>Ga0172379_10006201_pt1 | contig 16178 bp, 17 predicted proteins | sample GrowelOW334metaG_FD_119756 | JGI IMG/M metagenome (GOLD analysis project Ga0172379, IMG submission 119756) | Groundwater microbial communities from an aquifer near a municipal landfill in Southern Ontario, Canada - Groundwater well OW334 metaG | ecosystem: Environmental > Aquatic > Deep... | reverse complement strand
GTTCCGTTTGCGTCCGTTTGGCAGACTATGCCGGAACGAAATGAAACATAAGCACTGGTGTGTTTGATCTCTCTCGCACCTTTTTCGTCAAGAGAATCAATGACTTGTTCGCAGCTTTCCGCGAAAGCCGGAGCAAGAGAGCCGTAATCATTCGGACTTTCCGTTTTTTTTGCCTTCACTTCAGGCTGCTTTTTAACCGGTTTTTTCACATCTTTTTCCGGCACATTTTGGGGTGTGTTTGGTTCGTCAGACATATTCCCTCCTCACCGTTTTAGAATAATTGGTGGCTCTTTTTCTCCGTCATCAGACGGAACATCCTTTTTTTCATCGTTCTTATCTTTTTTAAGAATCGGTGTTTCATTCTTACTCTCGTCTGTTTTGTTGCTTCGGAATAATCCGGTAACAAAACTGAACAAATCAATTTCATGCAGTGTCATACCACCACCCTCCTTTTTATTTTTCGAATCAAAACTCTTCATTTTTCAATGAACCAAAACGGTGGTCTCCTTCGAATAGAAACCTCCTTTTTGATTATGTCCCACTAAAAAAAGGGGCGCAATATTGCTAAACAAAAAATAATGATGTGTGTTATGTAATTTTTCGAAATTTTCTTTCCATAGACGAAAAAACACCTAGTTTTAAAGAAAAAACAAAGTGTTTTTATTTTGTGTTCCGGTAAAAAAAATACACACCAAAGGTTCTTTTACGTGTCGTCAAGTCAAATTATCCGTTTATTTGTCCGAAAAATTCTTTAATGGTCGTGAGAACATCCTTCTGTACCTCTTCGAACGGTCGCTCGACGTTTATGATCTTATTGGGAATACTTTTGAGGTGCGTTAAATATCCTTCTCTTACGCGTTCATAAAATTCAACCTCTTCTTCGTCGAAACGATTATTTTCATTCAGCCGGCGATGGATCTTTTCCACGGCGTGCGTCGGGTCGATATCAAGAAAAATAGTGAGGTCGGGTTTGTATTTTCCGACAACGGCGTTATCAAGAAGCGTACAAAGATCAAAAAACTGCGGCTGCCTGCGTCCGTAAATTTGATATGCGATAGTAGAAAGTGAAAAACGATTCGAAATAACATGCTGACCCGCATTGAGCGCCGGCGCTATTACTTCTTCCACATGCTGAGCCCGGCTCGCATAAAATAACAGCATTTCCGTACGAGACCTCATATCGAAAGATTTTTCGTTCAAAAGCAATTTGCGGATCTCATTACCGACGCGCGTTCCTCCCGGTTCGCGAGTAAAGATTATATTTTCTCCGTGAAGCTCTTTGATCGCCGAAGCCACCTGCGCATCCTTCCCGGACCCGTCGCCTCCTTCGATCACGATAAATTTCCCTTTGTTGTCTTCATCCATATCCTCTATTGTAACAAATATAGAAAAATAAGAAAATAGAAAAATAGGAAGATAAAAAACGGACACCTTTCGGCGTCCGTTTGTACTTTTATTTCTTTACAATATCCTGCTCACCGCGACGAATATCGAATCTTCCGATCTCGGAATCGATGTATAATTTCAGCCCATATTTTCCGAATTTCTTTGTCAAAATATCCGCTATTTGATGAGCGCGCTTTTGAAGCGTCGGGTGGACGAACCGTGTCGCACGAAGCTCTGCGAGATAGACAAGCGCGGGCAGATCGCCGGAAATTTGGTTCGAAACTCGATATCCCATTGGAACATAGTACTGAAGTATTTCCGGACGTTGAAAAGTCCCTTCCAGTTTTTTCTTGTGATCGGCGAGCAACTTTTCCGCTTCTGTCCGCAGAGACGCGGGCAATTCGCTCAAATACCATGATTCAAAACCGTATTTTGTCGAAAGGAGCGGCATGCGCTGAGCTACGGCACGGTGCCGTTGAATATCTCGATAGGAACCGAAATCCAGAAAGAAATTAAACTTCATCGTACCGCACTGTGCGATCGCTTTTGGCAGTTCTGTTTTCGGCGGACGCGTTTCCAAAAAATGCTTCCATTCGGAAAGTTCCGTTTCCTCGATCCTGTTTCGAAAGACGATGGTATCAGGATTTCTTAATAACATCTCCGGACATGTATCGAAATACATATGATCCATCCAGTCTTTATTGTAATTTTCCGTCGCTTCGAATCGTTCGTGGAGGAACGAACCGGGATATTTTTCTTCGAGCGCGCTTTCTATCGCTTCGGCAATTTCTCTTACCTCGGCGAGCGGGTGATGGCGAAGCAACATGAGCTTATCCGCGGCCTGCCGAAGATCGGTATGCCATGAAAGGCTTGTGCGCGCACCGGCGGGAAGAAACGAGCGTAGAATATCGAACGAACGTGCGGCGATTGCCTTTTCATACACCGATTCTTTTTCACCTTCCCCTATCGGAAAACGCCGTTTCAAATCTTCTCGCAACGGATCGCCCGCGCGAATATAAAACGCGCGCAGATCGGCAAGCATTCTTCGTGAAAGATTCGAGTCGAGCGGATCAAAAAAAGGCTGCTTCGAAAAATCGACATATCGTGTCGAAACTTCCTGCCCGCGATACAAAAGCCAATCCTGTATCGCTTTTGCCGCGAGCATAGAAACGCCTTCAATAAAAATAGTACCGGATCCGCAATCGCCGATGGATTTATGACCGTATCCGACATAGAAAACATCCATGAATTTTTCCGCACCTTTTTCGGCAACAATTTCAAGGTGTTCAAAAACACTTCTCGGATCTCGAGAAAACAGCGCCTGGAGCATTGCTTCCGCTTCGGAACCGATAAGTGCGCCATTATCGAGAACGAGTATCATTCCACCCGGAACGGTATCCCGTCGTATGTGCTTCAAATCTTTGATCAATCGTAAAATATCGTTTTGCATTTTTTTACCTCGTTTAATATAAATAACTGTCTTTTAATTTTATATCATTTTGCGCAAACATTCACAACAAAGGTAAACGTAAAAAAACAAGCATCGGTTTGATGCTCGTTTTTTACCATTGTATTATTTCACTGAAAATATCGGGTCTTTCATATTCATCAGGATTTTCTCATCTCCGTTCGCGCGTCCGTCATCTTTATGATTGTGTCCGACGGATGCGATAATTCCAAGCGCCGGATCATAAATGAACGGTTTTCCGCTGTACGGATCAAGCGGCGCCTCAAACCCGAGAGAAGACAGTTCAGTAAGACTTGCTGGCAATTTTCCGTTCTTGTTCTCGTATGCGCGCAGAGCAAGAACAATTCTTGTTGCGTTCAGGGAAAGTACGGAGTCACAGCTTTTCCATTTGACGGAATTGAGGCCCGCAGAACCGATATCGGTCATCATCATGCCGAAAATATTCGGCGTCATAAACCCGACAAGTGCCACAGGAGTTCTTTCTCTGAGAGACTCTTTGCTATCAGTAAATGTTGAACAAGGACTTTCCATCATTTTTACATTTCCGCGCGCATCTTCTGCCGCAAAACGTTTTGTTTGGTTCGGAAGATAGAGAACTCTTGGAAATAGAGTACGACTGTAACCAAGCTCCCCGACCAGTTCCATTTCTTCTTTTGTCGTCTTTCCGCCGTAATAGACTTTGTTGATTATATTCAGACCCGAAACATTCGAGAGATATTCCGACCTCATTACCCGAGAGTTTCCAACTGAAATATTCGGAATTTCGTTTATTTTTTTCTCATAAGAAAGAAGCGTTTCGGGGGAAGCCGCGCCACTTCCCGCAGTCCGTAGAACGGTTAGCCCCGCGTCTCTGACAGCTATTCCAACGAGATATTCTATGAGAAAAGACTGTGAGTTGACCATGTTTGTCCCAAGTTTTGCAACGAGATATCCCTGCAGAAGCGCCTCTTGATCTTTTCTTTCTTTGTGGAGCAAAACGGCACGTACCGATGCGACGCGTGCAAGAAATCGTGCGGTATTGAGCGAATACATCGGAGCGATCAGAGAAAAATTCGCGGGATCATCATACGAAGGATTCTGGTACTTGCTTTTCTCGGCGGCAACATTGAAGAGCGCAACGAGCTCGCTTGTTGATGCGACCAATAGTTGCGCATACTCGCTGTTCCATTCTTCCCCGCTGATAATCTTCAAAGAATCGCCTATTTTTTCATTTTGTTGCGCCCCGGTCGAAGACGCGGCCTCGATCGCTTTCGCTATATCGAAATAACCATTATCACTATCCGGAACATTTACTTTTGACAGCAAAAGATCGGAATCGTTCGGTGCGGGTTCGTCAATGACAAAAATTCCGACGATGCTATAAATGAGTAAAAGTGCAAACAAAAGTATTCCGGGAGCTGCGAGTATCGAAAATACGACTTTTTTTCTTCCGGAGATCACTCTTTCTTCCGCCATTACGGTGTCATAGTTTGCGATCAGCGACCGGTAAAGTTCGATAAAAAAGATGAACAGCCAGGGCGACCAAACAAGATATACAGACAAAAGGATAGCGATGCTTTCGGTGAATTTTGAAGGGACGAGCAGGGCGATAGCACTATACAAAATAGCATAAAGTACCAGTGCGATAAAAGTTACCAGGAAAAAACCGAAAACTTTTTTGAAGAGAATCCACTTTTTTCCGCGTATCAAATTACCTGCCCGTTCCAGGGCTGAAAACCCATATTTATCTTCAAAAATAGCGGCAAAAAGAGCCGTTGACGAAAACAAACTGGCAACAACCGCGAGAAAGAGTACGAGTAGCGGCGTCAAAATAAAAAATAGGGATAATTTTTCATAGGTAAAGTCTTCTATCCCAAGAGAAGTATATCCGAGAAATGCGAGGATCAAAACGAGAACGATTGCGGAGTAGAATATGCCGATCGGAAGTATCCATGTCCGAAAAATATCGCACGCCCGCGATAGTACGTATCGAAAACTTTTCCAAAGTCCCTCATCATCCCGAAAAGCAACGAGAGTGACGGGAAAATACAGAATCAAAGCAAAGAATAGAAAAACCTGAAGAAAATAATACACTGCGATCAATGACATTCCCGAATCAGGAAACGGGAATAATACTGTCAGTAACATACTCGGCACAATGATAAAAAGCGCCGACAAAACGATAACCCCGAATTTGTTCCGGTAAGTACAAAACACCGCACGGAGCAAAGCCGATAATTTCGGGAACGGCGGAACTTCCTTTCTCACCTCCACGACCGCTCCTATTCCAACCGTCACCGTTTCTTCGGCGATACTATTTTTTTGTTCATCCATAAAAAAATGCTACTTGATAATATATTAAAGTTATTACCCCCCCGTACCCACAAACCGCGATTAAACCCACAACTTTATCAGCAATATGCCTAAAAACATAATGAACGTAGCAACAAGCCGTTTTTTGAAATCCGATTCTTTGAAAAATGTTCCGGCAAGAACGACAGTAAGCACACCCGCGAGCGCACCGACAGCGTTTACCAGCCCCGCTTTTTGCATACTGTATGCCGCCCAATTACACAAAAGAAAACCGGCGTAAAATAATCCCACCAAAACAAAACCGATGAAATTTTTCCGTATTGATGAAAAACCGTTTTTGCTCTTTTTTAAAAAAATCGGAGTAAAACAAATCGTCGCCAGCGTAAAATATACCGCAGGAAAAAACCGTGCCGAGGAATAGAGTGTCGCCATTTTTCCCAATGGCGCCAAAAATCCCCAAATAAGAGTTACAATAAGCACGAGGGATATCCCCTTGTCCCCGGCAAGTTTTTTGAACGGAGTAAAAAATTCCCGCATGGTAAATTTTTCAAGTCGCATACAATACGCGCCGAGAGCAATAAGAAGAACAGCAAAGATCAATCGAGGGCTTAATTTTTCACCGAGAATAAAAAATGCGAAAAATGAAACGAATAATGGGAGAAACGCCGTAAATGGAAAAACGAGAGAAAGTTCTGAATCTTTAATAGCACGAAAAAAGAGAAGGTTTACTGCAATTTCAAACGGAAGCATTAACGCCATTAGCCACCAAAACAAAGGATTAACTGCTGGTATTCCGTCAATAAACAAAGCAATCCAAACAATAGGAAGCATCACAAGATTGCTCGCCCATGCAACAGTATATTGATCGCAAGAAAAACTCACCTTCTTCGTGAAAAAAGTTTTTAACGCATTAAACAAAGCCGCAAACAACCCAAGAATAAACCATGTCATAAAAAAATAATTATTTTGTAATTGGCTTTACTTCCCCGTGCTACCAAAACCATCCTCACCGCGGGATGTGTTTTGGTCGAGTTCGGCGGCTTCTTCCACTTCGAAAAATTCTTTTTTCTGAATGATCATTTGAGCGATTTTGTCGCCTGCGGCAAAAACGTACCGCTGTTCCGAAAGATTCACAAGGCACACCATTACTTCTCCGCGATAGCCGGAATCGACGACGCCCGCCATCGTTTTGAGACCATTTTTTGAAGCGAGCCCGCTTTTATCCCAAATAAGCCCGACATATCCGTCCGGAATTTCCATGGCGATACCCGTTTTGATGAGTGCGCGGTCACCGACGGCGATTGTCGTTTCTTCAAGAGCAAAAAGGTCAAGCCCCGCATCCCCCGGATGAGCGTAGGTCGGAATTTTAGCGTTTAGGTTTAGTTTTTTTATTTTTAAAAGTAATGACATAATTTGTTATTTATCCTCGTCATTCCCGCGGAGGCCGGAATGACGGTTATCTACTTTTCTTATCATTCCCAATATACCTTTCCATTTCCTTTGTGGTAATCACGAGTTTGATTTTCGCGTCTTTAAATATCTCTTTCGACCGTTTTCCAGCAAGATAATCTTTTAAAACAACCACATTTTTTATTCCCGCGTTGATAATCATTTTTGCACATGTATAACACGGTGTCATATGACAATACAACGTCCCGCCATCAAGCGAAATTCCGAAACGTGCGGCGACAGCGATGGCGTTTTGTTCCGCATGTGTGGTACGAATGCAGTGATCAGTCTGCGAATTGTCGGGATGTGTGACGGTATGCATTTCGTGTCCGACGTCGTCGCAATGCGGAAGCCCCCTCGGCGCCCCGGAATACCCCGTAGCAAGGATCCGGTGGTCGCGGGTGATAATGCATCCTGTTCGTCCCCGATCGCACGAGGAGCGAGTTCCGACAGCTTCTGTCAGTGTGAGAAAATATTCATCCCATGACGGCTTTTTGGTTTTTTGTTCTGTTTTCTTCTTCATACCGATAGTATACTAGAGTGTTCATAAAAACAAAAACACCCGGGAGTTCCGGATGTTTTTTAGTGTTTAGTCTTTTATATCTATCCCCATGCTTCTCGCTGTTCCCGCGATGATCTTTGCTGCGGCTTCGATGTCATTTGCATTCAGGTCGGGCATTTTTATTGTGGCGATTTCTTTGACTTGCGCCATCGTGAGTTTTCCGGCTTTCGATATCGCGTTTTTCTTGCTTCCCTTTGCGATGCCGGCGAATTTCAGAATCAATCTCGACGCAGGCGGAGTTTTCAGAATGAAATCATAGCTTCGGTCTTCGTAGACACTGATAACTACCGGTACGATATCTCCCACCATGGTTGCCGTCGCGGCGTTGAATTTCTGAACGAAATCTCCGATATTGATTCCCGCTTGTCCGAGCGCCGGTCCGACTGGGGGTGAGGGATTAGCTTTTCCTCCTGCGATCTGCAATTTGATTTTTTTGACTACTTTTTTTGCCATATTTCTTAATAGAAAAATATAAAAATAGTAAAATAGAAAGATTATAACATCGTCGGAATTTTCTTATTTTTCTATTTTCTTATTTTTCTATTTATTTATTTTGTAATTTTACAGTTATCGATAAGTAGAAGCCAAACCGATAATTTACTGTTTATCAAATTCTTCGAACTTGAAGGAAATCCAATTCTACCGGGGTCTCGCGTCCGAAGAGCGATACTAAAACCTTTACTTTCCCTCTTTCTTCATCGACTTCGCTGACTTTTCCTTCGAGATCCTTGAACGGTCCGTCGGTAATAATGACTATCTCTCCGATCAAAAGGTCGATGTTGTGTTTTACGGTGTCCGCATCCATTCTTCCGAAGAGCATATCCGTTTCTTTCTTGTCGAGCGGCACGGGGGTCACGCCGGCACCGACAAAGCCGGTCACACGGGGCGTATTTCTGACGACATACCAAGAATCATCCGTCACGATCATATCCACAAGTACGTATCCGGGATATATTTTTTCCTCGATCTCGGCACGCTTCCCTCCTTTGACCTTGATCTTCTTTTCGATCGGGACAACGACGTTAAAAATCTTGTCCTCCATGCCAAGTGAATCGATACGCTGTTTTAAATTTCTCGCGACGGCGTTTTCGTATCCCGCATAGGTATGAATGGCATACCAGTTACGTTCGCCGGCAATTTCTTGTTTTGCCATAATTATTTTAATAGAAAAATATAAAAATAGTAAAAATAGAAAGATTATATCGTCGTCGGAATTTTCTTATTTTCCTATTTTCTTATTTTTCAATTTATTTGTTGTTATCTTGAAATCAAAAATTCCACCGCCTTGCGGAAACCCACGTCAAAAACTCCAAGGAGCATCGCGATGAACAACGACAAAACGATAACCAGGACGGTAAACGCGATGGTTTGATCTTTTGTCGGCCAACTCACGTGTTTCATTTCGGCTTTCGTCTCTTTAAGGTAGTTTATGAAATTTTGCATGGTTTTGTTGCTACTGAATTTTTTCGGTGTTTTAAAAATCGCCCTCTCAGGCGTTATAAGACCATATTACTCCCCCGCTGGCAAAAGTCAAGTGTGCAAACAAAATTAAGAACACATATCACCGATCGAAGAAGACGGGTGGTTTTTGTTGTTGACACAAATATTATTTTATGTTAATTTCGAAATTAGCGGAAACGCTCCGCAATTTTGAACTCTGACAACAGAATTTATGTAAAAAAGGAGGAGAATACATGATACAAACAGACTATTATGAACTTCTTGGCGTCACGCCGCGAGCACATGACTATGTCATTAAAGCAGCTTACGGCGCACTCATGAAGCATCATCATCCCGATAACGGAGGGGACCTTAAAACTGCGCAAGCCCTCGGGCATGCGTACGGAATTCTTTCGGACCCCGACAAACGGGCAAAATATGACCGCGATCGATTCGACCCGGCCTCGCTTTTGGCGAACGAATACAAAATAATCGAACTCATCAGCGATACGGGACTCGGAGCAACATACAAAGCGGAAGACTCTCTTCTTGAACAAACCGTGTGTATCAAACACTGTACGAACATATCCCCCGAAGCGGACGAATTTCTCTTAAATGAGGTGCGAAACCTTCGACGATTGCGCCACGCCGGGCTCCCTTCGGTATTTCGGGTATTCCGTTTACCGGACGGCAGTCTTGCTTTTGCAATGAGCTTTATCCCGGGATACAACCTTGAAGAAGCGGTAAAAAAAGCCGGACCCCTCGACCCCGAAGATGTGGCTTGGATAGGAGAGCGTTCATTGAACACCCTTCGATACATGCATTATTTTGGTTCGATCCATGGAGACGTAAAACCGCAAAAAATTATCGTGGATGATACAGACCACTCTGCCGTCCTGGTCGGTCATGGATTATCCATGTTTCGACCGAAGGCCGGAGAAAAAGCAAAAGGCTATACCCCGTACTTTTCTCCGCCGGAAGCGAAAAACGGCGAAATGTTATGTCCGCAATCCGACCTTTACAGTCTTGGCCTCTCCATGATCTATGCTCTATCGGGCGATCTGCGCAGAGTAGAAAACAGAGAGGTTCCATCCAAAGTACCAAAACCAATGAAAGCGTTCATCGCGCGACTCGTCGAAGACACAGTAGCTCTTCGCCCGCGGTGGGAAAACACCGATCTTTTCGAAGAAATCAAAAAAATACGCGAAGAATCTTTCGGTCGGGCACGTTCCGGAATGAAAAGAATTCGCGGACTATAACAACCAATTAATCAAATAGCGGGAGAACAGAAATGGGTGAAACATCAGACTATACACCGTCATCTTATTGGAGCGGACACGTCTACGAGAAAGAAAAAAAGAGTTATGACGAGACCGCCGGGCGAAGCTATAGTGAAGCGAAAAAAAAGGGGAAAAAAGAGAAGGATCTTGTACTGGCATCACTGACCACAACGAGTAAAAATCCGTTTGTTTTCCTGCCGGACCTTACCGGCTCCATGTCGAGTTGGCCCGGAACATTGGTCGTCAAAGCTCCATACCTCGAGCACCAACTCAAAAACGAATACCTTGGTGAAGACATGGAAATGGCGTTTATCGGGGTAGGGGATGCGGCAGCTGACGATGACTACCCCCTCCAAGTAATGCCGTTTGCAAAAGGCGCGGACATTAAAACGAATCTGGAAAAACTCGTAATAGAGGGTGGTGGTGGTGGTAATATATCTGAAAGTTATGAAATCGCCGCCTTATATTTGGCGAGAAATGTGACATTTCCGAAAGACGCAAAACCAATTGCCGTTTTTGTCGGTGATGAAATTCCTGCTGAGGATGTAAGTAAAAGAACAGCTGAACGATTCTCTATTATCATGCAAGAACAATGTTTGAGCACAAAAGAGATCTTTCAGGAACTTAAAACAAAAGGTTGGACTCTTTTCTTTGTTAGAAAAACGCCAACAGGAAATACTCGCAACTCGAATGAAAATGTTCATAGTACGTGGGTTAAATTGGTCGGCGAAGATCACATTGCCGTATTGGATGAACCGGAGCGTATCGTCGATACCATTTTTGGTCTACTGGCGACAGCAAAAGACAAGGCAGAGTATTTCTACGAAGAGATGGAACGCCGGCAAACACTTGCACAACAAGAAACGGTTTACAGAGCGCTCAAAAACGTTCTCCCCGACCGCAAACGCCTTCCCTACACGGTTCTTACGAACGTGAAGGGAGGTAAAAAATCGGCGCCGCTTTTGACCCATAAAAAATAAGGGGAATGAAATGTCTATTGCCTCCTTATTCCCTAAAAGGCGGCCGCTTGAATTTCTGGCGACGCTTTCTCCGGAACAGCCGCAGTTCGCGCGCTTTGCGAACGATCCGCGGCTCTCCGGGATACGGATGAACAACATCGCTCTTCCAAAAGAGGAGCTGCAAATTGCGATTGATTCAATCCCGTCATTCGGCAAAACGGTGCCACTCTACGCGGATGCAAAAGGGCGTCAACTCCGAATTATCGACGTAATCGAAAAGCCGGATCATTTGGAACTCGTCATTAATCACTCCGTTAGTGTCCCAACCCCGATTCCCGTTCTTTTTAAGGCGGGGACGGATAGTGCGCGCCTCATTCGGATCGAAGACGGAGGAAGAAGACTGGTTTTCCGAGGAGGTTCGGGTCCGCGATACAAACTAAGAGAAGGAGAATCACTTCACTTGCGTCACAGAAGTCTGCGATATACCGGTCGGTCAATTTTTACATCAGTAGAAAAAGAAAAGATCGAGCTCATTAAAAAAGCGGGGATCAAACGATATTTTCTCTCTTACGTGGAAGGATGGCGCGATATTGACGAGTTCCTGGAACTGGTCGGAAAAGACGCCGAGGTGTGGCTCAAGATCGAGTCGGAAAAAGGACTTGAATTCGTGGCGCGCAACTGGAAAAAACGCGACAATCTTGTACTCGTAGCTGCGAGGGGTGACCTGTTCGTTGAAGTGGATATGCCTCATCTTATTGTCGACGCACTGAAACTTATCATTGCAAAAGATCCTGCCGCCTGCGTGGGTTCGAGAATTTTACTTTCTCTCACCGACGCAACGGTTCCGACCGAACTGGTAATACAGGCGCTGAAACTCGTGGAGACAAACCCTGCCGAGTGTATCCTGCGCCTAAAAAACGTCTTTGAGACCATAAGCTCCGGAAGTCCGGTACCATCGTGTGCCGACCTGTTCGAAGTCGCATGGCTCTATGAACACGGATACCGCCGCATGCTTTTATGCGACAACTTGTACCTTAAAGAAGAATGGCTCAATACCGCTTTGAACATTTTGGAATGTTACGAGCAGTAAAGACAACATTATTAACAAAATCCCCGCAGGAGCGGGGATTTCTTTGTTTCTCGACCACGAAGCCGCCCTTTCATATATCGGTATGTTTGATGTATAATGCCAATATGAATACAGAAGACACAAATACTCAAAAAAACGATGCCGTCGTAAAACACCCGATCGCGCTTTCTAAAGAAGAACTGCGCAAACATGTAAACACTCGTATTGAGCATATTTCGTCGGAACTCCAGCAGGGTTTTGAATTTTTAAGCGGAATGGAGAGAACCGTCACTTTTTTCGGGTCGGCGCGGCTTCCCGAAGACAACAAGCACTATATCGCGGCAAGAGAGCTCGCGGGAAAACTGGCAAAACTCGGGATTGGTGTCGTGACCGGCGGCGGCGGCGGCATTATGGAAGCGGCGAACCGTGGCGCATACGAAGCGGGCGGGATATCTCTCGGGTTAAATATAAAATTACCTCACGAGCAAAAAGAGAATCCGTACCTGACCGGCAGTATGGTTTTCAACTATTTCTTCACCAGAAAAGTATTGCTCTCTTATGCGGCGGAAGCGTATATTTTCTTCCCCGGCGGTTTTGGAACGATGGACGAAATGTTCGAACTTATCACTCTTGTGCAAACCCACAAAATCGAACCTGTTCCGATCATTCTCGTCGGCAACGGCTTTTGGAAAAAACTCAATGGTTTTATTGAAACAGAGATCTTCGAGATCCATCAAGCAATAAACAAGGAGGATATGAATTTGTACACCATCACCGACGACATTGACACAATTGTTGAAATTATCCGCAACGCCCCGATCCGCGAGCAAGATTAGCGAATAGAAAAATATAAAAATAGGAAAATAGAAAGATAAAAACGAATAGAAAAATAGTAAAATAAGAAAATAGTAAGATTATTAAAACGTCGTTTTGAATTTTTCTATTTTCCTATTTTTCTATTTTCTTATTAAAAGAGAAGAAACGCTGCGACGATAGCAATTAATATTCTGTATATTCCGAAAGCTGTAAAATCGTATTTTCTGACAAACCCGAGGAAAAGTTTTATACAGGCGAGAGCGACGACGAACGAGGTGATGAATCCGACACTAAGTACCCCAATATTCGTGGCGGAAAATGATTGCCAATTTTTTAAGATATCAAGACCGGTTGCGGCGCACATGGTTGGGACAGCGAGAAGGAACGAGAACTCAACGATAGTTTCGCGTTTGATCCCGAGAAAAAGTCCGCCGACGATCGTCGCGCCGGAACGAGAAACGCCGGGAATAATGGATATAGACTGAAAAAGTCCGATGAGTGCCGCATTTTTATACGAAATATCCACGATGTTTCCGATAAGCTCTTCTTGCGGTTTCTTTTTATAATATCGTTCGAAGGCGATGAGAATGACACCGCCGATAAAAAGCGCCGCTATCACCACCCACTCGCTACCAAGCATTTGTTTGATAACTTTATAGAGAGCGAGTCCGACAAACGCCGTCGGCAAAAAAGCAACCGCTATTTTTTTCAACGCACCAAGATCTTTAAAAAAAACCCGCCAATAGAGAACGACCACGGAAAGAATGGCGCCGAGCTGAATGATAATATCAAAACTTTTTTCAAAATTCCCGCCGGGAAGCCCAAGAAACTTCCCCGCCAAAATAAGATGCCCAGTAGAAGAAACCGGAAGAAATTCCGTGAGTCCTTCGACGATACCCAAAATTAAGGAGTGGAATATTGTCATAAAAAATATTGTACCACAAAAAAGCACCCTTGCCAAAATATCGGCAAGGGTGCGAGTGTGAGCCATACGAGGGAGGTACTATTCTTGTTCCTTCCCTTCTTCTTTTTCTAAAACAACCTGAGGTTGCTCTTTGGCGACAGCATCTTTTGTACCGGCAGTGCCGAGGGGTTCGGGAATATTTTCAAGAGATTTCCCTTCCATGATCGCGTCGATCTGCGGACGGTCAATGGTTTCCCACTTCAAGAGCGCTTCGGTCATGACTTCCAATATTTCGCGGTTTTCCATGAGGATACCTTTCGAATATTCGTATATCCTGTCCGTTTCATCTCTTTTCAGTTGGTCAATCTTGATCGCCACATCTTCAGAGTAATCCAAACGGCGGAGTCCCGTCGCCAATTGATCGCCGTACGTCGTAGCAAAGACCTGATGTCCCAGTACTTTTGAATATAAACCGTACTGAGTAATCATCGCGGAAATTAACTGCGTTGCACGTTCGTAGTCATTAGATGCGCCGGTCGTAACACCATCAGAACCGTAAATGATATCTTCGGCAGCACGTCCGCCATACAACGAGGCTATCATCCCTTCCGCTTCTTTGAAAGTCAAACTGACTCTTTCTCTGTCGGGAAGATACACCGTAACGCCAAGTGCGCGTCCGCGCGGTAAAATACTTACCTTATACACCGGGTCATGTCCCGGAACCAGACGCCCGACGATCGCGTGTCCCGCTTCGTGATATGCGGTAAGCCGTTTTTCTTTCGGTGACATAATATCGTTACCGGTCGGTTTTCCCATAATGATCTTGTCTTTCGCTTCTTCAAAATCTTGCATGGTAACCCACTCGGCACACTTTTTTACCGCTATCATAGCGGCTTCGTTAGCCAGGTTAGCCAGATCCGCACCGCTTGCTCCGGTATATTGTCGTGCGACGATATCCAGATCAACATCCGGTGCTAAAGGCATGCCTTTGTCTACCGTATGAACGGTCAAGACCTGAGCACGCCCTTTCATGTCGAGAGCCGGCATCGTGACGGTTCTGTCAAATCGACCCGGTCTGGTTAGTGCTGCGTCCAGGATATCGGGACGGTTGGTAGCTGCGACAACCACGATAGGATACGGATGCTCTGCAAAACCATCCATTTCTTTTAACAGTTGGTTTAGCGTACCTTCCCTTTCGTCATTGGTTTGTCCGTTGTGTCCGGAGCTTCTACTACGTCCGACGCCATCGATCTCATCGATGAAAATAATACAGGGGGCCATAAGATCTCTGGCCTCTTTAAACATGCTACGCACACGACCAGCACCGACACCGACAAATTTTTCAACAAAGTCCGAACCTGAAATACTGAAAAAGGCGGCACCCGCTTCACCGGCAATAGCTTTCGCCATAAGGGTTTTTCCGCAACCGGGAGAACCGACAAGCAAAACACCGCGTGGCATTTTTGCTTTTAGCTTAGTGTATTTAGCCGGATTATGAAGGAAGTCCAAAACCTCGGTCACCTCGCTCTTATCCACACCGGCAACATCCTTGAATCGGGTCGGCACCTCTCCCGGCATGAATTTTTCAGCTTTGTTTGACGACGTCTCATTTTGAGACCCCATCATTTTATCTTGCGCCTCTTTCTGTACTTCCATCTGTTCTTTTTGCATTTTCTGTTGTTTTTTTGTTTGCCAAACAGAAATGAGAACAATGGCGATAACAAAGAAAATAAACGGTCCGAAACTCATAAGAAACGAATTTTTGTTTTCAGACGGTTCGGTGATGATTTTGATCTCTTTGTGCTCTGACAGCAGATTCATCAAATTCGTGTCGCCGATGGACGGATAGTTCACTTTATATATTGTACCGACGGTGAGTTTTACTTCGATTGTTTTGTCCGCAAGGATATGAACCGCTTCAATTTTGTTCGCGTCTATATCTTGCAGAAAAAGCTGATAGTTGTTGCTATCTCGGGAAACAGTAACTTGTTCCGTCGTTGCTCCGTCAGGTCGTGCGGTTGTGTTAGTTCCATCAGGTTTCCAAACGATAGCCAACACCGTCAAAATGACGGCGGCGGCGATCGAGTACAAGACCCAATTGGTCGGTTTTTTTTCTGGTTCATTCAGTGGTTCAATCACCGGTTCGTTCATTTAACACCTCCTGGCGTATGACTTTGAATTTTCAAGGTCCTTTTTCTTCTACTTTTGATACTCCTCTATTTACACATTTTCACAAAAGAGAGGTGGTGTCAATACAAAAAACAAATGAACACATAATGATAAAAAAGTAAATAAAAAGATGCGCCTTGGTAGGCGCATCTTTGCGGTGATAACTAACGGTTAGTCAGTTTCAATCGCGTCAAAATTAATTATGATCGGAGGCTTTTTTTGAGCCCGTATTTCGGCTTGTTTTAATGCCGCCAGTTTTTTTCCATGACACTCTCCTGCAATAAGATTACAGGCCTCCATTGTAAACGGGCAACCCTCGCAAGGTTTTTCAAGTATTTCAGTCATTTCGTTTTACCCCTCTGTCTATGTTGTTGTTGAATGAGC
>Ga0172379_10006200_pt1 | contig 16180 bp, 16 predicted proteins | sample GrowelOW334metaG_FD_119756 | JGI IMG/M metagenome (GOLD analysis project Ga0172379, IMG submission 119756) | Groundwater microbial communities from an aquifer near a municipal landfill in Southern Ontario, Canada - Groundwater well OW334 metaG | ecosystem: Environmental > Aquatic > Deep... | reverse complement strand
ATGCAGGCGACGGTGCCGGAGCTGGCCGACTTGTCGAAGGAGCCGGCGAACGTTTTCGAACGATACGGCCCCGAGTCGAAGAAGCCCGGCACCTACGCGGCGAACTGCATCCTGGCGCGCCGTCTGGCGGAACGCGGCGTGCGGTTCATCCAGCTGTATCACCGCGGCTGGGACCAGCACAACAATCTGCCCGGCGGCATCAGGAGCCAGTGCTACGACACCGATCAGCCAACCGCCGCGCTGCTGGGCGAGCTCAGGGAGCGCGGCCTTCTGGATGACACGCTCGTCATCTGGGGCGGCGAGTTTGGCCGGACCGTTTATTCGCAGGGCACGCTGACGAAGGACAACTACGGTCGCGACCATCACCCGCGCTGTTACAGCATCTGGATGGCCGGTGCCGGCGTGAAACGCGGTCACGTCTTTGGCGAGACCGACGATTTCAGCTACAACATCGTCAGGGACCCCGTGCACATCCACGACCTCAACGCCACCTCGCTGCATCTGCTCGGCATCGATCACACCAAGCTCACGCATCGCTTCCAGGGCCGCGACTACCGCCTCACGGACGTTCATGGCGAGGTTGTGCAGGGGATTATCGCCTAACGGGCCGCTCGATCTCGGTTACTGCTGCGCTTTGGGATCTTCTCACCGTTGATCGAGGAAGCGGCGCAGCATCTCCCTCACGGAATCGAAGGCGATTTCCTCCGGCGCGATTCCGTTTCGCGGCAGCCAGCAGACTTCCGCGACTTCGGCGGCCTGGGCCTTCGTGGACTTGTCACTGACACGCCCGACAAAAAAGAGGTCCAGCACCTGGTAGGTGATTCCGCGGTAGTGATACTGGTTCGGCAGCGAGCAGAAGTAATCGAGCCGGTCCACCTCCATGCCGACCTCCTCCCGGATTTCCCGTCGCAGGGCTTCCTCCGCGGTTTCGCCCGGATCCACAAAGCCCCCCGGCACCGAGAGCCTGCCCTTGTGCGGGTCCTTCGCCCTGCGAATCAGGAGCACCGTGTCATCCGGCGCGAGCAGCACGCCGCCAACGGCGATGGCTGGATTGAAGTAAAAGAGAAACTCGCACCGCCCGCACTGAAACGCGTTTCCGGGGCGCGCGGCTCCTTCGCTGCAACCGCAGCGGGGGCAATGGACGAATTGCTCGATGGCCGCGCTCATGGTTTCAACGGCCAGCCCACCAGCGGCAGCCGGGTCGTCGCTTCAATGGCGAGCAGGCGGTTGTATTTCGCCAGCCGCTCGGACTGGGTGATGGATCCCACCTTGATCTGATCGCCCGCCCAGCCGACGGCCAGATCCGACAGCCAATCATCCTCCGTCTCGCCGCTCCGGGCGCTGACCGTCACCCGCCAGCCCGCTCCGCGTGCGAGCCGGATCGCTTCCAACGCCTCGGTGAGCGTTCCGATTTGATTGACCTTCAGCAGCAGGGCGGTCGCCGCCTTCGTTTCGATCGCGCGCCGGATGCGCGCGGGATTCGTGCACAGCAGGTCGTCGCCCAGCACCAGCGCCCGGCCGCCGATCCGCTCGCGCAACGCCGGCCAGTGGGCCCATTCGTCCTCCGCCAGCCCGTCCTCAACGCTCACGATCGGATACTGCGAAACCCAGCGCGCGAGTTCGGCGATCATCCCGCTCGCGTCGAGCGGCTCACGGCCGAGCCGGTAAACGCCGTCCGAAAAGAAATGGCTCGAGGCCACGTCGACGGCGAGCGACACATCCGCTCCCGGCCGCAGACCGGCGCGTTCGATGGACTCGACGGCATCCACGAGCATCGCCTCGGCGGAAGGGAAGGGCGGGGCCTGGCCGCCCTCGTCCGCGCGCAAAAGCCGCACGCCATAGCGCTCATGGCACAGCGCGGCGGCGCTTTGATACACCGCGAAGGTCATCGCCAGCGCCTCGTCCATGTCGCGCGCGGAGGCCGGCACCACCAGCACGTCCTGGATGGGCGCCTGCCCGCCGGCGTGCTTGCCGCCGCTGAACAGGTTGATGGTGGGGCGCGGCAGGGTTTTCAACGGCAGCCCGGCCATCCCGGCGAAAAACTGGTGGAGCGGAACGCGCTGTTGGGCCGCGCCCGCGCGAGCGAAGGCCAGGGACACGGCGAGCACGGCGTTCGCTCCGAGATGAGATTTGTTCTCCGTGCCATCCAAGGCCAGCAACGTGCGGTCCAGTTCTGCCTGGGTGCCGGGCGTCCGCCCGGCCAGTGCAGGGTGGATGATCTCGATCACGTTCGCGACGGCCCGCCGGCAGCCGAGTCCGCCGTAGCGGCCCGGGTCGCCGTCACGCAGTTCCAACGCCTCCGCCGTGCCGGTCGAGGCTCCCGACGGGACGGACGCGCTGGCCTCCACGCCTCCGGCAAGACGGCACGTCGCCTCGACGGTCGGCCGTCCCCGGCTGTCGAGGATTTCGCGGGCGGTCAGTTGTTCGATGGTGAACATGTCGGGGAGAGGTTAGCGGTCCAGTCTCTCAGCGAACATCTGAAACAGCTCCGGCAAGGTCGCTGGTGGCGACTTCATCAGTGCGAGCGTGACGATTCGCTGCCGTTCTCTCGCTGCACCGGTCAGGTATTCCAGCGGGGATCGGCCGTCCACCCGTGCGAGCAGGCAGGCCAGCGTGTGCCGCACGGCGCGTGCTTCCAGATCAGATGTCGCCGCAGTCCCGCCTGATGCGGTGCGATAGTCATTCCAGAACCAGCCCGCCGCGGTGATGAATCGCCTGCGGTGTTCAGATAGGAAGTTCGCCTTGGCGAGCAGGTGGGTGAGCGCAAACCCGAGATCAAACGCCGGGTCGCCCCAGTGGATCACCTCGTGATCCAGCAGCACCAGCCGGCCGTCGTGGACCAGAATGTTCTTCGGGCTGAAATCGCCATGCACCAGCGCGCTGCGTGTGGCCCGGGTCTCCGCGATGAGGTCGTCGTAGAACCGCGCGGCCTCTGCATTGCGGCCTGCGGTGAACTGGTAATACGGCTCCACCCGCAGGGACTCGAAAAACGTGCGGTCGGCAAAGACCGGCTCCATCTCGGCGCGCCGACCGGCGCTGCGGCGGTGAATCGTGCCCAGGATCGCGCCGAACTGTTCGACGTGGTCGCGCAACAATTCGCCCGCGAGAAGAAGCTGCTTCCAGTTTGCGTGTGGCCGGGGCACCGCCTGCATGGCGAGCAGATGAACCGCCTTGTCCTCGAACACCAGCGGCGTGGTCGTGTGCGGCGGGGCCATCTCCGCGAGCCAGCGCAGCCCGAGCGCTTCCCGCTGCACCCGGGCGGGATCGGAAAACCAGTCCGCCTTCACGCGCAGCTTGTTCAGGGCCTGCTTGAGCACCCACGATTCGCCGCTGCCTCGCCGGACGAGCACGACGCGGTTGGAGACGCCGCCACCCAGTATTGCGCAGTCGGGCGTCTCATCGGGAGCGATGCACCCGTGCTCGCGCAGATAGTTCACCAGCGCCAGCGGCTCTTCGATGTCCAGTTGGGTGTTCGCGCTCACGCGGACGGGAATCTCGCACCCGGCGCGTCAGTATCCACCGGCACCGATTTTGCCTTCGCTTGAGGAGGCTGCAGTGAGCCCGGATTTTTCAGCGGCTTCGCGCCGCCGGTATTCGTCGAGCATGGCCACCGTGGCCGACGCGCCGCAACGCGAGCCGCCCAGATCACGCACCTTGACCAGCCCGTCCAGATCGCGCACGCCGCCGGCGGCCTTGACCTGCACCTTCGCCGAGACGTTTGCGCGCATGAGCGCCAGGTCGTGCTCCGTCGCCCCCTTGTAGTTGTAGCTGCCGTCGGGCTGCTTCACGAAGCCGTAGCCCGTGGATGTCTTCACCCAGTCCGCTCCTGCGCGTTCGCAGACCTGGCAAAGTTTCCGTTTGAACTCATCGCCGCTCAAGCCCGCGCCGCCCTTGGCCAGATAGTCGTTCTCGAAAATCACCTTCACCTTCGCGCCGTGCCGGTGCGCCTCGTCGCAAACAGCCTTCACATCGCCCTCCACAAAATCCCAGTCCCCGGAGAGCGCCTTGCCGATGTTGACGACCATGTCGATCTCGACCGCGCCGTCGCGGCAGGCCAGCTCGGTTTCGTAGCGTTTGGATTCGGTGCAGGAATTGCCGTGCGGAAAGCCGATGACCGCGCCGACCCGCACGCCGGAGCCCTTGAGCAGTTCCGCCGCGCGCTTCACCGCGTAGGGCTTGATGCACACCGAGGCGACCCGATACTTCACCGCCTGCCGGCAGCCGTCCTCCAGTTCCTGATCCGTCATGGTCGGGTGCAGGAGCGAATGGTCGATCATCCCGGCCAGTTGTTCGTAGGTGTATTTCATAAAGAGGGTTGGAACGTCATGGTCACATCCGGCTCAACCGAGCTTTCCCGACTTGAGCACCTTTTGGACTTCGTCGTGGTTTCCAACGAAACCCACGTAAAGCCCCTCCGCCTCGTTGCGGAAGAGCAGCCTCAACTCCAGGCCGGCCCGAAACTCAAACAACTTGGGCCTCAGCTTGCGGATGCTCAGGCCGGTATGCGCGTGCGGACGACCGTAGCTCGCGGGCAGTTCGGCCATGGCGTGCCAGCAGGCCAGCCTTTGCGCGGATGTGAACGTGGTGAGCTTTGCCAGCACGTCGGGTTCGATGACCAGCGCCTTCATCTCCTCAGAGGCCGAGCTTGGTCTTCAATTCCTCCGGGGTCATGACTTTGAGTTTGCCGGCCTTCTTCTGCCGCCGATGGCGCGCCTCCATCGCCTTGTCAAACCGCTCCAACTCGGCGGGCGTGACCCCATACTCCCGCCAGGCGTAGTCCGTGGCCTCGACTTCCACCTTCCGCAGGGCGATCACATCGGCTCCCGTCATGATGCCGATCTCCTCGCCCCGGGCGGCGGCCTTCAGCCAGCGGGTCAGATTCTTCTTCGCGTCGGTGATGGTGAGCGTCGTCATACGGAACCGTTATCGGCTGCAAATGGTCCTTTTGCAAGCCGGGTTTCAGCGGTCCGAACCGTCCCAAACACGCAGGTCTCGTTCTTGTTGGCGCACAGCCGGGTCAGAAAAAACTCTTCGCACAACGACGGCAGGCTTTGTTTCAGGGGCTCCAGCTTTGCGTAGTCGCCGTGGCCCTTGAACTTGATGGTCACGACGAATTTCCGGGCCCGGCGTTGCCGCACCCAGTCCAGCACCAGCTCCACGCTTCGCTCCGGCGCGGCGATGACGTCGCACAGCAGCCAGTCCACCGGAGCCTCCGGCGTGAACTTGAACGCGTCGCCCTGGTGGAAGGTCAGGCGCGGGTTCGCCATCAGGTCCTCGCGCAAGGGCGAGCGATCCACGGCGATGACGCGCGCACCACGGTTCAGGGCGACGTAGCTCCAGCTTCCGGGACATGCGCCAAGGTCCACGCACGTTTCGCCGTCCGCGATGCGGAGGCCGAGCCGCAGCTCGGCTTCGACGAGCTTGGCAAACGCGCGGCTGGGCGCTGCCTTGTCGCTGGCCACCGGGATTTCGCCCCTGGCCCACGGCCAGACGCTGCGCCGCAACCGCCAGGGCAGCGGCGCGACCGCGACAGAAAGAAATCCCGCGTCCGGTGCCGTCAGCAGCAGTTGCACGAGCGAGGTGCTTTCGCGAAACGGGGTTTCCGCATCCTCCAGCGTTCGCAGCAGATGCCGCCGCCTTTTGCGCAGCGATTCACGGAACGCCTCGCGGATGAAGCGCACGCGGTTCACGCCCGCGCCGCCGGTCCCGTAGTGCGGAGCGAGGTGCAGCCGCCACGGCCGGCCTTCCGGAAGACGCGTTGCCACGGCGTCGAACAATCGCTCGCTCCACTCCCGGATGGAGCCGGCGCTGACGGCCTCCGCGTCCGGGAGCAACTGCCGGGCGAAGGCGAGCGTCAGGGGCGTGGTGGATTGCAGCGCCTGGTCCGTCCGCAGCAGCCCGTGCGCGAGCAGCTCCGCCTCCGCGCCGACGAACGTGCGCTTCAGCTCGTCGCACAGGAACGGCTCGTCGCCCGGCTCGGTGAGAAAGACATGCATCGAGTGTGATTTGCAGGCGGAGCGCCGCGATCAAACCGGCTCCAATCCGCGCATCGTTCCGGTGCCGCTGGCGAACTTCGCCGTCTCAATGCCGAGCCGCTGCAGCATCGAGACGAAGAGATTGGGCAGCGGGTAGTTGCCCTGCGTGTCGAACGCGAGGTGCTGGCCGTGCCTGAAGCCGCCTCCGGCCAGCAGCACCGGCAGGTTCTTCGTGTCGTGGCTCGACGCGTTGCCGAGGTTGGAGCCGTAGAGAACCATCGTGTTCGCCAGCAGGTCCGCGCCGGATTCCTTCGACGCCTTCAGCTTCGCCAGAAAGCCGGCGAGCAGCTTCATCTGCTCCAGCTCGATGACGCGGAGCTGTGCGAGCTTGTCCGGGTCCCTGCCGTGATGCGAGAGGTTGTGCCAGTCCTGCGTGATGCCCTGGATGGGCGGCACGCTGTTGTGGCCCTGGATCATCAGCGTGACGACGCGCGTGGAATCGGTCTGGAGCGCGAGGTGCGCGAGGTCAAACATCAGCCGTGTGCGGGCGACGAAGTCCGCGGCGTTCTGCACATCGGTGGGCGGCGGGACGTTGACCTGCGGCTTGGGTTTCTTCGCCCATTCCTCCGCAAGCTTGAGGCGCTGCTCCACCTCGCGGACGGTCGTGAAATACTCGTCGAGCTTTTCGCGGTCGCGCGCGGTCACGCGGCCGGAGAGGCGTTTCGCGTCGCCCGCCACGGTGTCCATGATGCTCTGGCCGTCGCGCAGCCGCTCGGTCTGCTGGGCGACCTCCCGTGCCGTGCCGTTGACGAACAGCTTCCTGAACACCTCGCTGGGCCGGTAGTCGGAGGGGACCTTGACGCCGCTGCGCGAGACGGACAGACCGAGGCTGCCGTTGCCCGTGTTCAACACCAGGCTGCTGAAGCGCGTCACGGGCGGGAGTTTTTCCAGCACGAACTGGTCGAGGGAGATCGTGTTCCGGAAACTGCTCGCGCCGGGATGCGGCGCGGCGCTGAGGAAGCTCGCCTCGCTCGAGTGCCCGCCGTCCACCTCGGGGTGCGACACGCCGCTGAACACCGTCAGATCGCCGCGCAGGTCCCGCAGCGGCTCCAGATAGGGCGTCAGCTCGAAGTCGCGTCCCGCCTTCGTCGGAAACAGGTTCTCCGCATGGATGCCCAGCGTGGTGCAGCAGCAGACCATCCGGCGGACCGGCCCGCCGGTGACGGCGCGGCCAAGCGGTGCGAGCGAGTCCAGCGCCGGCAATGCGAGCGTGACGCCGGTGGCGCGGAGAAACGAGCGGCGGGAAAGGGGGGTGATCATGCGACGCTGAGTTTGCGCGGAAAAACTAGCTTCAATTCAGCCCGGCGGCGAGTTGGTTTTCCCGGGTTCAGATGAGCGCGCCAGCTTCGCCGCCAGCCGCACGGAGGTGAAGAGGTTTTCCGCGCTGGCCTTGCCCTGCCATGCGATGTCGAACGCCGTGCCGTGGTCCACGCTGGTGCGGACGACGGGCAGGCCGAGCGTCGTGTTGACCGCGGTGTCGAACGCCAGCGTCTTGAGCGGGATCAGCGCCTGGTCGTGATACATGCAGATGTAGGCGTCCGTTTCACGTCGCCGCGCCGGCAGGAACGCCGTGTCCGGCGGCAGCGGCCCGACGATGTCGAGTCCCGCCGCCCGGGCCGCCTCCACTGCCGGGGCGATGATGCGCTCCTCCTCGCCGCGACCGAACAGCCCGTGCTCGCCCGCGTGTGGATTCAAGCCCAGCACCGCCAGTCGCGGCGCGCGCCCGCGCTGCCGGCGCACGGCGTCGGCGGTGAGTTCGATCACGTCCAGGATGCGCCGGGTGGTGAGCGCGCCGGGAACTTCGTGGTAGCCGATGTGGACGGTGACAAGGCTGCACGTCAGCTCGTCGGAGAAGAATGTCATGCACGAGCGTCCGGCCTTCATGCGTTCGGCGAAAATCTCCGTGTGACCGGGATACTTGTGGCCCGCCGCGTGGAGCGCCTCCTTGTTCAGCGGCGCGGTGGTGATGGCGTCCACTTCGCCACGCAGCCCGGACTCGATGGCCGCGATGACGTAGCGGAACGCCGCGTCGCCACACCGCGCGCTGACCTGGCCGGGGGACACCGGCACGGAGTCCAGGCATTGCAAGTCCAGCACGGCGGGTCCGCGCAGCTCACGGCAGAGCCCCGGCCAGCCGGCCTTGGCGATGACCGGCGCGTGGAATGGCAGCCCGAGTTTCCCGCCTACGTCCCGGAGCACGGATGCGTCGCCGAAGACGACCGGCACGCACTCGCGCGCCAGTTCGGCGTTTGCCAGCAGCCGGAGGCAGATTTCCGGGCCGACGCCGGCCGGGTCACCCATCGTGATGGCGATGCGGGGAAGAATCACGGTCATCGGACGGATGATGACCGATGACGGACTTTACGGCAACCCGCTGAAATTGCGGGCAGTGTCCTGATTTGCGCGGCTCCGTGAGCTGGAGCACGCCCCCATTGCCACTCCAGCCTCTGCGGGGCACAGACCCGCGCTCCAAACTCAGATCAGAACGCTGCCCTCCCTTCATCAAACACATTGACAGCCGTTGGGGTGTTCGGCTGAGTCGGGGCCGTTTTGCGTCCGATGAATGCGGTCAACATTGCCGGGAGCCTCCGTTTCTTGCCCTGATCACGGCAGGCAATAGCCAGTCAGTCTTTGCCAGTTTTCGGGGGGCAGGCCTTCGGGCGGGCGGCTACAACTAGCCCATAACGTTGTGATCAATATAACCAAACTCTACTGCGGTCTCTCACAGTCGGCGGACTCCCTGCGCTACGGCACAGGTCACGGTGCGCCCAAGACGGCTTCCGAGCGCAAGCCCATCGTCGTCTGGAACATCACCCGCCGGTGCAACCTCAAGTGCATCCACTGCTACTCCGACTCCGATGCGCGCGAGTATCCCGGCGAACTCAGCTGGGATCAGTGCCGGGGCGTCATGGACGACCTGGCCCGGTATGGCGTGCCCGGCCTGCTGCTCTCCGGCGGCGAACCGCTCATCCACCCGCGCTTCTACGACATCGCCACCTACGCGCGCCAGAAGGACCTGCGCCTCACCCTTTCCACCAACGGCACCCTGATCGACCGCGAGGCGGCGCAACGCCTCAAGGACACCGGCTTCGCCTACGTGGGCATCTCGCTCGACGGCATCGGCGCGATCCACGACCACTTCCGCGGCCGCGTCGGCGCGTTTGACAAGACGGTGGAGGCCTTCCGCAACTGCAAGGCCGTCGGCCAGAAGGTCGGCCTGCGCCTCACGCTCTCCCGCAATAACATCGACGACCTCGACCACATCCTGGACTTCATCGAGAAGGAGGACATCGACCGCGTTTGCTTCTACCACCTCGTTTACAGCGGGCGCGGCAGCAAGCTCGTGGATGTGACCCACGACGACACCCGCACCGCCGTGGACAAGATCATCGACCGCACCGCGCTCTGGGCCGCCTCGGGCCGGCCGCGTGAAGTGCTCACCGTCGATCAACCCGCCGACGGCGCGTATCTCTACCTGCGCCTGCTCCGGGAGAACCCCGCCCGCGCGGCGGAGGTGATGGAGCTGCTCAAGTGGAACGGCGGCGGGGCGCACGGCTCCGGCACCGGCATCGGCAACATCGACACCCAGGGCAACGTCCATCCCGACCAGTTCTGGCAGTCCCTCACCCTGGGCAACGTGAAGGAGCGCCCGTTCAGCGAAATCTGGCGCGACACCACCAACCCGACCCTCAACGCCCTGCGCAACCGCGCCGGAAAGCTCGAAGGCAAGTGCGCCGGCTGCCGCTTCCTGAACATCTGCGGCGGCGGCTTCCGCGTCCGCGCCGTGCAGGTGCACAACAACCTCTGGGCGCCCGACCCCGCGTGCTATCTCTCCGACGAGGAAGTTGCTCCCGAGCCTGCGGAACTTGCCGTGGCGTAATCTCGCCAGTCTGGCTGATCGTCCATAGACCTTCCCTCCGTTTCCGCATGGACTATCAGTCATGCCGAAACGTGACCCGGTCCTTGCCTCCCTCGGTCTGAACGTCCGCCAGCGCCGCGAGGCGAAGGCGTTGACGCAGGAGAAGCTCGCCGAGAAGGCGGGCCTCGATCCCACCTACATCTCCGGCATCGAGCGCGGGCTGAGGAACCCCGGCATCAGGAACGTCGCCCGGCTCGCGAAGGCGCTGGGCCTCTCCACCGCCGAGCTGCTCAAAGGGGTGGACGCGTGAGCGGGAAGCCGGATCCGCGTAGGAGCCGACGTGAGGAGGCTCAAATCTCTCCCCGTCCGGGAAAAAGTCAGAGACTCGTCACCTCGTCTCCTACCTTGCATGAGGAGGCCACGCCATACCGCGTCGGAGCGCCGAGCATCGCTCGGCAGGACGCGACCAAGGCCGAGCAATGCTCGGCGCTCCGTTTCATCGACCTCTTCTGCGGCATCGGCGGGTTTCGGCTCGCCTTCGAGCGGGCGGGCGCGAGGTGCGTCTTCTCCAGCGACTGGGACAAGTTCAGCCGCCAGACCTACGCCTTGCGGAAAATCTTTATGCGATGCTCGGAGAGAAACGCCAGCTCAGGCAAGGCCGCGTCGCTGGGCAAATTCAGCGGTTCTCCGGCATAAGCTCCGAAGTTTTCCGCAACCGCGCGCTGCGGCAGCTCCGCTTTCAGCCGGGGAGAGAGCACCAGTCGCAGGGAGTCATCGAAGGCAATTAGTCCGCGATCAAATGCTGCATCGTGAAGTCGCGATAGCGACAGGCCGTTCCGAACATTCAACCGCTCGGTAGGGTGCGAGCCCCACGGCAGGATGTGCGAAGCAACCAACAGTTCCCGCACTGGAAGTCCGGTGACTCCACAGCGTCCACCAAAGTTGTTCAGCACTGCATCGCGGAAATACTCCTGTCCTCGGCGCAATTTCACAGTAGCCGTCGCTTCTGTTGGGCCGGTCGGCGGCTGCTTGCGCACGCGGACGCCCTCCCTCGGCAAGACTTCAAGCTCACTGCCTTCATCAACACCGAACAACTTTCGCAGAGCGTCCTCGCTCGCTGGAACGGCCTCGTTGAGGTTTGCGTGAAACTCAGTCCATACCGCGCTGTCGAGGGCACTCGCGCCCTCAAGCCCCTTGATGCCGCGCAGTTTCAACGCCGGGTCGAGCGAAGCGAAGTTGCACAGCTTCATCGCCACACTGTTGGAACCACGCCCGAGCTTGTCTGCCAGTGCGAGTATCGCCGGGTGCCGCGCGTGAAGCTGACCAAAGGTCAGCTTGTGATAGAGGTTCAGTGCGACGAGCAACTCATCGCGCGTCCATCGTCTTCCGGCTGCCATGCGAAAATAGTGTCAGGTTCACGGCGGAGAGCGAAGCGGGAAAGTGCTTGTCACCATTGGCAAACCTGGCCAGGGAGTAGTGATGAACCGAGCAACTCGACCCGGATTGCGCACGGGCTTCTGCATTTACATCAACACGCTTTGCCAAGGCCCGATGCCCGTGGTGAGCGATGAGAATGGTTATGTGGTTTTTGAAACCGAGCTGGCGGCACAAACGGAAATCGTGGACGATCTCCAGACTCGGCTACGACAGTTCCTCGACGGCGAGCGGGATTACGAAGATGCCATCACAGTGGAGGAATACGTCGTTCCAGTGACGGTCCATCCAGATGGCGTGATCACCGACGAATCTGGGAACTGCTTTAGCCCATTTCCGTCGTGAATCGGTGGGAGCAGCCAATTCCGCGTGGCGTCCAAGAACATCACCGCGCTCTACGAAACGGTGGAGGTGGAGGAGGCGTGAGCGGGCGGGCAGAAAAACGTTCAACATCCAACATTCAACTTTGAACGTTCAAAGTTGAGCGTTGGATGTTGGAAGTTCATGGTTTTCCCCCGTGCCCGATGTCTTCACCAAGGCCAAGCGCAGCGACGTGATGTCGCGCATCCGCTCGCGGGGCAACGCGGGCACGGAGCTGGCGCTGGTGCGGGTGTTCCGCGCGAATGGAATCACGGGATGGCGGAGGCATCTGAAGTTGAGAGTGGGGGAGTTGAGAGTTGAGAGTCGGAAGAAAAGCACCTCATCCCGGCGCGGAGAGGGAGGAGCGCAGGTGCGTCGCCTTGCCTCTCAACCCTCAACTTTCAACTCTCAACTCGCCGTCCGGCCCGACTTCGTCTTTCCCAGACTCCGGATCGCGGTCTTTGTGGACGGCTGCTTCTGGCATGGCTGTCCCAAGCACGCGACGAAGCCGAAGGGCAACGCGGCGTTCTGGCGGAAGAAGTTCGCGGCCAACCGGGCGCGTGACCGGCTTGTGACGCTGACGTTGCGGCGCGCCGGCTGGTGCGTGCTGCGCATCTGGGAGCACGAGATGGCGCGGAAGAACGAGGTGCAGCTGCTGAAGCGGCTCCGGCGGGTTTTGTCGTGAGCGTGTGCCCGCGCTCCTCGCTCCGTCAGCGTTTCATCCGCGCTCTCCACCTCGAGTTTGAACAGAATTCGCCGGGCTCGGAGACCGGCGCTCCGGGGCCTACGCGGTCACTTCCAGCTTCACCGTTTGAATCTGGTTCTTTCCCGACTTCGGGAACGGACGCGGCATGGGCTGCGCGTGGCCGCCCTGGTCGATGGTGCGGCAGCGGAGTTCGTAGGTGCCGGGGGCGAGCGGGCGCGGTTGGCCGGTCCAGCGGCAGAGCGTGTAGCGCAGCGGCCATTCGCGCGGCTGCCCCGTCTTGGGATCGAACTGCACCGGGTGCAGCTTCGCGGGGTCGAAGCCCCTGATCGCGTCGGGGTCGAACGGCGCGATCTGCGCGTCCTGCCACGGTGCCTTCGAGAAATGCGGATCGTTCACGGGGAGCGGATCGCCGGTTTTGCGCAGCCAGTATTGCACCTTCGCGAGGCCGGAGACGCCGACCTGCGCGTTGCCGTGGATGGCGAGCGGTTCATCCGCCTTGATCTGCTCCGGCAACGCGGCGAAGCGTGCGAAGGTCTTGAGCCAGCTGTTGATGTCGTTGTTGCCGCTGGCGTAGGTGTCGTCGGACTGGTGGACGTTGGTGAAGGCGAGGCGCTGGAGCCATTTCACGGATTTGAACCCATACGCCTCGGGCACGATCATCCGCACGGGCCCGCCGCGTTCGCCGGTGAGGAATTCGCCGTTGAGCTTGTAGCAGAGCAGCACGGGCAGCTCGCCGGGCGGGTCCTCGAAGACGCGGTTCACCGGCAGGTAGCACTTGAAGATCTGCTTCGGGTCCTCGTTGTGGTGGCCGTAATAGTAAACGTGGCGCAGGTTCTCGACCGGGCCCGCGAGCCACAGGACGTCGCGCAACGGCACGCCCTCCCACAGCCCGTGCCCGAGCGGGTCGGAGATGTTGTTGCAGGTGATGACCTTGAAGTAGCTGGTCGCCCTGGTGCGCGCGATCTCCATGAGCCGGTCGAACGTGAGCGCGGTGCCGTCCGCCTTGAGCAGCGGGCGCCCGATCTTCGAGTTGCTTTCCGGGTCGGCGATGATTTCGAGCCGCCACGTCTCCCGCACCATGCCGATCTCGCGCTGTTTCTCGGGCGGCAGCTTGTAGGGCAGGGGATTGCCGCGCTCGACGTTGTAGAAATCGCCCGACTGCGTGATGCAACAGCCGCCGCTCTCGCACACGGGGCCGGCCTTCTTCTTCACCGCCGCCGCTGCTGCGACGGCATCCGTCGAGACGACTGAGGGCGCAGCCGCGGCCGCCGCGACGCCGGCGGTTCCGAGCCGGAGAAATTGCAGGCGGGAAATGGCGGACGGTTTCATGGCGGGATTGACTGGCTCACCAGACCTGGATTTTCAAATCGCCCGGGCCGGGCTTCTCGAAGGGGCCGGCGGTGGGCGCGGTGGCGCTGCGTTTCGCACCCAGATAATCCCTGTCGATGACCAGGCGCGAGCCGCCGGCGTCTTCGTAGGGCAGGTGCGGGATGCACGCCTTGCCAAGGGACTTCGTGGTGACCCGTGCGGTGGAGGCTGGCTTGAGATCCGGTGCGGATTGGAGCCGGAGGAAAACGCGGTCGCCTTCCTCCGCAATGGTCACTTTCACGTCAGCACCGGAGAGCATCAGCGGATTGATCTCCTTCGCAGAGGGCCGCGCGCCGTTGAGATAGATGTTGCCGCCGGTCTGGAGCGGGAACTCGCGGTTGTCATACATCCAGAGGCCGTGGCCGGCGTCGGACTGGGGTTTCTTTCCGTTCGCGACGCTGGCCGGGGCCTCGACGGCTCCGATGAAGATGTTGTTGAAGAACCGGTTGTCGCCGCCCTTGATGTTGACCAGCCCGGCGACCTTCGTTGAGTGGGCGGGATGAAACGGCGTGTCGCGCTTGGGTTCGGAGCGGCTGATGATTTTGCCGGCCATCAGATTGTGCGCATAGGCCCCGCCTTCGGAGACGTCCAGCAGCGTCGTTGGTGACAGGAAGATGTTGTTGTCCACGACGAACGGCCCGTGGTTCACCTCGACGAACAGGTCCTCGCGGGCGTTGTCGTGGAAAAGGTTTCGCGTGACGCGCGTGCCCTGCGCCATCCAGTCGAGCCACAGACCGCGCGTGGTGCGGTAGATGTGGTTGCGGCTGATCTCGGTGTCGATGGCGGCGTGAAACTTGATGCCCGCCATCTCCGCGCCGGTGAACAACTGCCGGACGTGGATGTCGTGGATGGTGTTGCCGGTGATGACGCTGAACGAGCAGCCCAGGCTGCCGACGATGCCGGCCTGTTCACAGTGCGAGACGGTGTTGTTGCGGACGATGTGATGGCCGATGTTTTCCTTCGTCCACGCGATGGGGTGGGCGTGCGCCCGTTCGATGGTCTTGACGTAGCCCTCGGCGCTGTTGGCGGAGGTGTTGTCGAACTCGTCGCCGTGCTTGCCGAGCGCGATGCCGGAGCAGACCGAGTGGCTGACAGTGTTGCTCTCGATGATCCAGCCCCTGCTCCAGTGAGTGCCGATGAGGCCGATCTGCCCGGCGGTCGGCGGCGCCCACGGCGTGGCGGCATGGCGCATCGTGAATCCGCGCACGGTGATGAAGTTCCGGCCCGGCTTGTCGGGATAGAAGACGGTCTGGCGCACGTTGATCTCGACCAGTTGCTCGTCCGGGCTGACGCCCTTGAACTGCGCCCAGATCGTCGTGCTCCCTTCGTCCACCTTGCCGAACCACAGCGGCGTCCCGGACGCCGGCTTCAGAACGTCGTCCAGCTTCGCCGCCTCGGTCAGCCACCCGCCGTTGAGATAGACCGCGCCGGTGTGATGCTCGCGGCCCTTCGGGTTGAACCAGTCGCCGCGGATGAGGTCGCCGTAGGGATTGAAGCCGCCGAAGAAGGAGTTCGGCAGCGTCACCTTCCAGACATCGTCCTGAACCTTCACCCAGCCTTTGACGGCCTCCGATCCCTTGATCTCCACGGTCTCGCCCCGTGCGGCCTGATAGACGATGCGCCTCCGCTCCGACCTGCCGCCGCGCGGCGGGTTGATGCGTTCGCGATAAACGCCCTCATGCACCGTGATGACATCGCCCGGCTGCGCCAGCCCGGCCGCGGCGGAGATCGTCCTGAGCGGCTTGGATGAAGAGCCCTTGTTTCCGTCGTCGCCCGCCACGGAAACGTGCCACTCCATGGCCGCGGCGGTGGCGACGCAGAACGTGAGCCCGCAGATGACGGCAAGCGCTTTCATGTGCCCCTTCTCAAGGGGACGTTTCAAATGGCCGGCAGCCGGAACCGGGGGCGGCGAGGCAAACTGCGGCGGGCCGCACGGCCGCGCGTCGCGGGACAACGTCCGCCTCAGCGCTTGGCCGGGGCCGGGCCCGTGCCCTTGACGCTGAAATCGTCGTAGTGAACGTCCACCGGACCCGTCGTGAGGCTGACCAGCGTCTTGTGATCGTGCGCGATGCCCTCGGACTTGAAGGAACCCACGACCTTGCCGTCGATGTTCACCTGCACGCTGCCATCCTTGGTCTGGATGACGAGCGTGTGCCAGTCCTGCAGCGCCAGCTTCACGGGCATGCTCTTGTTCTTCGTCGCCAGCATCGCCTTGTCCTCGGCGGTAAGCGCCGGAGGCGTCGCCTTCCTCTTCTCCTGGATGTCGTTGCGGAAGTTGCCGGTCTTCGCATCGCCGACCGACACGTTCGACGGGCTCACGCTGATGCTGCAAATGTGGCCGGCGTGCGAGCCCTTGTAGTCCTTGTCATCAAACCAGACGTTGAGGTTTTTGGCCTTGGCGCTGACGAAACGGAACTT
>Ga0172379_10006199_pt1 | contig 16180 bp, 15 predicted proteins | sample GrowelOW334metaG_FD_119756 | JGI IMG/M metagenome (GOLD analysis project Ga0172379, IMG submission 119756) | Groundwater microbial communities from an aquifer near a municipal landfill in Southern Ontario, Canada - Groundwater well OW334 metaG | ecosystem: Environmental > Aquatic > Deep... | reverse complement strand
TTATCTTCGTTTACCGCTCGGTGACGGCAAGTGTCATAAACGACAGGGAGTAAATCTTATGGTGAGTGTCTGTAAAGGAGAGTACGTGATGAGCTTGGACGCGCACTGCATGGTGGCGAAAGGATTTGATACGCAACTCGCCAAAGACCATAAACCAAATTGGGTGCAAGTTCCGCGAAGGCATCGGCTTGATGCGGAGAATTGGTGCTTACAGGACCAACATGGAAAACCGCCGATTGATTATGAGTATTTTATGTTTGAACCGCTTTTCACTTTCGGATACGGATTGGGCGGTTCCAAATGGGATGAAAAAACAATACGAAAAATGGATGTTCCGATAGATGATATTCTCACTTTTCAAGGTTCGTGTTGGTTTATGTCGAAAGAATGGTATAAGAAAATGGGATTTATGCAGGTGGAAGGGTATCAGGGGTGGGGACAAGAGGCGGAAGAACTTTCTCTTACTACATGGAAGAACGGTGGTGAAGTAAAAGTAAATAAAAATACGTGGTATGCACATCTTCGCAAAGGTAAAAAATACGGAAGAATGTATCATCTCTCTCAGCGAGATAATAGAAAATGTTGTGACTATACATACGATCTCTGGATGAATAAAAATAGAGATTTTCTTATCGCTTTATTGGAAAAGTTTATGCCCATGCCCGGATGGCCAAACGACTGGAAGGAAAAAATAAAAAAAATAGACCCCACTCCGCCAGAGGCTTCGCGGGGCGAGAAATAAAATTTTATGGACACACTGAAATATATTTTAAAAAAATACGAGATAGAATTGGACAAAGATTCTTTTATTGTGGAACTTCCGAAGAGTCGTTGGGAAGATTACCCGATTCTTTTGCAAGAGCTTGGCATGAACAAGGGTGTTGAAATCGGCGTGTTTAAAGGTAAGTTTTCGTACATTTTAAAAAAGTATAATCCGAAACTTGATCTGATCGGCATTGATTCTTGGAGTGTTTACGGAGACTATAAAGATTTTAAAGAAAATGAATTGGAAGAAGGAGCCTACAGTCAAGCGAAAATCAGAGCCGAAAAATACGGGATTACTATGATAAAGGCAACGTCTATGGACGCGGTCAAAAAGTTTGCCGATGAATCGCTGGATTTTGTTTTCATTGACGGCAATCACGATTTCGAACATGTGGTTGAGGATGTCGCTGCATGGAGTCGCAAAGTAAGAAAGGGCGGAATAGTATCGGGGCATGATTTTATAAAAAATGAAAAAAGAAAATTCGGAGTCAAAGAAGCCGTAACCGCCTGGTGCGAATCATATCAAATTAAACCGTTATTTGTATTTATGGGAGACAGTTGTCCCACTTGGGCTTATGTAAAACAATAAATACCACCATGGAATTAACAAAAAGAATGAGTTCATATTTGCCGGTATTGATTAAGACTGTTTTGGAAACAAAAGGTCCGATATTGGAAATGGGCGCGGGTCCGTTCAGTACACCCGTTCTTCATTGGTTGTGTTCTAAAAATAGAAGAACGTTGGTGACGTGTGAAAATAATTCCGAATCTTATGCATTTGCCAAACAATTTCAAAGTCGCAATCATAAAATTGTTTTGGTAAAAGATTGGGACGAAGTCACCGCGGGTGATACTCATTGGTCTGTGGTTTTAATTGATCATGCGCCGGAATTTCGAAGACCGGTTGAGGCCATTAAATTTAAAAATAATGCCGATTATATAGTTCTTCACGACACCGAAGAAAAGAATGAACATATATATAATTATAACAGTGTATGGTCGCATTTCAGATATCGGTATGATTATGATTTCTGCAGTCCCCGAACAACCGTTGTTAGTAATTTTAAAGACCCGGTAAAAATATTTTAAATAAAAAAATTATAATGTCACGATTGTACACCATTCAATTTGAAGGCGGAACGTATTGCAATTCTCGTTGCGCTTTTTGTCCTTTGACGGATTTAACACGGACAAAAGGAATGATGTCGGATGAAATGTTTCATAAAATAATACAAGAAGGAAAAGCAATGAAAGTAAAAAGATTCATTCCGTTTTTAAACGGTGAACCTTTTGCAAATCCGAAGATTTTTGAATGGCTTGATTATATGGAAAACGAGGGGGTACGAACGGTTCTTTTTACCAATGCCGAACTTCTTGACGAGGAAAAAATAAACCGACTGGTTCAATACAAAAACATTGAATATATCAACTGCAGTGTGAATGCCTCGACAAAAGAAACATATGATAAAATTATGCGTCGCCCCGATTTTGACCGGGTGGAAAAAAATGTGAAATATCTTATTGAAAAAGCGCCGTTTCGTGTGAAGGTGGGAATGACTGTTGTGGAAGATAACTTGAAAGAAGCATCGTCTTTTAAAAGAAAATGGAGGTCAAAAGCGAAATTCGGTGATTTTGTAAATTGGGCCGGCGCGCGCCATGATACAATGGAAAAGACCGGTGAAAAAATTCCTTGCGCTTATATTTTATCAAAAATGTATATCTTATGGGACGGCAGAGTCTGCCTTTGTTGTTTTGATTATGACGGCAAGATGATATTGGGAGATATGAATAAACAAAGTTTGCAAGAAATTTGGGATAATGCGGAAGAGATACGGGAAAGAACCAGACACTTGGATTTTGATACACCTCTTTGCAAAGAGTGTAATGGTAATGCGTATAAAACGCAATTTGTTTATAAAGAACAAGCAAACGATAGAATTTGAAAATACTATGAGTACACTTAATTACATTCTAAAAAAATTCAAGATTGATTTGACTGCGGGATCACCGGTTGCGCTTTCCATAAGTCGAGAGATTGAATTTCCCGATTTACTGAAAGAAATGGGAATGAAAAAGGGCGTTGAGCTCGGTGTGTTTGCCGGTGAATATTCGGAGATATTGATGAAGAGAATTCCCGGTTTGGATTTGACGGGAATTGACGCGTGGAAAATATACAAAGAATATAAAGATTACAAACGAAACGAGAGTATGATCAATGCGTATAATCAAGCAAAACAAAGATCTGAAAAAACCGGATTCAAGATAATGCAGGATTGGTCAACTGAAGCGGTAAAACAATTTGCTGATGAGTCCTTGGATTTTATTTACATTGACTGCAATCATGATTTTGCTCACGTTGTTGAAGACTTGAATGTATGGAGTCCGAAAGTGAAAAAAGGCGGAATTATTTCCGGACATGATTTTTTTGAAAGCAAGGATGCGCGCTATGGCGTTTTTTATGCCGTTCCCGCATGGTGCGCGTATAACCAAGTGCCGATGTTGTTTGTTATGAAAAATGATACGGTACCGTCTTGGTTTTATGTTAAGCCGTAAAATTATTATATGACGTTAACTTTTTTTGCGAGAAAGCCACGCTTACGAGGTTCTCACCTTTTGAACGGCTCTTCCATCATCAGAGGAGAGCAGATATCTGAATATTTAGGGGCAAAATTAAATCCCGAAAGTGGATATGAAAACGACGTGTGTGTGTATGTAAAACCGGGTATGAATAAACAGGGAAAACCCTTTGATACTTTTGTGGAAAAAACATATATTGATATGATAGACAATGATCATTATATGCGTTGGTTAAGTGCACGCCCCAGGTTATCGGGCATAATTTCTTCGAAATACAGTTATGATATTCTCAAAACCGAACTGAAAGATAGGATTACGTTCATTCCGCAACATCATTGTAATTTTGATCGCCTTGAAAGAGACAGAAAAGAAATAACCACGGTGGGTATTATTGGCACATCGGCGGCGTTTCAGCATCCGATTGACGACATGAGGAAAAGATTGGAACGTATAGGGTTGCGATTACTGACGAATTTTGATTTTACAACACGGGAAGATGTGGTAAATTTTTATAAAAATACGGATATTCAAATTATCTGGTTTTATGCGCAATTGTTTTTTAAAACTCCTCTTAAAATCATCAATGCGGCCTCTTTTGGCATTCCGACGGTTGGGTTTCCGCATGAAAGTTATAAGGAGGTTAAGGGATATTATATTCCCGCGAAGACAATTGATGAACTTGTCGCCGAAGTTGAAAAACTGAAAAATCCGGAAAATTATAAAGAGGCGACAAAAAATCTTGTGGAAATGGCGGAAAAATATCACATTAGCAAGATCGCAAAAATGTACGAAGATTTGGAAAACAAATAATTTATGTTACTTATTAACCCAGATTCTCATAGACTTATTTTTTCTGTCATAAAATCCAAATTTTTCATAAAAACTTTGGATTTCCGGTTTGTCTTCTCTCACATTTAATTCAACGCAGGTTAATTTAAGTTTTTTGGACTTATCCAGTATTTGACCAATCAAATTGGAAGCTATTCCCTTATTTCTATATTTTTTCAGAGTTACCACTTCTTCCACTACGCCAAGTTTTCTGCTTAATAATTCAACCACATACAGTGTTGCCATACCGACAATATGCCCGTCTTCTTCGTGCGTAAACAGATAGACATTTTTTTTATTATACACGCGGGCTACATCTTCCGGCGTAAAACTCTTGGAGAAATTATTATTAAATAATTCTCCTATGAGTTTCTCAAAATCTTTTGTTGCGAATTGTGACATTACATTATTTTTTCTCATTTCGGGCAAGATGATGTATAAAGTTTTCCGATTTTGTGTGCCATTTTTTCGCTGACAGCGAAGTGGTACGGTACAAAAAAATATTTTCCGTCCAGCGTATCCATAATGGGAAGCGTTTGTTTTCCTCCGAAGACGGTATATTTATCATTTCGATAGTGATGTTGCCCGATTTCTATGTCGTTGTCTTGAAACATTTGTTTTGTTTGTTCATAATTTTCGGTAAATCCGCCGGCAAGCCACGAATGAGCGAATAAACCGTAACTTCGATAAATTTTTTGCAATTTCTTTCTGTGTTTTAAAACCTTGTTTATACTGCGAAGATTTCCAAGTCCAATTGCCGCCAATATATTATTCATATGATATTTATAGCCGGCTTCAATGAGGTCGGTATCGCCGAGACGTTGTTTTTCTCCTCTATCGTATCCGAACCAACGAAGGCGTTTTGCTTTTTCGTAGTCTTCTTTTTTTTTGCAAATAAGGAAACCACCATCACCGCTGGTAAGCGTTTTAATCGCCTGCAAAGAAACACAAGCAAAGTCCGCTTGTCCAAAGAAGTCGGAACCGACGGCTTGAGCGGCGTCTTCAATGATGGTAATTCCATGTTCTCGTCCCAACTCTATAAGTTCTTGAAGTCCGCGATTATTTCCGCCGAAGTGAACAAAAACAATGGCTTTCGTTTTGTCGGTTATTTTCTTTTTGACGTCTTCAATATTGATGTTGAGATCACGGTCGATATCCGCAAATATTATTTTTGCGCCACGTCGGACCAAAGGCAAATTTGTGGCGGTGCAAGTGAGAACGTGGGTTATGACTTCATCCGTGTTTTCAATACCGGCGAGTTCGTAGGCAAGTTCAAGGGCGGAGGTACCCGAATTTACAGCTACGACATTGTTGAGACTAAATTTTTTGGAAAATTCATTTTCAAATTTCTTTACCCATTCTCCTTCTCCTATGATATCCGACAAAAGCACGCGAAAGACATAGAATCTTGCGCGCCATGATACGTATGGTTTGAATAATTTTACGGTCATTTTTTGTAAACAATTACGTTGGTTTTTAGTAAAAACTCTTTTCAGGATAGCATAATTTACGTAAATTAAAAAGCCATTTTTGTCCGTGATCGTGCAAAAGGAAGGGGGTTGAAATAAAATGAAAATAACGATATCATACGCTTACGTTTAAATATATGAACCCAAAAAATACATCGGTAAAAATAATCGCCAGTTGTTTTAAGGAGGTGAATTTTGCCAGAATGAGCAGTCGATATCCTCATCATAACCAGTCGGCGAGAACGGAGGAGGATACTTGGAAAATGATACTTGATCTTGTGGATTTTGAAAAGAATAACACGCCGGGCATGCCGATTGATATTGTTATAGTGAATTCCGAAATCGGGAGTCCTTATGATACGGAAATTTTGCAATTTGACGGAATGAAGATTGGAGAAGGAACGCTTTTTGTTCGAAACAGAGAAAATATCGGTTGGAGTTTCGGTTCATACGATTATGCTTTCAAAAATTTTGATTATCAGGAATGGTTATTTACCGAGCATGATATATTTGTCGGAGGAAAGGATTATTACAAAGTTTTGAAAGATTTGTTTGCGCAATATCGGAAAGAACGCCATTGTGGATTTATCGGGCTTATAAACACAACCACCGGCAGGGGGCGCCATCCGCTTCATTGCAGTGGCGGAGTGGGATATACGGAAAAAGATATTCTTCAAAAATTATCCGAAAAATGCGGAGGGATCCCGCACTACAAAGCGTCGGCGGTCGTGTGCGAAAAAGAAAAAATCGAAGCGATTCGGGGAAAGGGAGTGGAGATAGGTGACGAACTTTACACGGAAAAAGTCGCAGTCATTCATCAGGGGGAAATTGCTTTTACCGGAGAAATTCATGGGCTCGGTTATTCCCTGGAAACGATTTCAAAAGGAAAATGGGGTTTTGAGAACAATTTTTCATTGCCGTATTTTGATTACCGGTTATTAAAAACCGTGGAGAAAGATGAAAAACAAGAGAGCTTGAAATAAAACATAAATAACGATATAAATAGCATACAGAGTCGGAAAGGCAATAATTCTTTTAAACGGTCGTATGTAATGTATATCCAGAACAAACGGAATTTTTATGAGAAAATCAACGTCAACAAATGTTGCCATTAATGGAGAAAAATTTTTTTTAGAAAAAGTTTTGGAAAACAGGAAAGGAAAACCGGTTATTTTTGATGTCGGCGCCAATGTTGGTATATATTCGGAAATGGTGATACAAGAATTGAAACGACAAAATATCACCGAATATGAATTGCATGTGTTCGAACCGCAGAAAGTTGCATTTGAAATACTTCGCAAAAAGTTCAAAGAAAACACTTCGGTTATTGCGAATAATTTTGGTTTGTCCGATACTCGTGGTCCGGCAATAATGTATTCGGAATATCATGGCGGTGAGGGATCTTCTCTCTATAAAAGAAAAGCAATAGATCTTAATCAGGAAGAAAAAATTCATCTGGAAACCGTAGCCGATTATGTTCTTAAAAATAATATTTCCAACATAACATTATTAAAGATAGACACGGAAGGTAATGAAAAAAAAGTGTTGTTGGGATGCGGTTCGTTTTTACGACCCGAAAATATTTCAGCGATACAATTTGAGTATGGCGGTTGTTTTTCTGATGCCGGTATTACCTTGAAAGAGGTTGTGCGATTGCTCCAGGAAAAAAATTATTCGGTCGGAAAATTATTGGCGTCCACCGTGGAATACCAAGAAGACCTTTCTTTGTTTTTGGAAGATTATCGATATTCTAATTATGGTGCCATCGAAAAAAATAGCATAAAAAAAACATCGGAAATAACTTCGATAATATTCAGTAAGAACCGCGCGTGTCAACTTGAGCTTTTGCTTCGAGGTCTTACGATTCCCGTTAGTGTTTTGTATGCGTATGATCCCGAATTTAAGGCAGGGTATGATAAATTGATGGGAATGTATCCGGAAGTAAACTTTGTTCACGAAACGAATTTTAAAGACCAGCTTGTTGCTTTAGTTGCGGGAGGGAATGAATATACGATGTTTTTTGTTGATGATATTCTCGCATTGGAACCGTTTATTGAAGATTGTCCGGAATTTGCGGAACTTAAAAGAGATCCGGAAATACTTTGTTTGTCTTTGAGACTTGCTCCGTATCACAAAGATACCCCGGTTTTTAAGAGAAAAAATGTTTGGGAATGGAAAAATTCAGGAGTAAGAACTCAATTCGGGTATCCGATGTCTGTAGACGGGCATATTTACCGAAAAGAAGATCTTTTGGCGACCATAACGAATAATTTTTTTGATACGCCGAATTCCCTGGAAGGATTATTAATGAAAAACATACCGCCGAATCGACCTTTGATGATTTGTTTTGATAAACCGAAAATCGTAAACAACATCGCCAATCAGGTGAACGGCGGACGGGGCGCAAAGAGTTTTGGAAAGAACAAAAAAGAACTGGAGGAAAGATTTTTGAAGGGAGAAAGAATATCTTTGGAAGATATGAAAGAAAAAGCATCCAAAGCGGATGAGTGTTTTTTGAGAACGGATTATGTTATGGAGGCTGACCCGCGTTTTGTTTCTGGTGAGGAGAACAATACACAATCCTGCTTCGCTAAAACTACGCAGGACAAGAATAATTGGCTTTCTGATTTTGCACAAGATGTCACTTCACGTGACGGGGAAGATGGCATTTTGAAAAAAATCTTTGAAATTTTGGAAATAAAAAATGGGTGGTGTGTTGATGTCGGAGCTCGTGGAGTGAGAGGAAGCAATACGTTCAATGTGTTGGTAAACGGTTGGTCTGGAGTTCTTTTTATAAAGGAGAGCAGACGTTATAAAAGACTCCGAAACATGTATCGGAATTGGAGCGTACAGTGTTTTAATGAACGCGTTGTTCCATTCGGTGAAAAAAATCTTGACCGACTGTTAGAGACCACGCCTGTTCCCAGGGAGTTTGATTTATTGGTTCTTAATATGGACGGAAACGATTATTATCTTTGGGGGTCATTGCAAAATTATAAACCCGCGGTTGTGGTCGCGTCGTTTAGTTCACACCGGCGGTTTGATGATTATCTTCAGTCGATTGATGGCGTCGGTGGCGTATCATTATCGTACTTGGTAACGCTGGGCAAACAAAAAGGATATGAACTTATTTCCACAACGGTATCCAACGCTTTTTTTGTCAGGAAAGAATTATTCGATAAGTTTTCGATTGAGGATAATTCTATGAAAGAATTATTGGTGAAAAGTTCTCATGTTCCTTTGGCGAATATAAAAATCCCCGCGAATGCTTTTGAATACATTGTTGAAAAATTTAAAGTTGATATGAGACAGCCATCTCCCGCATGGCTTCCTTTGGAGAGAGAAATCGGATTTCCCGATTTGCTTAAAGAACTGGGTTTTAAAAGAGGAGTTGAGATTGGTGTGTATAAAGGCGAATACTCCGAGATTTTAATGAGCCGTATTCCCGGTTTGGAATTGACCGGCGTTGATGTGTGGCAAGTATATGATACCTATGCGGATTATGCCGAGAGCAATATCAGAAGTGCCTATGATAAAGCAAAGGAAAGAGCTGAGATATATAAATTTACCTTGCTTCGAGAATATTCCACTGAAGCGGTTAAAAAATTCGAAGATGAATCTTTGGATTTTATTTACATTGACGGCAATCATGATTTCGCTCATGTTATTGAAGATTTGAATATATGGAGTCCCAAAGTAAAGAAGGGTGGAATTATTTCCGGACATGATTTTTTGGAATGCAGTCAATTACGTTGCGGTGTCAAAGACGCGGTTCCGGCATGGTGTCATTACCTTAAAGTGCCAATGTTGTTTATTACCGGTGGCGACAGTATACCATCTTGGTTTTATGTTAAAAAATAATAGAAAATAAAAAAGTTCTTTCGCTTAAGCAGGGAAGGGAAAGTATGAAAACCGTAGGTTTTCATCGCCGGCACACAGCCGACCCCTACGCCAAAGCAGACCCGCGGGAGCGATTAATCAAATGGAATACGATACTTCTCAAAATAAAATACAGGGTTGGATGAGGGATGCGGATCTTCTGTGGTTGTTCAACACGGCAAAAGAAATGGAAAATATTGTGGAAGTCGGTAGTTGGAAAGGCAGAAGCACTCATGCGCTTTTGTCCGGATGTAAGGGGACGGTATATGCGGTGGATCATTTTTTGGGTAGCCGTACCGAAATAGAAGCTCATAAGGAGGCGGGGGAAAGAGATATTTCTCAAGACTTTATTGAGAACGTCGGGAGTTTTAAGAATCTTAAAGTTTTAAAAATGGACAGCAGGATGGCAGTACATCAATTCGAGGATAACTCCGTGGACATGGTTTTTATAGATGCAGGACATACGTATGAGGAAGTTCTTGAGGATATAAAACGATGGCTTCCGAAAGCGAAAAAAATAATTTGCGGTCACGACCGATGTCATTGGCCGGTCAAAAAAGCCGTGAGGAGTATGTTTGGTGATGATTGGGAAGCGAACGAAAGACGTGGTAATATGTGGATAAAAAAAATACCTTCTTCTGTGGTGCCGGAGGAGGAACAGCCAAAAATTATGGCGGAAATTAAACAACCCACCGTTGGGATTATTTACTATACCGACAACGAACTTGATGAAAACCTCATGAAGGCGTGTCAGAAACAATTACTGAAAGTGTCGGGAGGAAAAAAAATCGTGAGTGTTTCTTTGAAGCCGATTGATTTCGGACAAAATATCGTCTTGCCTCTGTCGAGAGAACGTCTCACTATGTTCAAACAAATTTTGACCGCGCTCCTGGTCATTGATACCGATATTGTTTTTTTCAGCGAACACGATGTTTTGTATCCGCCGTCTCACTTTGATTTTATTCCGCCAGATAGAAATGTGTGGTATTATAACGGTAATTATTGGTTTTTGCGTTTGTCTGATGGTCATACGCTTCACTACGATGCCACCCCGCTTTCCGGGCTGTGTGTGTATCGGGATATCGCCATCAAGCATTATCAAGAACGCATTGCCATGGTTGAAAAAGATGGTCGCTATAGTCACAGTATGGGATATGAACCAATGGTATATCAAAAAATACAGTGGGAAAATATGTATACCTATGAAATTTTTAAAACCGCATCTCCGGTTATAGATATAAAACACGGCAAAAATCTTACTGAGGCGAGATGGACGAAAGATTTATTTCAAAGAAAACCGACCGGTTGGGAAGAAGGCACTATCGACACTATTCCGGGTTGGGATAATGTGCGTGATTTACTCCCCGCGAGTTTACAAAGACAACAAAAAAATATGAATATAAATATATATGATGAACATATAAAGAAAAAATATAATGTTTTGCCGGGTGAGTACGGAGCTACCACTTTACCTATCACAAGAGATGGTTTAGTCAAACTGTTTCGAAAGTTTGGTTATTTGGAAGGGGTTGAAATCGGGACATCGTCGGGACCGTTTGCCGAGAGAATATGCAAAATTATGCCATTGGTAAAATTGTATTGTGTTGATTCTTGGATGGTGTATGACGAGTGGATAGAATGCAAGAAGCAAGCAAAATTGGATCAGCACTATGAAGTTGCAAAGGCAAGACTCGCTCCGTATAATTGCGAATTGATAAAAGGTTTTTCTCGCGATGCGGCAAAAAATTTCAAGGATAATTCTTTGGATTTCGTGTTCATTGACGCCAATCATTCTTTTGAGGCGGTCATTGAAGACATCGCGATATGGACGAAAAAAGTGAAGCCGGGAGGAATAATTTCCGGTCATGATTTCTGGAACAGCTCCGAAGGATATGGGTACATAAAATTGGATATTGAACGTTTTGTGAAAGGATTGACCCCCGAAGAAAAGATAAAAATTTGCCAAGTGAAAGATGCCGTGATTGCTTGGACAAACACCAATAAAATCAGTCCGTGGTATTTGACCGGAGCGGATGATTGTTCGTGTTGGTTTTGGATAAAACAATAAAAAAATGATAATAGATTGTTTTCCATTTTTTAATGAACTCGATTTGCTTGAAGTGCGATTGCATGAACTTGCTCCGTTTGTTGATCGATTCGTGTTGGCGGAGTGCACGCAAACGCATTCGGGAAATGAGAAACCTTTATTTTTTGAAAATAATAAAGAGAGGTTCAAGGAATTTAACATAACTCATATTATTATTCCTCGCAAAGAAGGAAACTCATGGGATAGAGAAATTTTCGGAAGAGAATATTTGATTGATAATGCCGGAGCCGATCCGGAAGATTTGATTCTCCTGTCGGATGTAGATGAAATACCCGACCTTCGCGGATATACGGGAGAAGAAGGCGTATTCAAACAGGAACTGTGTTACTTTTTTTTCAATGGTTTTCACAAAAGGAGTTGGATGGGGACATTTGCCACGAAAAAGAAAAATATTGATACCTTTTGTTTTGACCCGGCGCTTCGCATGCTTCACAAAAAAAGAGCGAAGGTGGTCGGCGGTGGTTGGCATTTTTCTTCCCTCGGTTCGTTGGGAGATGTCAGATACAAGATTGAATCTTGCGCGCACCAAGAACTTAATACCGAGGCATATAAAAGAAAAATGGACAGACTTCGGGATGACACAAAAATAATAACCGATAAGGGTACTTGCCCGCCGTGGCTTTCGGAAAATAAAGAACGATATCCGCATTTGTTCAGAAAATAGTCAAGATGTCATAATGATGAATTATAGACGAGAATAAAAATAAGTGATAAAAATAGACTATGGAATACTATACTGAGAAAAATACAATACCGGGGTGGACAAATGACACGGATCTTCTGTGGTTGTTTAATATGGCAAAAGAAATGGAAAGTGTTGTGGAAATCGGCAGTGGAAAAGGCCGAAGTACGCACGCGATTTTGTCCGCATGCAAGGGGGCGGTATATGCGGTAGACCATTTTTCGGGCAATGTGGACGAGCCGGAAATATATAAAGAGTTTGTGAAAAATGTCGGAAGTTTTAAGAATTTGGAAGTTTTAAAAATGACGAGCGAAATGGCGGTACGGCAGTTTGAAGACGGTTCGGTAGATATGGTTTTTATTGACGGCAATCATTCTTATGAAGAAGTTCTCGCCGATATTAAACGATGGCTTCCAAAAGCAAAAAAAATAATTTGCGGGCATGCTCGGCGGAATTGGCAAGTTAAAAAAGCGGTACGGGAGGTATTTGAGAATGATTGGAATGCAAACGAAGGAAGAGGAAATATGTGGATAAAATCTCTCGACGTCGCTCACCATAAAAATCTAAAAAACACAGAACAAAGCGATACTCCAAGAAACGGTTGGGTGACGAACAAAACGGATTTATCAATTTTGATTCCCGCGAAGAATGAAGAATTTCTCAAAAAAACGGTTGAGGACATTTTGGCGAACATTGAAGGTAACACGGAGGTGATTGTTGTTCTTGATGGATATGATACCGCTTTGCCGATAATGCCGGAAGATACGAGAGTTCGCGTGATAACAAACCCCGTGAGTCTCGGACAGCGAGGCGCAACCAATCAAGCGTGTAAACTTTCGAAAGCGAAATATGTGATGAAAGCGGATGCTCACTGTGCTTTTGATAAAGGGTTTGATGTAAAGATGATGAAAGAAATGGAAGGGCATGACAATTGGACGATGGTACCGGTGATGCGTAATTTGCACGCGTTTAATTGGGTGTGTCCCGATGGTCATGTGAGATATCAAGGACCGAGCGGTCCGTGTGCGGAAAGAGGGTGTGGAAAACCTACCGTGAAAGATGTCGTGTGGATTGCCAAGAGTAACCCGCAAAGCACTTCGTATTGTTTTGACCAAGAACCGCATTTCCAGTATTTCAATGATTTCAGAAAACGCCCCGAAGCGAAAGGGGATATCACCGAAACGATGTCTATTCAAGGGTCGTGTTTTATGTTGACTCGCGAAAAATATTGGGAGCTCAATATTTCAGATGAGGCGTTTGGGTCGTGGGGGTCGCAGGGGATTGAGGTCGCTTGCAAAACGTGGCTTTCCGGCGGGAGAGTGGTTGTCAATCACAAAACATGGTATGCGCATATGTTTCGCACACAGGGCGGAGATTTTGGTTTCCCTTATGAAAATCCCGGACGAAAAGTTGAAAACGCGAAGAAAACGGCGAGAGAATTATTTTTTGATAACAAATGGGAGAAACAAATATATCCGTTATCGTGGCTTTTGGAAAAGTTTTGGCCGGTTCCCGGATGGACAGAAGAAGCGAGAGCAAAAATAAAAGCATGGCCGTTGCAAAACGGAAAACCGTCGCCGATAGCCGTACCCGCAAGCGAAGCGGAACCGACACCAATGATTGCCGATTCCATACAACTCGCCACAGACGACGAAATTGTCAGACCTCCGCAAATGGCGATAGCAGAAAAGAAAAAACCCACTGCCGGTATAATTTATTATACCGACAACGAACTTGACGAAAAAATAATGAAGGCGTGCCAGAAACAATTACTGAAAGCGTCGGGAGGAAAAAAAATAGTGAGTGTTTCTTTGAAGCCGATTGATTTCGGACAAAATATCGTCTTGCCTCTCTCGAGGGGAAGTCTCACGATGTTCAAACAAATTTTATTCGCGCTTCTTGCTATTGATACGGATATTGTTTTTTTCTGCGAACACGATATTTTGTATCCGCAATCGCATTTTGATTTTATTCCGCCGGACAGGAATGTGTGGTATTACAACGGCAATTATTGGTTTTTGCGCTTATCCGACGGGCACGCTCTTCATTATGACGCCAGTTCGCTTTCCGGATTGTGTGTGTATCGTGATATCGCTATCAAGCATTATCAGGAACGAATCGCACTGGTTGAAAAAGAAGGTTTTAGCCGTCATATCGGTTATGAACCGATGACACATAAAAGAATACCATGGGAAAATACGTACAAGTTTGAAATTTTTAAAACCGCGTCTCCAATTATAGATATCAAACACGGAAAAAATCTTACCGGAGCAAGATGGAGTAAAGACAAATTCCGAAAAAAACCAACCGGTTGGGAAGAAGGGAATATCGATACTATTCCGGGTTGGACGGATGTGCGGGGATTGTTATCATGATTGGGAAAAAGATGGGTTTTGTATTATAATGGAGAGTGAATTACCAAAATTTTGTGTTGAGAAAATTATGATAGCGTTATACAATAGTTATAATTCATGTATCTATCTATGAAAAATCTTACAAGAGGAGAATGCGACGAAACGCCGTTTGATATTATCACTCAAAGTGAAATTCTCACTCGGGATGATTTTAAGGATTTGGCGAAAATGTCGGAGGAATTGAAAGAAACTTTTGTAAAAGTGCAGATGTTTCGTACGCGTACAGAGATGGAGGTTTCCATTTTAAACGACATCAAACATCCGACCCCGGCTTCAAAATATTGGCAAGCTGTACGGGAACAAAACACCATGTTTCAAGAAATGGTGATGCTTTCGTACGAATACCGAAAAAATCTTGTGGAAATAAAAATCCTTGATAAAAAAATAGAGAAGGAAGAAGATGAATTGGAAAGGGAACTCTTGAAAATAGAAAAAGAAAAGAAAATTTTTATTTCAAAAAATCAGGAACGAACCGCCAAAGCGAGAATTACCGAAATGAAAGAATGGTCGGATATAAAACAAAGAGAAGCAAAAATGATGAACTCCGGTGAGCTTGCAAATGTGGACAACCATCAACTCATTTCTTATGTGAAGCGCTGGATAAAACAGTCCATCGTTATGGGAGGAACGGGAAGTCCCGCAGAACGGCAGAATTTACTCGGACAGTTAAATAGCGGTATCAAACTTTGCGTTTCGCGTGGGATTTTGGATTTGGTGCTGGAAGACTTTTCGGAGGAGATTAAGAAAAAAATCAGGGAAGAATATTGTGTATGATTGGATTTTGCAAAAAACAATTTTTGATGGTGGTCATTTCTGTTATTGATGCGGAACTGATTGTTTTTGCGTATTTAAACTTGATTAGGGTGTTTATCAGCTATCAGAGTGTACTGTAATGGGTGGTTACTGGATTGCCGGTGGTGCTTTGGCAACAGCGAGGAAACAACTCGCCGGAGCTGGCACCCAAACCGCAGGGCTGTCCTTCGGTGGGTTTATCAGTGTTGCCTCCGACGTCACCGAAGAATACGACGGAACTTCATGGAGTGCCGGTGGTGCTTTGGCGGCAGCGAGGTATCGTCTCGCCGGAGCCGGCACTCAAACCGCAGGGTTGTCTTTTGGGGGGACTGGTCCATCCTCCGTTACAGCAGAATACAACGGAACTTCATGGGGTGCCGGTGGTGCTTTGGCAACAGCGAGGTATGGTTTAGCCGGAGCCGGCACCCAAACCGCAGGGTTGTCTTTCGGGGGGAATACCGGATCCAACTCCGCCGTCACCGAAGAATACAACGGAACTTCATGGGGTGCCGGTGGTGCCTTGGCAACAGCGAGGTATGATTTAGCCGGAGCCGGCACCCAAACCGCAGGGTTGTCTTTCGGGGGGAATACCGGATCCAACTCCGACGTCACCGAAGAATACGACGGAACTTCATGGAGTGCCGGTGGTGCTTTGGCAACAGCGAGG
>Ga0172379_10006198_pt1 | contig 16185 bp, 20 predicted proteins | sample GrowelOW334metaG_FD_119756 | JGI IMG/M metagenome (GOLD analysis project Ga0172379, IMG submission 119756) | Groundwater microbial communities from an aquifer near a municipal landfill in Southern Ontario, Canada - Groundwater well OW334 metaG | ecosystem: Environmental > Aquatic > Deep... | reverse complement strand
TTTTTATATATGACAAATAAAAATAACTTTATTACAACGCCAGATGCATAACAAGACACTCTCCAAATTCGTAGCAATCAATCCTAACGAACCGGAATGGGGGTCCCCCGGTAATTACCGGGGGTTGGAGGTGAGATAGTAAGTTTTTCGTTGTGAAATGACCGTTTGTTGGGTTTGCATCTGGCTTGATCTTTTTGGTCACTTTTTCTATCCAAGAGAAAAAGTGACCCTAGCGGAGCGTTTATTTTTTATACATAAGAGAATCCATTAAAGCTGGAAAAAAAATAGACGAATTTCTTGGAAAATAGCCACACACTTTTTTTAATTATGCCTATTTTTTGTAATTAATAATTCGTAATTTATTTTACGCGAATGATTTTGCAAACCTCAAATCACCATTGGTGAAATATCTGATATCTTTGATACCATAACGCACCGCAGCCAATCTGCTAATACCTACACCAAATGCAAATCCTGATCGCTGAGTAGAATCTACGCCCGCAGATGCAAGGACATTCGGATGAATCATGCCCGCTCAGAGAATCTCCATCCAGTTGGAAAGTTCTTTTTTTCATGTTTCTTTATTGTACACTTCGTATCTCACATCGATTTCAAAGCCAGGTTCTACAAACGGAAAATATCAAGGTCTCATCCTAGTTTCAACGTTTTTGTGAAGCAAAGCAGAAAGCAATTTAGTCATCATTTCTTTGAAGTGTGCGACACTAATATCTTTGTCAATAACGATCCCTTCCAACTGGTAAAACATCGTGTCATGCGAAGCATCCATATTTTCATATCTATATACTTTACCAGGGACAACGGCTTTGAGCGGAAGCCCATATTTTTTGATAAGATAATTTTGCATGGATGACGTGTGCGTTCTGAGAATCAAGTTTTCTCCACTAGGCTCCTTGTCATTGAGATAAATAGTATCGTGCATTTCCGTAGCAGGATGAGAAAGTGGAATATTTACTGATTCAAAATTTTCAAATTTCGTCACCATTTCCGTGCCATACTCCATGACAAACCCCATAGACTTACATATATCTTCTGCGTCTCTTCTGATTTCAGCGAGAAGCGAATAAGAACCTTTTTCAAAGGGAGTATCCAAACTAATATCTACTAAATCTTTTTCAAGCTGTTCATTAATTTGTCCCATTTTAAATTCACGTTCTTTAGCTTCATAGGCTTCAGTCAGTTTCGTTTTGATTTCAGACAATTTAGCTCCTTTCTCTTTCTTCTCTTCCGGAGGTAAATCGACCATTACTTTGAATTCTTGGTTGAGGAGCCCTTTTTTTCCTAGATATATCTGAAAAAAATTTTCCAACTGAACTATATCGACGACCTTCTCCAATTCTCATAAGGCATGTTTCAATTCTATCATTCTTCTAAACTAAGAAACTAAAAACACTACTTGATTACGGATTACTGAGCACCAGCTTAAGATAAGAAAATGATCTAAACTTTCAACCATTTTTTATCAATTTTGATTAAGTATTCACACCCATACCATAAAGAATATTATAGTAAGCAGGTGAAGTGAGTTTTGGTCAATTTTAGTTCATTTTCACCCAACGAAGTATTTTTTAGTCATTTTGTCAATTCAAACACTAGGACGCGACTATTTTCTTTTGCAAAATAAACTTTTTGAGGCTATACTTAACTAAATAATCAAATAGACCTAAGTAGCAAGTAGCAAGACATAAGACATAAAAAAGTATAATAGTTCATACAAAACAATTCCGACATTATTCATCATTCATTTTTAATTATTCATTAGTCTTCATATGATCACACCATTAATAGAAATCAAGGATCTTAGCCGATGATATCGAGATAATCCAGCTCCGCTTTTTGAAAAATTAAGTTTATCCCTAGAAGCAAATGAATTTTTTGTGCTGACAGGAAAGTCAGGAACGGGAAAGACAACATTAGTAAAATTTATTACTGGAAAACTTACTCCGCCAGAAAAAACAATTTTCTACAACAGACAAGATATGGCCACATTTACCTCAGAAGACATCCAGATTTTGAGAAAAAGATTAGGAATAATTTTCCAAGATTATCAACTCTTAGAAGATTTGAATGTCAGAGAAAATATTATATATCCCCTTCATTTATATGAACTTGGTGAAACGATTATAGAGTCCAAACTCAAACAAGTATTGCAAAAAGTGAATGTGAAGCATCTTTTAGACACGCCAGTAAAATTATTGAGTTCTGGAGAGAAACAAAGAGTCTCACTTGCCAGAGCACTCATTCACGATCCAGAATTTATCATCGCTGACGAACCGACAGGAAATCTTGATCGAGAAAATACGCAAATCGTAGCGGATATCCTAATTGAAGCCAATAAATCAGGGAATACCGTGTTTTTGATTACTCACGATATTCATTTATTAAATTATCTCAAAGCTAAACATCCGATCAAATTATATGTAATTAAATAAGACGTCTATGGAGCAAATAAGTATTTTACTTCTTATCATAACGATATTCATATGGCAGAGAGCAAACAAAATATTATTAGCAAAAACATTGTCAATGAAATAGAAACATTAGACATCGCAGGATATCTCAAACAAGAGGTGAAAGATTTTTTAAAGCATTTGCATTATTACAAAATCAAAAATATTCTCCAAAACATAGATGCGCTGAAAGAATATCTCATCTGCCTGGATCATCAAAATACCAATCAAATTCACGAATTGGAATACGAAAAAAACCCAGACATGGAAATAGGAAACCATGATGTTTTCTATTATATTTCCAGCAAAGGATTGAAAAAAGTAGGACAACACAAAATCCACCAAAAAATATGGGAAAATGATTTCAATCTGAACTATATTATGCAAGGGATTACGTGATTCCTCGTCTTGACTGCTGACGAATTCTGTAATGCTTCCCCTACCAGAATGTCAATCAACAGAATGCTTTGGCAAAAACAACTTCAAAACACAGGACATATAAGTACTACAGAAGATAGTTCAGTTATAAATTAAAAAAAATACGCAGGTGAAGAAAAGATGATCACAACAAAGCGTTGAAGTCATTTTTAAAAAAGATTGACTTGAGAATTCATAGCAAAACTATATAGTCAAAATAATAAAAAAAACCAAGAATTTTACAAATAGATACTGAAGTTTCAGTAATGACAGATTTTGATCAAAAACTCTTAGCTCTACTCGATGTAGTGATCGACAATTACATCAACAAATGAGAGCCCGTTGGTTCAAAATTTTTACATTCACTTGAAGATGCTGAATATGCGCCTTCTACCTTGAGAAAGTATCTTAATATGCTGGAAAAAGCAGGAATGGTATACCAACCTTACAATAGTTCAGGAAGAGTTCCTACAGTTCAAGGATTGACCACGTATATAGAAAATTATCTTGTAGCTCAAGAAGATGAAAAGCAGGACGAAGTTATCAAAGTAAGAAGCGGACTAAAACAATTAGTAGAAAGCATTGGCGCATTAGCTGATGGTGTTGTCGTAGGGTTCCTAAGAAATGATGAATACTATTATCTCTGAATAAATAATCTCCTCAGAGATGATATGGTAGAAGAATATCATACCACAAGAAGCATCATCCGTTTCATTGAAGAAAAGAGAATCGTAAAATTTATCGACAGCAAAATCCTGAAAAAGAATCAGATATATTATACTTTTATAGAAGATCAAAAAATACTTATCTCATGTTTATACACCAAAATAACTATTGAAGACTATGATTGTATGCTTTGCATCATAGGACCGACCAGAGTGAATTACAAAAAAAACCTAGCAATTTTTCAAAAAATATTACAATCTTTAGATAGATAACCTTTTTAGCATGACAGAAACCATAGAGAAAAAAATAGATACCCCTGTTTGATGATGATCAGCAGAAAAAACTGATTATTCCAAAGTTCTTGAATGATTAAGCAGCAGAGAAAACCTATGAAATAAAGAATCAGAGGAAGCGAAAAAACAAGCGGCTGAACTTCTCAATAAAATTCAATGAACACCATGAGCAGAAGTTAAAAAAGAAGCAATTAAAAAAAATCCCTCGATACTTCCTCCTGAAGTCAAAACAGCGATTAACCAACTTAACCGTCCAGAAGCAGAAAAAGGAATAGAGCAATCATACGCAAACATAGACGCCACGATCAAAAATAGTAAAAACGAAAAAGGTATCGGAGGATTCCTCGGAAAAATAATGAACAAAATACTTGGTCAGTAAATACAGAAAATTTCAGAAAGATAAAAACTTTCCATAATTCTTAATTTTTAATAAGCGAAGCTCTTAATTCTTAATAAGTTTTTTAGTTATTGTAATAATACAGTATGTCGATTATTCAAAGCGCTTGATGAATTGTATATTATATCGCTTCAGACGGACAGCCGAGATATCTCCTCATCAAAAGACATGCCCTGAGCGGCAAAATAGAACGAGTGGCTCCCAAAGGAAAAATCCAAGGAAATGAAGATATCCAAAAAACTGCGCTCAGAGAAGTAAGCGAAGAAACAGGCATTCCGATAAATCAAATGAAAATAAAACAACTGATAGGAACAACGCAGCTCAGAAACACGGAAAACCAAAAAGGTCAAATGGACAAAGATGTAACCTATTTTCTGATACAATATACGGGAAATCCTGATTTTGTCAAAATAGAACGTGTAGAAGGATATATTGGGATACACAAACGATGCACATTAAACGAAGTATTGTCACTGATCTACTATCAGGATATTAGAGAACTCATTAGAAAAAGTTATACCATGATCAAAGATGGACAAAAAAATCTGGATATCAAAAAAGATTTTATCGACAAACTCGGATAGTTAGAGAAAATACAATTGAATTTTTTGACTAATTGACTATATGTCTTTAACAGAGAATGTGTTTTCTGTTTCATACATGCTACCTTTTACCTTCTACTTTATGTAAAAAATGACAAAAAACCCTGTGATTTCATATCAATTCGTAGATGTGCCGGCAGACAAACAAGAATTTGTAAAAGAAATTGTACAAAAAAACCTTGAGGGAAAAATGGACTCATATTTCAAAAAGATTTATGAAAATAAGGATACTGCAGAAATTAGAATCGAATATAAAATTACAAGGACTAAACAAGGAAAATATACAGGAGACTTCAAATTTAATTACGATGGCGCTGTATTTACCTGGACTACGGGAGAAGGTGGATTCAAAATCATAGAAGATGTTATAAATCACGCATTCGAACATTTCAAAATACATCTATCAAAATGAAAATAGTGTAAACAATAAAACGATTTGCTTATGCCTTTTTACTTATTTTTCAAAAAAGTTATGAAAAAAAATTATCTTACCAAAGAGGGATACGAACAATTGGTCGAGGAACTCAGTGATCTCAAAAAAATCAAACTTCCCGCAGTCTTAGAAAGACTAGGAGAAGCCAAAGCCATGTGAGATCTTTCAGAAAATTTCGAATATAAATCTGCGCTCGAAGACAAAGATTTGATAAATTCAAGAATCAGTGAAATAGAAACATTGATCGATGACGTAGAAATCATCAAAGAAGAGAAAAAAAGCAAATCAGATAAAATAATAGATTATGGATCTAAGGTAACAGTGCAAATGGATGATAACGATATCTATACGGTAACTGTTGTTGGTACAGGAGAGACTACCATGGATTTTGATAAAAATTTTAGAACAACAAAAGACTCTATCAAGATATCACTTGAGTCACCGATAGGGATAGCAATAAAATGAAAAAAGACTGGAGATCACGTTAGAATGAGACTCAACAACGAAAGAAAAGAAGTGAAAATATTAGACGTAAAATAATTCAAGATGTTAAATACTTAGATCAATACACTATATAGCCTATACTGTACATCAAGCTTTAGGCTTCAAGCTTTAAGCTATATTTAGTTGTATTGCACATCAGTAACATTTCGATCATTTCGTATATCAAAAGTAATCCTGCACGTAGCAGAGTTCTTTTTTTGATCAAGTCATTGAAGTCCAAGGGTAATAGTATAGGGATCATGATACGTAAATGTTCATTCTGAGTTTATACTGCTCAACTGAGAAAAATCATTTTGACAATGGGATTGAATAAGATTCATCTTTTTTTCTACTACAAAAGCTTCGTTAACAATCTGAAACATATTGGAAATATCCAAAATCATATCATCAGTAATGTTTTTAAATAAGAAACCAAAGGTATTGTCGTCAAATGCAGTCCAAAAGCCAGTTCCATGTTTATAAAAAGTATATCATCGATAAGATTCAAAATTATCCTTGTTATTTTGGATATAGTCAGCGATTAAATACGTACAATTTTTACTTTTGAGGATTTTACTGCACAAAAAACGTTCGATGTTTACCACAGGATTTTCATTAAACCGCACTTGAATATTGCTTCAAGATTTCATAGCGCTCAGCTGAGGTTGTGTAGAAAAATCAAGATACATAAGTTCTTTGACAAAAAAATATCTATTAGCGTTGATAATAAGTCACTGATCAGGAATTTTAAGGGTATCTACTTCTACAACAGGAGTTATTTTAAAATATTTTTTGACCCTGCCTACAAGTTCTATCTTTTTACCTTCATAAGCATTGAGATTGATAGTAGAACTTTTGAGTCAGATTTTTTTTCATTCCTTAGTAATAAGTGAATGGGTATAGTTAGGAAATTTATTATCAGCGGTAATAGTACCAGAAAAAGTAATAGTTGCTCCCAACGTATACAGAGATTCTGAAGAATTTTGACTAAACCTTTGACTAACTCAGGTAATAAGTTTAATCAAAAAATATGTTCCTACACAAACAAGGACAAGCCGAAAAATAACCTTTGCATTTAGTATTTTTTTTTGCTTAAGATTTCTTATAACCATAAAGATACATAATATCTAAAAAATATAACAAAAAACCGGATACGGTTACCTACTATAATGATTTTAAGAAAGAAAGCAAGAGTATCAGCAAGGACAAAATATTTACCCATACAGCTTATGACCTATGGACACTAAACGAAAAGAGTTAATAGACCAATTCATAGCTATAAACTCACATACCAATCTTTCAGCTATCAGAGACCCAGAGGGCATTTGGATCAAACATATCCAAGATTCGCTAGAGATTAACAAGGTACTAGTTCTAAAGCCAGGATCAACACTTTGTGACGTGGGAACATGAGGAGGATTCCCCCTTTTACCCATAGCAATAAATAATCCTGAACTCCAATGTACGGGCATCGATTCCACCAAAAAGAAAATCAATGCTATCAACGAAATGATTACTAATCTCAAAATATCAAACGCTGCAGCATTACGAACCAGAGCTGAAGACCATAAAACAACATATGATTATGTCACTGCGAGAGCTGTTGGATATATCGATAAATTACTCCCTCAAATTCATCATCTCGTAAAAAAATGAGGTCATCTGATCTTATACAAGCAATACACTCCCGAAGAAAGTCAGGATATTATTCATTTTAGTAAAAGATATCGTTTCGTTGTGCAAAAAAGACACAAATATCAGCTCTTTGACTGAGATATTCAAAGAATTATCTATGTATTGAAGAAAATCTAAAAAAATTATTGCTTTATAGTAAAATAAATATATAAGTAGGGTCAAAAAAAACAAAAACCATGAATAGAAAAATAAAAAAAATTTTCTTCTCCAACTTTACTCTTATAGTCTTAAGTGCCCTATATATTATATTCAGTTTTATTTCATTTTTGGCTGAATATACAATAGGGAAAATGAACTGGGAATGGTCGATAATCCTCAAAGGCAGCAACGTCATAATTGACATTATTTTAGTCACTACGGGAGTATTCACCGCCCTGCAAATTTGGTTGAGAAAAAAAATAAAAAAATGGAGTATCCTAAGGAAACGTATGATTATCATATTATACCTAGCTGATACTCTATCGCTAATCTTGGTGTTTTTTTCTTTATATGCACTACGATTGGCAGGTATGTTTTGGGGGAAGCAAATGACCCTCTATAGCTTTAAGATAAATATCTTAATGTCTATAAGCGCAATAGTTATATTAGGCTATGCCCTAAAATTTCTATTGCAAAAACTCAAAAAGACAGGCAAAAAAATGAAAAAAAAAGCAACAATGTCCTAACGCTCAAATTTTATCACTGTATATTGCAGGAAGATGAAGAGCGTTTTTTCGTATATACGAAAATTATTGGCTTATAATACGAAAGCCAAAAAACTTTATCACATATGCCAGATGCACGCCACGGGATAGTAATATTATCGTAGATGAAACAGCTAACTGGAACGAACCGAAATGGGGACCCCGGTACTTCACCGGGGGTTTGAGGTGAGTTGGTAGGTCATGTGTATTTGAAATATTCATACTGAGTTTTGCATCTGGCTTGATCTTTTTCGTTAGTTTTTCTATCAAGAGAAAAAGTAACCCCCAGCGGAGCGTTCAAAAAATATAAAAAAAATAGCTATTCATACATTATGAAAATAGTTACCCAAAAAGTTTGACTAACCTTCAATAAACAACAACACGGACATAATTCAGATACCGAGGAGGAAAAAAAGTATTTGGGGAATGCTTTGAGATAGTTTATTTTCTTTATGAAGCTCAGGGATAAGGTCAGACCCAGCAATATATATAAATGTCCCTGCAGCGAAAGGGATCAATATTGCTACCATATTATTCGTATAACGATATAATAAGAATGCAATCAATACACCAAGCACTGCAGTCAATGCAGTGACAAAGTTGAGCAATAACGCTCTTTTCCTGCTAAAACCTCCATGAACAAGCACGCCAAAATCTCAGATCTCCTGGGGGATTTCATGCAATACCACAGCAATCGTAGTCGCTATTCCGACAGGAATGCTGACTAAATAACTCGCTCAAATAATCAATCCATCGATTAAATTATGGACCATATCTCAGACCAAATTCATGATCGCAAATGGATGCGTATGCTGTTTGGTAACAGGCATATGACAATGATTTCGACGGATAACCTTTTCTGTGATCAAACCAAAAAATATTCATCCGAGTATTCGTAATGAAATAGTAACATTTCGTCATGCTGTATGAATTATTCCTGGCAACAAATGAAAAAACACATCGCCAAGCAAAGCTCATGCAGAAAAGCTGACAAGCCATAAAACTATCTTTTTGAGTAAGGACAAACGAATTCATAAGGTTGCAATACCCACCAACGAAATTACACTCACAATAAACACACTCACAAGTGCATACCAAAAAGACATCATACTCTAAAACAACATATAAAATAATCAATAGATGTAGATAGTATGATTATGTATTTCTTGTAACTTTGCAATATTTCTTACTTACCCATAAGGCGTTATTATAAAAATCTAAAGTGTCTATTGGACATAGCATTGATTTTCTATACCAAAAGTATATAAGTATCTAAAATAAAAATTACAATAAAAATAATTTTTAAAATAAAAAAAGTATAAACTTAAAAAATCCAGATGAGCAGACTGGGATATCAAACAGCAGATAATTATGAATAAAAAAATAAATTTTTACGTATTTAAGGTTACAGGCTATGGTAGCCCTGACTCTATAGGTCAACAACAATTGTTTGTAAAAACTAGTGTATCTAATAAATCTTGTTGTTTTTGTGTTTATTATGAAAAAGAAGGACTAAGACTTCCAAATAAAGATACCGAAGAGTGGAAGAAATCCTTTAGTCTTCTCAGAAAATTTATCAATACAATTGGCATTGATTGTAAACAAGGACTGATGGAATTTAAATTTCATTTTAATCAAGAAACATCAACCGAAGGTGTTTATTGGGTTGATAAACAATGGACAGGACATATTTGGGCTACAAATGTTTTCCGTCTCATACAGCCATTAACTCCAAGTGAAATGAGTTTTGTTCTGGCTCTTCAGAAAGAAATGATCGGATAATAAGTCATGTTTTTAAATATACATCCTTGTCAGTTTAGCTGATGAGGATTTTTTTGAAATAGGTAAAATTGAATATATAAAGTTAAACGACTTCCCTCCTCATTCCACGATCTAGCTTCACCAATGTCTCATATACAATAGTACCACTCTGCTCAGCTAAATTCGCTAGTGAATTTTTTCCACGAGGATTATCAGAAATGATTTCTACTTCGTCGCCAATATGAACGGAAGTATCTATTACATAGGTAGAAAGATTCATACAGATTGTTCACACCTGACGAAAAAAAGTTTTGCGATGTTTGATAAATATTTTTCCTGAAGCAATTCTCGATAATCATTCAGCATATCCAAACGGCACGGTTGCGATAGTTTCTTTATTGCTTGGTCTATAGTCATGATGATAACTCACTCACTCCCCCGGCCAAATCGTTTGTAAACTGATTATTCTCGACGAAAGAGAAAGCACCGGCAAGACATTATTGCCATGTTTATAAAGTGGATCTTGAACGTTTAATGGATTGTATCCATAAAGCGCGATCCCTGGTCTATAGGCGTTAAAAAATTCATCAGTGATTTTGAACATAGCGGCGCTATTCCCGATATGCCTTCGTGTAGGAGTATATCACGCATCTATAATTTTGTAATACATACGTTTAAAGCATTGAATCTGATTATTGATGGTAGAATCTGATATATTATCTGCATCAAAAAAATGAGACAGAACCCCTTCAACGATAAGATTAGGATGACTTTGTACTTCCTTGATTATCTCTGGTAATTCATCCTCCTGGATACCTTCTCTATTCATTCCTGTATTGAGAAAAAGATGAATTTTAGTCTCCTTTCCCAGTCTTCATAGATATCTTATAGTTCAAGCATTGTACACACAAAATGTAGCTTTTTTGTGATCAAATTTTCTATAATTTTCAAGCAACGTTTCTCCAAGGATCAAAATAGGGATTTTAGCATATTTTTTGACAATCATATATTCCGGATAACTATCTACGGCAATATAGGAAACATCAGTTCTGGAAAGCATTTTAGTAACTTGTTTGAGTCCATGACCATAGGCATTGGATTTCAGCACAGGAAAAATAGCAGCCTGTGGTTGGATGGATTGCAGATATTCTAAATTTTGCAGGAGAACTTTTTTACGGAGCCAAATAATATTCATTGGTTTGACTCTAGGGCTGAACAATGCTCTCAAAAATCACAACATTTTTTTAGTATAAAGTATAAAGTATCAAGTATAAAGATTTGTATATAAGTAATCATCAGCTCAAGATATTCAAGAAAACATTTTCTTCTAGGGAGTAAAAATCACTTCCCCACCCTAAAGAATGGGTTGGATATAGAACTAGATTTAGCCAACCTGGTCCTTTAGGGCCAGGAAGTAAACACAAAAAAAATATATGATTTAGAGCCAGAAAGCAAATACGAAGCAAAAATTACTCGTCCCTAATAATTCAGTAATCAATTCTTGAATTTGAAACATAAAAAGATATTGTAGAAAAAACGAAAAATTTATTCAGTAAAAAAATCTATGTTTTCACAGATACAAACACTCCTCACGAATAATTCCAGCACATGCATAACTCATGCGAATAAGCTGGCCTTTACCAACAGACAAAGAACTATTCATGGCGAGGATTTATTTTGGGGGATTTCTAGTTTCCTCAAACATCATGATCTCAACATAATTTTTTGGAAACTATTGGGCGTTTCAGAAGAACTTTTGGAAGAATATTTTCAAAACAAATATACCCTATCCATGATAACAGGAAGTTTGGAGGAAGCTAAAACACTGCCATTCAGCAAGAAAATTTCACAAGAATTCAAAAAACATATCAATGAAACAACTAAGAAACTAGACCTCGATATCCTATTTTGCGTATCATTTCAAGATTTGTCAAACCAATTTACCAACCACCTATACACCCACAACATCAATCCAGAAAGCATACTTGAGAACTACAAAAAACTCAACAAAAACCCTATCATATTGCAGATGTGATTATTTGCTTTTTTACAAACTTTGAGTAAAATCTTCATAACGTTCAATTTAGATGTTAACAAGATTAAACTTATGGAAATCGAAAAAATGCAAAAGATGAACAATATCAATATGCTCTTGGATGCCGTAGAAAGCGAAATCGTAGAAAAAGATAATACGATCGCAACGGGAGAAAAAAGCAAAAAAGAAGAAAAAAAACTCACGATAGAGTACTTCGGTACTGACCTAACTAAAGAAGTCAAAGACGGACTGATCGACCCTATCATCGGAAGACAAAACGAAATTAATCAGATCATCTATACGCTTTTGAGAAAAAATAAAAACAACCCACTGCTCATCGGAGAAGCCGGAGTAGGTAAAACCGCCATTGTAGAATGATTGGCGCAAAAAATCGTCCAAAACGATGTCCCAGAAAAGCTCAAAAACAAGAGGATATTTTTGCTCGATATGGGAACATTAGTTGCTGGCACGAAATATAGAGGGGAATTTGAAGCGAGAATAAAATCTATCCTCGAAGAAGCGATGGATCCAACCAATAACATCATCCTCTTTATCGACGAAATTCACACCATCATCGGAGCAGGAGGACAGGAAAATGGAGATGCGGCGCAGATGCTTAAGCCACTCCTTTCCAGAGGGAAAATCAAACTTATCGGATCAACTACGTTCAATGAATATCAAAAATACATCGAAAAAGATGCCGCCCTCAAAAGAAGATTTCAAGAAGTAATAATCAATGAACCAGATATTGAAACAACGAAACAAATTCTTGTCGGATTGAAACAAACCTACGAAGATTTTCATGGAGTCCAAATCAATGATGAAGCGCTCGACGTAGCGATCAATCTCAGTAAAAGATTTATGATGAATAAATTTTTGCCAGATAAAGCTCTCGATATTCTCGATGAATCATGCGCAAGAAAATCTACTATGAATCAAAAGCTCGGCAATGATAAAGATTACAAAAAATTTGAAGAAACACTTATCAAGATCCAAAACAAGATCGAAGAAGCTATCGAAAAACAAGATTACTTTGGCGCTGCAGAGCTCAAAGCCAAAGAGGAAGAAGCAAAAATAGAAATGACAAAGATCAGAACCAATAAAAACATTCCTATCAATCTCAGACCGATTATTACCAAAGAAGATATTGGTAATGTCCTAGCAGATAAAACAGGCATTCCAACAAATATCGTCAATGAATCCGAAATAGAGAAGCTCAGAAGACTGAGTGAAGAGCTCAAAAAGAATATTATCGGACAAGACGAAGCTGTGGAAGCAGTAGTCAAAACACTTACGAGAAGCAGACTTTCAGTGATAAAATATACCAAACCTATCGGTTCGTTTCTTTGTCTAGGGCCAAGTGGTGTAGGTAAAACATATTTAGCTAAACTGATCGCGAAAGAATATTTCGGAAATCCTGACGCCATGATCAGGATAGATATGTCTGAATTTATGGAAAAATATTCAGTCTCCAAACTTATCGGTTCTCCTGCGGGATATGTAGGATATGAAGAAGGCGGATGACTCACCGAAGCAGTCAGAAGAAAACCATATTCAGTGATATTATTTGATGAAATAGAAAAAGCATCTACTGATGTGCTCAACATTTTACTCCAGATTTTGGATGAAGGTCATCTCAAAGACGCTAAGGGAAGAATGATAGATTTCAAAAACACAATCATCATCATGACCTCAAATATCGGATCAGAAGAATTTATAAAAAAACAAAGCACAATTGGGTTTGCGACGGGAGAAAAAGGTGATATCAACGACAAAGCGTTTGAGCTCGTCAAAGAAAGAGTGATCGAAGAGATGAAAAATTTCTTGACGCCTGAATTACTCAACAGAATTGATTATAAAATTGTCTTCAAACATCTCAGCAAAGAAATACTTGCCAAAATCATGAAAAACAAAATCACACAATTTTTGGACGCGCGAAAACTAAATTCTGAAATCACATTACCAAAATATTCTGACAAACAGATCAAAGATATTATCGAGAAGATCTACGAACCCCAATACGGCGCAAGACCGCTCGACAGGTATATCCAAGACGAAATTGAGCCCCAACTTATCGCCAAAATCATGAAAGTAAAAAAGACTAAATAAATATTTATGTAATTTCTGCAATTGAGTAAAATGTACTATTCATATTTTTATTATGTGTGATTAGAATAATGTACGAAGATATTATTGTTATCACCAAGCCAGTATCACTTACGATGATCAAAAAAACATCCAAACAATGATTTGGGGATTTTGTGAAAGCAGTAGTTGATATACAGCAAAATATTATGGCAATAAATGGAGAATTACATGCAGACGAAGAAGGCATTTTGTTAAAACACTGATCTGATCAGAAAAATCTTTGGTGAATTAACTTATATCCATATGAATTTGACAAAGAAAATTGGATAGAATTTGATTCGTTGATCAATATCAGACCATCCATGAATAATCGCTCTAGATGAGTAGAAGACATAGATATTCAAAGAAAAATACAGGAAATAGTTCATTTACTTATCAAAAAGAAATAATATGATGCATCATACTCAGTTAGCAGAAGGTAAGCGGAGTACACTTTCTTTTCTCCAGCAGATGGGAAATATTTGAAGTGAGGTATATCGTGCTCAGCAATCACAACATAATAACACGCAAAGACATAAAAATGCCAAAGAAAGAATGCTAGAGCTTATAGATTTGACCTTGCAAGATACCAAAGGTACGTTACCACAAAAAATAGAAGTAGCGAGAATGAGAGAAGTATTATGCGATTTTTTTTATGGAGAAAATATCTATCATACAGACGCTAATTTTTTGAATAAATATTTTCTTTCATTTGGCATATTAGCCAACCAAAAGACAAAGAGATAAGAATATAAAATACCGAATTTATAGAAACAAGTACTCCATAAAGTTTCAAGACTATGTTCTTGCCACTTGACTTTTTTAATAAATTACTTTCAGTTGACTTTTCAGAGAGTTTTCTTATGATGTTTTACGTAAAAAAACAAAAATAAATATATAGGGTTTACCACTTGTACCCACAAAGAAAACAAGTTTTCATTCTCTGGAATTCAACAAAAAATCAACAAAAACAAAATAAAAAATAAAAATATGAAAAAATTAAACAATTTTTTTAAAAAAACTATTTTCCCAGCTCTAATGGGAATATGGGCAATTCTGCTACCGATAGTAGATACTGTCCAAGGACAAACATACACCAGATATTATATGGATTCCCTGACAAACTTTCAGACATTATATCCATGTAAAGCGGCAGCTGATACACTTATATTTTATAAGCCAGCTGCATTTACCAGTGGATTATTACACTGGAATTGTAATATACCACCATACAACTATTATGCTGATAGCTTATGTATTCCCAACGATTACAATAGTTATAGTGGCGCTACTGGATTTAGTTGTTTCAGTGGCAACACTTTGCCAAATAAAACTGTATTTGTAATATTTGGTTCTTCTCCAACACATCCAATACTTCATGACACTATTTTCTGTCTAGGCGGATCAGCAACTCTGAGTCCAGGAAACTATACAAGTTACGTCTGGTCAACAAACGAAACATCACCAACCATTTCTGTAACTCAATCCGGAAATTATTCAGTCACTGTCACGGATAATGGATGTACCGATACAACAAGTGCTGCAGTTAAGGTGATAGTACCATATGAAGAACAGCACATTTGTTATGTCACCTGTGATTCTTTATTCTACAAAAATCGTATCAATTTTGAAAGAAATATGGGAGTTGGTATCGATTCAATAGAGATTTTTAAAGAAACAACACAAGATACATGGGTGCCAATAGGCAGCGTTCCTAATACCGATTCTTCTTTCGTAGATATGTTGTCCAACCCACAATTAAATTCAAATTCATATAAGATTATGATTGTTGATAGTTGTGGAAATAGATCTTCATTAAGCCCTTATCACAAGAGTATAAACCTAGCAGTAGACCCATTTCAAATACATCCATTGTTCACGTGGAATAATTACGAAGGTATTGTTGTAAGTACATATACCTTATATGGTATCCAAGCGGATGGACAAATCAATGCTGTCATTACAGATTTGGTCCCTGCATCTACAGGAGAAATGAACCTATATAGCTGGGATGCTTCAAATAATCCTTACATCAAATTCTTTGTAGGATTTCATTGGAGCTGTGGGCAAAACCAAATAGTAGTACGATCAAATGATTGTATATTACGCATCACAAATATCGATA
>Ga0172379_10006197_pt1 | contig 16187 bp, 14 predicted proteins | sample GrowelOW334metaG_FD_119756 | JGI IMG/M metagenome (GOLD analysis project Ga0172379, IMG submission 119756) | Groundwater microbial communities from an aquifer near a municipal landfill in Southern Ontario, Canada - Groundwater well OW334 metaG | ecosystem: Environmental > Aquatic > Deep... | reverse complement strand
TTTAAATACTCAACTTCTTTGTCGCTTAGGATAAGAAGCGGTTTTTTGCTTACATTTGCCATAGCTGTTTCTTGCAAAGATAAGCATTTTATTTAATATGTCAATGTTTTAATGAAACGTTATGCTAGTTTCTAATTTCTAGTTACTGGTTTCTAATCTCAAATCTGATATAAGTTTACGCCCTTTTATTTTATTTTTAAAACTTTTAATTCCGTTCTTCTATTTTTTGCCCTATTTGCATTTGAATCGTTTGGCATCATGGGTTGTGTTTCACCATAACCTTTATAAGCAATATTATCATCTATGGCAAGTGTTTTAATTATAAAATCAAATACTTCTTTGGCCCTTTTTTCCGATAATTGTTGGTTGTATTCCTGAGTACCCGAGTCATCGGTATGTCCTCCAATTTCAAATACTAAATTTGGATTATTTGTTATAAAATCAATCAATTTTTGAAGTTCGGTATAGGATTGAGATAGTAAATTAAAAGAGTCTTTTTCGAAAAATATATTTTCCAAAACCACTGATTTCCCTTCTTTTATTTTGTTTAATTCAATATTCAAAAGCAAGGGTTCGTTGAATGTATTAATTGAATCTAAATTGAAGTTAATTGATTTGTATAAATATCCCGGATGTGACACATTTAAAGCATAGGAAGCTCCTGCGGGCAAGCATATTAAAAAACTCCCATCGTTTTGATCAGCATGTAATAATGCCAATGTATCAAGGCTTGTTAATCCAAGCAATTGAATTAATGCACTTAGTTTTTGGTGGGTGTCGGCATCCGTTACAATTCCTGAAACATAAGCTACCGGATTGGGTTTAACAGCAACTGGTAACTCAAATTGATAAATATCCCACGAGTTATTAATATCTGATGAATAATAAGCTTTATTTCCCGAGTTGTTAATCACTAGACCAATTTCGTCGCGAAAACTATTGATAGGATATCCAATATTCTGCGGCTTTGTCCATTGATTGGAATCATTCCTATGGGAATAAAAAATGTCTTTATTTCCCAGATTGGGATGTCCATCGGAACTAAAATAAAAACTTCGGTTATCGGAATGAATGTAAGGAGAGGCTTCTTCATAAACCGTATTTATTACCCTTCCCATGTTTTTAGGTCGCAGCCAATAACCATCCACAGAGAGCATTGAATACCAGATATCCATTTCCCCAATTCCACCGGGTCGGTCGGACGCAAAATAGAGTACTCGTCCATCAGCCGATAACGAAGGTTGTTTTTCAGAGAATGAACTGTTTAAAAGTGGGCCGCCATTTACCGGAACCGTCCATTCATTATTTTGCAGAAATGAAAAATAGATATCACAATTGCCAAATCCATCGCTTCGGTTACAACCCGTAAAAACCAACGTTTTACCATCGGCTGAAATTTGCTGAGCTCCTTCATTTGCACTAGTGTTTATAGGTGAACCAATGGGTTGTCCTTTTTTCCATTCCCCATCAACGAATCTACTGATATAAAAATCTTCCTGATGGGCATAATTTCCAAAGATTGTTTTGCGCGAACTATCAACTAACATTACGGTATAAACCAGCGTTTTCCCATCCACTGATAAGGATGGCCAATACTGATCCAATGAATCATTTACCGCAGGTCCCAAGTTAATGGGTGTAAAAGGTACCGGATTATCAACCAAGTTTTGGGCATATTCACATTTTTTTAGCAAATTGTTGGCTTTTGCCAGAGTAATTGGTTTTCCTTGATAAATTGAAATAAACTTTAACAATTGAATTTCGCTTTGTTTATATTCTCCAATATTATAGTAAGCTGACCCTAAATTAAAAAACACAAATTCAAAATAGTTAGGGTCAATTTCAATGGCTTTTAAATAGTTTTCTATTTCAAGTTCGGTCAGCTCTTGTGAGCGGTAAACTTCAGCTTTTAATAAATAGGCATCTACAAATAAAACATCCTTTTCAATAGCATGATTAAGACTTTTTATCGCTTCATCATAATTCATTTGCTGATACCATTGGATGGCTTCTTCATAAAATTGGATGGCTTTTTTTGATTGGGTAGCATACTTTTGCTGCCCTTGAGCCGGTTGGAAATTGAGTAAAGTGAAAAAAAGTAAAATACCTAATTGTAGTTTAGCCATTATTCTAACTTAGATTATTTTAGATGATAATACTTGTATATTATATAAACTGCAAAGAAAGGTAAAGAACGAGCTTTACCTTTCTTTTTAATACTTCCTAATTGGAACTGTTAAAGTTGGAATCCAATAACTAATATATCATCTACTTGCATAGCATCGCCTTGCCAATCCTCAATGTTTTTAGTTAATTTTTCTTTCTGCTCACTCATGGGTAGATTATGTACGGTTAACAACAAATCTTTAAAGTTTTTCGACATAAATTTCCTATTGTTCGGACCTCCATTCTGATCAACATACCCATCGGAAAACATATAAAAAATGTCCCCTTTTTTTACATCAATAATATTGTTTGTAAATTCCTCTTCTTTGAAATATACGGCCACTGGTTGTCGGTCGGCTTTAACTATTTCCAATTCATTATTCCTGATGAAATATAGAGGGTTGAATGCACCGGCATATTGGATTTGTTTTTTTTTTGTATCAATTAAGCAAACCGTCATATCCATTCCGTCTTTTTGGGTGGAATCAACACTCGTCTGTCCCAGAGTTAGCTTTATTTTTTCGCGCAAATGATTGATAATTTCACTGGCAGTTGGGTTGGATATCTGACTTGAAATTTCACTTAAATAGGAGATTCCTAGCATACTCATAAAACCACCAGGTACGCCGTGTCCGGTGCAATCAGCGGCAATAAATAATAATTTTTTACCTATTGGTTTAAAAAAATAAAAGTCGCCACTAACAATATCCCGTGGTTTAAATAAAATAAAATGGTGCGGCAACATGGCTTCAATAATTTCATTATGAGGAAGCATAGCTGTTTGAATCCGTTTTGCATACCGAATACTTTGAGTTATTTCATCGTGGATTTTTTCAATATGTTCCTTTTGTTCTTCAATGGTATGGGTACGCTCCTTTACTTTTTGCTCCAGTATTTGTTTGTCTTTTTCCAATTTAATTAATCGATATCTAAAGAAAAGGTAAAATACACCACCAGCAGAAAGAATAATCAATACAAAAAACAATGCAGACTGAACAAATGGTTTGGCAATTTTCAATTTAATGAGTTTCAGTTCAGCAGTTTGTCCGGTAGCACTTTTTGCTTCAATTAGGAGCGAATAACTTCCTGGTCGGAGATAATTCAATTTAAGGTGTGATTCGTTGGTCCATTTAGTCCAATCATCATCCAAACCTTTTATTAAATATCGAAAATAAACTTCATTCTGTGCAATATAATAGGGTGCACTAAGCAATATGGTTAAGTTATTTTGACCTGATTTCAGGCTTATGTCGCCAGTAAATTCCTTTAATTTATCTTCTATTTCAATGCCTAAAACATTCAAATTAAATTCAACGAGTTGGTTTGAGGTTGTGTTTTGTGAAATTTTAAAAAACCGATTGTTTTCAGTGACCACCCAAATATCATTTGAAGCGCTAACATCAATGTAACGCAAGTTCTGAAATAATTGAAGTTTATTCAATTGTTCCTTATTAAAAGTTGTTTTTGCATTTGTTTTTAACTCCCAATTTTCGTTGTGAAACAACCATAAATAATCGGTTTGATTTCCCAAATAATAATCTCCAATTAATATTTCCCGTTCTAAATTTAGTTCACCATTTGAGGTAAATTCATAAATACTATTGGTGTTATAAATATGTGTTTTGGTATCAATGTTTTTTATATAAAAAGATCTTCCGGCGGCTTCCTTTAAATCGGTTTGATTAATGACCTCTATATCGCGACCTTTAAATCGAGCTCGAATTAACATATTTTCGAATCCTAAAACCCAGGTTCCTTCAGGTTCTTGAGCCAGTGCCAGAATTCTTGAAGAAGTAGTTTCGGCAAAATGAACAATTTCCCAACTTCCAGAATTGCGTTTTAGTTGATATAAACCATTGTTGGTACAAATGTATGCTTCGGAACTAGTGGATGAAAAATAGATGTAATAAACATTCACATTGGAAATTACTTTCTGTGCTTGCCCATATTTTACCGCGTATAAGCCATTATTTCCAGCTACTAATAGAAACCCATTATAGCTTGCTAGTTGGGTACACTTATCGTCAACACCGTCAATAGCTTTAAAATAGTACCCAACTGATTTTAAACTCCTCTTTTTCACAATTTGAGTCTCATTCCGGGTCACCTCTTTTCTTGTTTCAGCAGGAGCAATTGTTTCCACTGTTTGGCTTACTTCTTCGGTTTTTTTCTTTTTCTTACTTAAAAATGAAAACAATGATTTGCTGTTGTCTTTTTGCCCTTCTGATATTCCCTGACTTGGCAAATCCGTAGGTTGGTTTTCAGCCGGTACTGTAACTGAAACATTTACTGGTACATTTACTGAAACCTCAAATTCATGAAAGTTCTTAATCTCCGATAAAGAAAATAATCCATCGTTAGTAGCAACATACAATTCATTTTCAAAATAGGAAAGTGCCAACGGATTTCCCTTTAAGCCGGGATAATAACTATAGTTTTCAATGCCGGCAGTAAAATGGATTCGGCTAATACCAAATTCATGTGAAACCCATACAGCTTGCTCATTATCGATAAAAAAAGTCCGGATTTCATCATCGGGTAGCCCGTTAAAATAACTGATTTGGTTAATTACTTGTTTCTTGTTTATATCAACCAATGCTATTCCACCGGCCAAACTACTTAAAATTAGATTTCCGTTGGCTAATTTGGCTCCTCCAACTACTATATTATTATCGAAAAATGGACTTTGGTTTATGTTAAATGTTTTAAATGTTTTGCCATTAAAGGAGTATATGGTATTACTTTTGGTACCCAACAAAACTTCGTCATCGCTAATGGCTATGCTATAAGCAAATTCATCCACCGGAAAATCAGCATTGTTTATTTCTTTAAATGCCCCGTTCTCAATTTTATATAAAAAATAATCAATAATAAAGTATGGTTCACCTTTGAGCTTAAAAAGTTGTTCTATACTTGTTTGACCTGTTGAAATAGCATCTATCTTAGAAGCGTCTTTTTGGTTGAACCGCACTAAAAGTGAATTCGATACCAAATATACTGTGTCGTTTATGAATTGGATATTTTTAAATTCTTTATCGGAATAAGTAGCTAATTCTTTATAATTGTACTGTCCATATCCGGAATACTCCATTACTCCAATTCGCTCATATCCGGCAATCCATACACGTTTATTTATTGAATCGTACTTAATTTGCAAGGGAGTGAATGGCAATTTATCAAAATTCTGGTTTGTACCATCAAATACAACGATACCATTGGTAACACCAACCAGCATATTGTTATTTTCATCCTGACTAATTGCCCAACACCATTTTTCTGCATGATTTTCCAACTTAAAATCAGAAACAAATACCTCCGCTTTTTGCGAAAATATGGAATGTGTAATAAAAAGGAACACAATTAATAATAACTTTTTCATAATCAGTAGTTTGCGGTAATTAAAAATAAATGCGTAAAGGTAAAATAAAATGATTATTAATTTATTAACGATTTGTTAATTCTTAATCAATACATTTATTCTTACCAAGTATATAAACCGGAATTTTAAATTTTTATTTTTTTGCACTAAAAATTCACTCTTGTTAACGGCTAATTTACTTCTTTTTTAATAATTACCATACAAGCTAATTCTAAGTAATTAAATTTAGCCCGCATGGACTTAAAAAATAAATAAGAATTAATAATATAAATGAAAAAATCTCTTGGTAAAAAGTAATGCCTTGTCCATTGAAAAAACTCAAAAAATAGTACCTTTCGCATTCTTAAAAATTAAAAATGATGGCTTCGTTTATAAAAAATTACATTAACAAAAAAACTAAACTTAGTTTGGTAATTGATTTGCTTATCATCATAATGGTAATATTCTTACTAATTCCTGCTACCCGAAAGGATATGGCTGCTTTAATACTTAAACCCACCTTGTATTTTCATCAACCAAAAATTGCTAAAGAAAAAATACCACTCAGTGAATCTACCTATCAATGGAAGTTAAAAAGTACATCGGGTAATGAATTAAAGTTGAGCCAACTTAAAGGGAAAGTTATTTTTATTAATTATTGGGCAACCTGGTGTCCTCCCTGTATTGCTGAAATGCCTCAATTACAAAAGTTATATAACGATTTTGGCAACCAGGTGGTCTTTTTATTTGTGAGCAATGAAGAAATACCTATTGTGAGTTCCTTTTTAAATAAAAAAGGGTATTCACTTCCTGTTTTTGTTCCATTAACAGAATACCCTTCTGAATTAAGCGCTAATTCCATTCCAACTACATTCATTATTTCAAAAAAAGGGGAGTTGGTATTAATAAAATCCGGCGTAGCGCAATGGAATAGCCGACGTGTTCGGTTAATTTTAAAAGCTTTGGCTGAGAGTGAACCGTAATCGCAAGTTAGAAATTAGAGTATATCCAGTAACCAGTGACCAGTAACCAGTAACCAGTAAAAGCTTTGATACTTAATTATATTTGGATAGCGTTTTTTTTTCTAGCATTTGTAATAGCCCTCATTAAATTAGTATTATTTGGCGATACAACTGTTTTTCCGGCTATTATGTCCTCAACTTTTGATATGGCAAAAACCGGATTTGAATTATCCTTGGGTCTTGCCGGAGTTATGACTTTGTGGTTGGGTATAATGAGGGTAGGGGAGAATGGTGGAATGGTGAACATTCTGTCCCGATGGTTAGGGCCTTTTTTTAGTAAATTGTTCCCTGAAATACCCAAAAATCATCCGGCCACCGGTTCTATAATGATGAATTTAGCATCTAATATGCTGGGACTCGATAATGCAGCTACTCCATTGGGCTTAAAAGCCATGAATCAACTTCAGGAAATCAATCCTGATAAAACCAGAGCTAGCAATGCCATGATAATGTTTCTGGTTTTAAATACATCAGGTTTAACTATTATACCGGTAAGCATTATGGTTTATCGGGCACAATTGGGAGCTGCCGATCCTTCCGATATTTTTATTCCCATTTTATTAAGTACTTTTTTTTCTACCCTTGCCGGAATAATTGCTGTATCCTTATATCAACGGATAAACCTACTCAATCGAGTAATTTTAGCCTATTTGGGAGGATTTACACTATTTATTTCTGGAATTATTTATTACTTTACAACCTTACCGAAAGAACAAATTGGTGTGGTTTCTTCCACAGCCGGAAATATTATCTTGTTTACCATAATTGTTTCATTTATTGCCTTAGCCCTGCGGAAAAAAATAAATGTCTATGAATCGTTTATCGAAGGGGCAAAAGATGGGTTTCAGATTGCCATCAAAATTATACCTTATCTGGTAGCTATTTTAGTAGCTATTGGTGTTTTTAGAGCTTCCGGAGCAATGGATATGGCTATTAAGGGCATTGGTTCTTTAGTCAATGCATTGGGTTTTGATACTAGTTTTGTTGATGCTTTACCAGTGGCATTTATGAAACCATTGAGCGGATCAGGAGCCAGGGGTTTAATGGTGGATGCTATGACTACCCATGGTGCGGATTCTTTTATTGGAAGGCTATCGTGCACTTTCCAAGGTGCTTCAGATACCACTTTTTATATTATTGCCGTGTATTTTGGTAGCGTGGGAATTAGCAAAACAAGGCACGCGGTTGCATGTGGGTTAATTGCTGATTTGGCTGGTGTAATTGCCGCAATATTTTTTGCTTATTTATTCTTTGGATTATGATGCCAATGCGAACTATATGGTGCCCGAATGTTATCTTGCTCGATCCGTTTAATTTACCGAAGTTCCCAGTTAACGAAATAGGTGAAATTTTAAAAAAGTTTTCGAAGGATACCAATTTGCTTTATGTGAAAATTGGTGATTTAACCAATGAAATTGTCAATGCTCAAATCATTCTTAAGCAAGAGGAATATTTAATCTATAAAAAAAACAATAAAGCTGGGAATACTTTATTTGAGAAAGAGTTAGATTTTCATTTACCCTATTTGTATTACATTCATACCCAACCAGATAATATCCGACTTGCATTTATTCATTTTATTGATATTTTGGGGTTTGATTATCCAGTAATAGTTGAGGCGCCAAGTCTTGCCAAACATCTTGCACCAGCGGCCATATTTATACCTGATTCGGAGTATCTGCTTTCCGATGTCAGTACTAATTTATTGAATTTACCTAATACTGAATATTATACTGCCAATCGTTTATCAGGAAAACAAATTACTTATTCTCATCAAAGTGTAGTGATAGGTTAGCATCAATACTCGATTGCAATCGGATATATAAAAATTTCACAGGGAGCGATTTATAACTTTATAGCAATCTTTGCTTTCCAAGGTAATGCCCTATAAATAACTACAATGTCGTCATTTGGTATTACCATCTTTATGGTAGGTTGATAAACCACCTTTTTTAATTCAACTAATTGTTTTAAAAATTGGTGACTCCATTTTAATTTCTGATTAAAATACGATCCTTCTTCTTCATGGTTGGTAATCACCACTAAAATATCCTCATCAACCATAAAATTGAGTACAACTGACTCATTTACAATCGAATCGGGTATTATTTCGGCCTTTGCTGCTTCTATGGTATCTTTTGGAGCAATCTTTATCACAATGGGTTCTTTTGCAATGGTACTTAGCTGCTGATGCACAGTTAAAGGTTTACTGAAAATTTTATAATAAACAGGTACCGAAATATCATTTAATAAGGAACTATAAGAATATCTGATAATTTTTGATGCATAAACTGTAACTCCTTTTATTTGAAGAACAGCTAAACTATCTCTTAAATCAATTACTAAGGTTATGGAATCAGAATTCGATAATTCAATTTGAGCCTCTAAAAATGCTTTTTCTTTTAACAATTCATAGCCTTCGGGGTTTTCATCCCGATTGATACTACTCAAAATACCCTTTGGATTTGGAATGCTATCCGATTGGTTTATTTCAGCTAATTTAATTTTTACTGCTTGCCTTGCTAAATAAGCGTTAAACCCAATAAAAGCAACTAAAATAATGGAGAAAAGTAAATAATATTTTACACGAATGATAAATGCTTTCATAACGGCAAGTTAAGCAAATTAAAAAATATAAACTTTTGATCCAATGTCCAGAGTTTTATAAATAGCTTCCAGATCATCATCATTAAGGCGCACACACCCATGAGTAACGGCAAGACCAAGAAATCGTTTATAGAGCGTTCCATGAAGCATATAACCCTGGCCAAGATATAGGGCGTAGTCCCCTAAAACCCCATATTCAAAACGTGAGTAATGGTTTGGTGACGGTATGGGCAATCCCTCTTCAACAAATGCCCAATCTGGCTTTTTCCAAACAGGGCCTGTTGTTTTATTATGTATATGAAATTCACCTTTTGGAGTTCGGAATATCCATTTTTGCTTTTCTCCTCCATCTAATAAAATGTAACTACCTGTAGAGCATTTCCCATACCGAATGGCTTTTTGTTTTTTATACAAAACATATTCATTTTTTACGGTACTAATAGTTAAATAGGGTGTTTTAGGAGTTTTATTTATTAGCTTACTTTCAATTTTCTTCAGTTGTTTTTGCAACTCTTTATTAGTCTTTGCAATGGCTGCAGAATCGGCAGGTATTGAATTTGAATAATCTGAGCTTACTTTTACAGGAATCTCCTGTAACTTGGGAATAAATAAGACAAAGAATGCAACAAAAACAGTAATAAAAATGAGTATTTCCAAAGGAATTATAACCCATAGGTATTTATTACTGGACTTACCATTTAAAGCCGAGGCATCCGATGAAACTTCTATTAAATTATTTGAAGCTTCATTATTGGAAAGGTTTTTATTAGTGTTAGTCATTTAATATTTCTTTGAGTGGTTTAAGCGAACCAACAATGGTAACTGGTGTATTTTCTTCAACAATCTTAAACAGTGTATCTATATCTTTATTTTGAAGAGCTATACAACCATTAGTCCAGTCAAGGCCTTTTCCCCCATCCCCATGAATCTCAATCAGGTTTCCAATTTTTGACGAGAGTTGAAGCGTTCCATTGTCTTTTCCATTTTTAAAACGCGCTTTATCATCCTCATTCGGATAGTCAAGCAACAACGCTTTATAGTATTTTGTTTTTCGTGAATCTTTTTTTGAAACAATAAAATATTGGCCTTCGGGAGTAGCCTGATCACCTGAATATAATTTTCCTCCAATCCAATTCTTTCCAAGTTCTACATCAAATATATTTTTCAATTCTCCCTTGTTATAAACAAAACAGGTTCTTGAAAATTTATCAATAACAATAGCATAAGAATTATTTTTTTTCGATTGAATGCGTGTTTGTTCAGCTTGTTTTACCCAACGGGGGTACATGGCAAAATAATCAATTAAAAGCTGATTTGCAAAATGATAGGAGTTCTGAATATTTTTTTCGGCAAATACTAATTTTCCTTCCAAATCCTTATATTTTCCTCTATTAAAGGTACTTTCCGCCTCAAACAGCATTAATTGACCTTGACTATTTTGCTTAACAATTTCTGTTGGAACAGGCAGCTTATTAAATAAAGGTTGATTTTTTTTAACTGCTTCTTTCAATTCTGCAATTTGCATAGCAAGTTTATCCTTCAAATTCCTTTTGTCAACTAATGAAGAATTATATGCTTTAGTTGCATGTGTTTTTGATTTACCAGCACTCTTTATTACTTCAGAGTAGTCGCGATTCAATATAAATTTCAAATTTTCCCTCCTCCACATTCGCATGGCCGATCGATAAAAATCTTCCGCTTTCTGAAAATCGGACTTGGCATAAACCTCGGCATTTATTTTTTTTGCTTTTGTAATAGCTTTACGTGCAGTAATTAAGTCGGGAAGAGGTGGGTTTTGAATACGTGTAATTACCCAAATGCTTAATAATACAATAAGTAATGAACTGGAGCCATATATTATTATTCTCCATTTTGGTTTTGACATAAATGCAAAAAATAAACTGTAAAAAACCCCAGGCTTTTCAACCCAGGGTTATAAATATTCTAACTGTTGCTGATGTGGCTAATTATTTCTTTTTACCTTTTGTATATTTAGCAGTAACTTCTTTTAATTCGGTGTTGATTTCAGTAGCTTTTGCGTTTGCAGCTTTAGCTTTATCAACAGCACCTAAAAGGTTTCCGCTAGCCTGAAGGTTTGATGCTTCAGTTAAAGAAGCTTCAATTACAGCAATTTCGCTTTTCATTTGCTCTAAAGCAGCTTTACCTTCTTTACCTTTAGGGGCTTTTTTCATCAATTCATTGTTTTCAGCAATCAAAGCTTTTGTTGTATCAATTGTTGCTTGAATTTCAGCATTTAATTCAACTTTTCTAGCTTCTGAAGCATCTTTTACAGTTACTGCTAAAGCAGAAACAGCAATTAATTGATTTTTAGCAACGGTAAATTTTTTGAATAGTTTTGATTTTTGTAATTCAATGTTTTCATTAGCAACTTTTAATGAATCTTGCAAAGCAGCAAATGCTTCTGGTACATAAATGTCAGCTTGTGAAGCTTTTGTTGTTTCAACAGCTGCATTGGCAGCATCAAGTTCAGCTTGTGGCAATTTTTCACAACTTGTGGCAAACATTGTAAAGCCTACTAAGGCTAATACTCCAATAAATAATCTACTTTTCATTTTTAAACTTTTTTTCTGTTTTCTTATTGTTTTATTCAATCGTAAGTTATGAACAGCCAATGCTGCTTTATTTACGATATATCATTATGACGAAGGGTTAATCAGAAGTAACAAGAATTCTTTAAAAAAAATCGAAACCCCGATAAACTTATCGTAAAAATACATTAAAGAACCAAAATTCAGGGTAAAAGTAAAAGAATATTTTTAATTTCACAACATAATTTTCAGAATTGGATGTGATGGATACAAGTTTTTATAAAATTCTTACCGATGCTGAAGTTGTCAATAAAATTGTTGATGACAAGAAATCTGAATTATTTGAAGTGCTTTATCATAGATATGAACATAAAGTGCTTGATAAATGCTACAGCCTAGTAAAAAATAAACAATTAGCAAAAGAGTTTACTGAGGATATTTTTACTAAAAGTTTTGAAAAACTTAGTACATTCAATCATTCCGCCAAGTTTTCTTCATGGCTTTATTCCATTACTTATAATTACTGCATTGATTATTTACGCATTCGTAAAAAAATGCATTACCCCGATTGGAATAAACAAAATGAAATTCCCGAAATTATTGATGAAACAGAAGATGATTTTACAGATATGAACTATCAGCGATTGCTGGATATTCTTGAACTTATCCATCCTGAAGAAAAAGCACTGCTATTAATGAAATATCAAGACGAGCTTTCGTTAAAACAAATTGCACCAGCCTTACGGATTAGTGAAGATGCTGCAAAAATGCGTCTAAAAAGGGCAAGAACCAGAGTAATTTACCTCTATCGTTCCAAATACGGAAATCTTGAATAATCCTGTTACTCTTTTCAATTTACACGTCAAAATAAAAAAGCTTTATGAAATGAAACGAAATTTTTTTGAAAGCCTTATTGCTGGAAATCAAATAAGCCCACCTGAAAAGGTTATAAAAAACTTAATGCTACGCTTTACGGAAGCTATAAATATTGAATGGTACAAAAAAGGTCACTATTTTGAAGCTATTTTTTACAGTCAGCAAATTGAGCACATTGCGCGTTTTAACCCAGATGGTGAAATAGAAGAATACAAAGTTAATATCCCTGAAAACCAAATACCTCCTGTAATAGTTTCACAAATGCATGCTATTGGTGAAATTATGAGTACTGTAGTAATAAATCGGCCTTCAGAAATACATTATGAAATAATTGTTCGGAATCAAGTGCTGCAACGTTTGGTTGTGGTTGTTGATGAACAAGGAACAATTTTAGAAAGAAATTTTCTTTAGATTTGAAACATCTTTTTTGTAGATTTATCCTCTATCTTTTGTAGCCAATTTTTAGGAACTAAATGGGATGCTATTCCCCTTCTGATATCAGCTTCTCAACCATTTTACTGCTTTTCCAGCCTTTTACCTGTAATTCCCTCCGGTGTGCTTCTTCTTTTGTCTGATACTCTTCGGTATAGATTATTATCCAGTCTTTGGCTCTTGATGTGAATCCTTTATGATCCGAAAGATGCCTACTTACCCTTTCTTGCATAGAGCCATCAGTAAACCCTATGTAATATTTGCCAACAGCCTCGGAATGGAGAATATAAAAGGTTGCCATGGCTATAAATAAAAAAAGCCATCTAATAAAGATAGCTAAAATTGTGTGGGCGATGAGGGATTCGAACCCCCGACCCTCTGGGTGTAAACCAGATGCTCTGAACCAACTGAGCTAATCGCCCGAATTTATTTAAGAACGTAATGTAATCAATGATGCTTTCTTCCCCGCCCTCCCGATGTGAAATCGGGATGCTCTGAACCAACTGAGCTAATCGCCCATGAAACTATCAATGATAAAAAAAAAGTGGGCGATGAGGGATTCGAACCCCCGACCCTCTGGGTGTAAACCAGATGCTCTGAACCAACTGAGCTAATCGCCCGAAATTTAAAAGAACTTGCTTTTTTTTAAGCGATGCAAAGATAGCTTTTGAATGTTATTCTACAAATAAATAGTTGAAAAAATTGAATATTATTTAATGAAATCCTTTGACTCAAAGAAAATAACTAATTATTACCTAAATTTAACCAATTACAAGATTGTAATTCAATTTCATCTTTTGACTTTGTTGTATGAAAAAAATAGTTGCCTTGCTTTTCTTGGCTATGCCTTTCCTTACTGTTGCACAATCCAGTTTGGAGCCTCATTCTACCGATTTGTATTTAAAAGTTATTGATGTTAACGAAGATGCGATTCCTTTCTTTAATGTATGGATAAAAGCATCTGAAAACAGTCAACCTCAATATTCCATAACCGATTCAAAAGGAAATGCTCAATTTAAAGTAATTACAGGTAATAATTATTTGGTTTTTATCAATGATTCCGCTGCAGTGGCTACCTTAACAATTCCGATAAATAGCCTCTCTTTTGTAACACAAAAAGTGAGCATTCAAAGATTATCCTCTGAAATAAAGCAAGCCTTTGGAAAAATTGATACCATTGACCAAAGTTCTTTGACTATTGAGCGGCCTGACCCTGGGAATATCTTCTTCAAAATCGGACTTGTTGATCATTTGAACCAACCGGTAAAAAACAAAGAGGTAAGGATTTTCAATGCTGTTGCACTAAAAGTTTATAAAGGAAAAACCAACAGTTATGGGTTTGTTCGGTTCCACGTTCCGGGTAAAACCAAATTCTCAGTGGGCGTAGATCAATTTGAAAATTTTGATACAATCTCTGTTGCCCATCATTCATTAGGAATAGTAATGACTTTTGTTCCTACTAAAGTTAAGGAAACTGAGATTAAAGATACTATTAGGCAGGAATCGGATAGCTATATGAGGGCTACTACAGAACGGGTATTATCGAAAATTTACTTAAGAAACCACGAGAACAAGCCACTTGCTGGAGAAGATGTATATTTTAATGTGATAGGTTCAACAAAAGTTTATGCAGGAAAAACAGGCCGTGACGGAGTATTGACTGTGATTCTTCCCAAAGGATTTATTTATGAACTGAATTTTAAGTATGAACGGGCAATGAAACGGTTCGACTTCCCAATGTCTCCTACTTTATATTCCACATCGTTACAAATGACCTATATTGGGTCAAAAAAAGTAGAAGAATTTTACCGTACAGCCAATCGTGAAGGAGATTTCCGGACTGAGTTTATGGAAGGAAAAACAACTCAAATGCAACTTGAACCGGGAGTGTTCGAAAAAACAGCCCGAGGATTTAATCTTAATTTTCCCGATAATGGTCCAATTCTTACCCCGGCAATAGTTAACAAGAAACTCTTTGTTAGTTCTGGTTACTACAGTCCAAATATTTATTGTATTGATGCTGAATTGGGTACCTCTCAATGGGGAATCCAATTGGCAGAAAACGGACCATCGGTACTTGTTATTGAACAAGGAATGCTTCTCATTAACACACAGTCGTGTACCTTGTACGCCATTGATATTGAAACGGGCATACTGGCTTGGTCGAAATGGTTAGGTCCAGTTATTAACCATTCACCCACAGTATATAACGGTAAAGTATATGCTGCTTATCCTGATGAATTGGGGAATACTTCAGAAAATTTTGTACTTGCTTCTTTTGACATAAAAACCGGAGCCATAGTTTGGCAAAGTCGATTAAAAAACGAGCCTTTGTCGGCACCCGTTGCAATTGGAAATCATCTATTTATAACCGATTTGGGTGGTTGGTTATACCATTTTGATGCAGAAAATGGAAACCGATTGGCAATATTAGATGCACATGCAACGGTTCCACCTGTTTTTAACGGAAAAAGTCTTTGGGTTTCAATTCAAAAAGAGACAAACCAACCGATTTCACAAGTAGTACAATTTAATCCTGAAAACCTATCTGTAGAGCACCTCTGGACAGAATATACCGATTCAGTGAATACTTTTGGATTGAATTCCTTATCATCGGAAGATAAAATGAGCTATTCACGCAGCCGATTGCTTATCGATAAAGGTATCTGTTATCAAATAAATAGGAATGGCCTTCAGGCTTTTTCGCCTGTTACCGGAAAAACACTTTGGACAATTCAAACCCGAAACAACTTGAAATACAATCCCATTTTGACTTTTGCCGGGAAAAATATTCTTGCTTCGGTCAATAATCTTAAACTAGCATTAATTAATCCTTCAAACGGACAAAAAATTAAGGAGTTTTATACATCAGAAATTCTTTCATCGGAACCAGCCATTGCCAATGGTTGGCTTTACTGCGGCACAAAAAATGGAAAACTGATAGCCATAAATACTAAAGATAAAACCATTGATGGATGGAATCAGTGGGGCATGAGTGGTGGACATAATCCGGTAAGGGAATGATAATGGTTAAATTGATTCAACTAATTTGGATTTAATTATAACCTAAATTTCTAAAATAAAAGATGCATCTGTCAGGTAAAATGCTTATCTTTAGTTCGTTACAACAAAAACAGACATACACCCAACAGATGCAGAACAAAGATAATAAGACAA
>Ga0172379_10006196_pt1 | contig 16190 bp, 10 predicted proteins | sample GrowelOW334metaG_FD_119756 | JGI IMG/M metagenome (GOLD analysis project Ga0172379, IMG submission 119756) | Groundwater microbial communities from an aquifer near a municipal landfill in Southern Ontario, Canada - Groundwater well OW334 metaG | ecosystem: Environmental > Aquatic > Deep... | reverse complement strand
CCGACCAGTCCGGAGCCAAGCTGAGAGGCCAAGCGGATGCGTTGGGCTTCCCCGCCGGAAAGGGTGTGAGCACGGCGGTCGAGGGTCAGGTACTCGATGCCGACATTAGCCATGAAAGAAAGGCGGTCGCCGATCTCTTTGAGAACAACTTTGGCAATTTCTTTTTCGGCTTCTGTGAGGCTAATGTCGCGGAAGAAAACAATAGCTTTCTCAATAGACATGGAAGTAATGTCTACGATACTTTTCTTCTCGATAAGGACATGGAGAGCTTCATCGCGAAGGCGGGCGCCTTTGCAGACTGGACAAGGCTTGTCGCTAAAAATGCTTTCGGTGCCGAGGCCGTTACAGGCGGGACAAGCGCCGTAAGGTGAATTGAAGGAAAAGAGGCGGGGTTCGATCTCGGGATAGGAGAAGCCGTCGTAGGGGCACATGAATTTGACGGACATAAGGACTTCGTTGGAAACAACTACCCCGGCCCCTTTTGGCGGCGCCGTCTTCCCCTTCGTTTTGTTCGCTTCGCTCTCAAAAGTCGGGGAAGCGGCTTCGCCAGCGGGGCCGGCTGACGTTTTAATGTTTTCTGCGACTTGTGTGTCATTCCCGCGAAGGCGGGAATCCAGTGTGTTACCACCGGCACTATTCTTAGAATCCTGGATCCCCGCCTTCGCGGGGATGACAGAAGACGCGGGGATGACAGCAGCTCCGGGGTATTCAATCTTTATGAGTCCACCTGCTTCCTCAATAGCTTTCTCTAACGATTCAGACAATCGTTCACGGGCATTATCTGAAGTTTTAGTGTCCTTGGAAGTTATTTCGGAAATAAAAATCTCGTCAACGAGAAGATCGATGTCGTGCTTCTTATTCTTCTCGAGAACGATCTGCTCGCGCAAGCGGAAAGGCGTACCGTCGATGCGGACGCGCTCGTAGCCTTTGCTCAAGAAGTCGTAGAGCATCTGATAGTATTCGCCTTTGCGGCCGACGACGACGGGAGCGTAGATGCGGATCTTGGCGGTAGTGATATCAACGCCGTAAACTTTCTTGGTCTGGCTGGTACGGGTGGTGACGGTACGGAGAATTGTCTCAAGGATCTCTTCTTTGGAAATGCGCTTGATGGGACGATCGCAGACGAGACAATGAGGCACTCCCACGCGGGCAAAAAGAACGCGGAGATAATCGTAAATCTCGGTAATGGTGGCGACAGTTGAGCGGGGGTTATTGGAGCGAGACTTCTGGTCGATGGAAATGGCGGGCGAAAGGCCGCTAATCTCGTCGACATCGGGCTTCTGCATTTTGTGGAGAAATTGGCGAGCGTAAGCGGAGAGGGATTCGACATAGCGCCTCTGCCCTTCGGCGAATATGGTATCAAAGGCCAGGGATGATTTGCCGGAGCCGGAAAGGCCGGTAATAGCGATCATGGCATTACGCGGCATCTCGACCGTAATGTTCTTGAGATTGTGCGTCCGAGCACCTCGGACCACGATCTTGTCCTGTCCGGCGGGTAGCTTATTTTTCTTAGAGCCTGAAATTTTGGAGCCTGTGTTTGACATTGTGGGCGGATTGTAACATGAAAAAGGAAAGGATACAAATAGAGGTGCCACCTAGGTAGCACCTCGCAGAAAAAACGGAATTGACACTGTCAGTTGCGAATGTTAAGGTTTTCTTAGACCAAAAGAAAGGAGTTTATGGGAACTGAATCTTGGCAGGATAGAGCATTCAACCACGACATGAAGATGAGAGGTCAGCGTCATCAAGAGGGTTTGAATACCCGCGCCTCTGAGGCAACAATGTTGAAAGCTGAAGGATTTGAACTTGTCGATGAAGTAGAAATCATCCTCCATGCAAATGAAAGCAATGCTGTCCGCATTGTCATAGGCCACATCATCAAGGATAAGCGCGGCGAAATGCTTTTTCGGGACCGCGGTTCTAACAAAAACAGGAAATATGACCCGGGAGAGATTGAAAAGTTCAAGGAGAAACGTCTGGAGGAACTGGAAAATTCGTAATCAAGCAGCCACGGCTCGCCCACTCGGCACCGTGGCTTTTTTATTGATTTCCCGAGGCGAGACCTCGGGAGACTCTTCTCCTCTGAGCACTTTCCTGTAGTAAAGTGGTTAAATTGGTATGCGGATAGTTCCGTGTAAAGTAAAAGCCGCCAGAGCTCATGCGGGTGCATATTCTCTGGCGGCAACTACGTGGGTTTCATCGGTATTCCTTTTGGACTTGGGCGTCGCCGGGGCCAGTTAACGATCAGGCCCGGGGCGTCGCCACGGTGGCGGAGGAGTGATTTTTGACATTCAAGGAGACAACAACATGGAGATCCAACAACAGGCTGAATCCCGGCGGGGACTTGTTCATCTGTTCCTTTCCGTGGGCACTCGCCCACTATTCGTGTCGAGCAGCTTTCTAGGCCGGATATCCAAGGGTTCCAGTCCTCGGAAAATCAGTAGGCTTTAAAGGTGCTCGAATTCGGTAGTAGTATAGCATAGTGGCGGAGATTGTCAAGCGTTTGAATAGGTCCACCCATTTTTGCACTCTCTTGGTAATTTCTTCAAATAATACTCGGACTCGGTTAAGACCTCAAGAGGGGCCTTCTTGTTCTTGAAAGCGCAGTGTACCCGCTTGGTGTTGTAGAACTCCAAATACACCCTCATTTTTTCATTAAACTTAGTCGTATTGTCGAAGAGAAGATTCACATTGAAGTCCACGAATTCATCCTGGATGGTGCCGTTGAAGCTCTCGCAGTGAGCATTCATTTTGGGAGTCTTGGGGTAGGTGTGGTAATGCGTAATGCCGCTTTCCGCGAGGAAAGTGTCCAGATACTTCTTGAACTCGCTGCCGTTGTCGGTCAGGACATTCTTAATCTCGTAAGGAAAGAGCTCCGTTATGAGGTAAAAGAAGTGCGCGAAGGTCTTTGAAGAATGCGATCTGGTCGCGATTGCGAATGTCGTCCTGGTGTAAATGTCGATTGCGGTCAGGATATACATCCTCCGGCCGTTTCTTTGCTTCTCGATGGTATCTAGAGCAACGACATGCCCCGGATACAAGGGTATCAAATCCTTGGGCTTCCTGAGTACTTTCTGACGATTGGCTTTCTTCACCTTGCCGGTGCCGGTGATCTTTTGAGGAGCGGTTCTAAGGCCTCCCATGTCTTTAATGAGCCTACCGATCGTCATCGGACTCGGGCATTCGCCAAGGCCGAATGCATCACAAAAATCCCGAAGCAACGGGTAGATCTTCTCTTTGCCTAAATTGGGATGCACTTCCGGACTTCGAAGTCTTCTGATCTCATCTAAAATGCGAGAATCCCAGATCCTTCTCCTTTTCTTTTGAGGAGCCATTTTGCCATGGTTCAAGGCCTCCGGCTTACCGCCATTTGCATCTAGTTTAGCTTTCCAGTTCCAAAGAGTCCTTTCTGAGACATCAAAAGCATCAATGGCTGATTGGAGGCTATGTTTCTTCCAATGTTCAAGGATTTTGAGCTTCCTTTTAGCTTCGGCGGTAATCATATACGCATACCTTACCGCACGATCGTAGACGGTCACAAACCCCTTAATCCCTGTGTATTTGCAATGAATTTTCATTTTGCGCCCATTTGATTAATGAGTGCAATATGTATGTGAACTTAGTCAGCGTTTTCCCGATGTCCGACATCGGGAAGGCTTATATCGCCAAAGTAGCCTTATTTTAGGCCGTTTTGGTTTCCCAGAGGTCGGACTTCTGGAAGTTTCATGTTCTCTTCTGTGCACTTTCCTTGGGGAAAGTGGTTCGATTAGCCTATCTTTTTGACATCGTTTTCAGGCTTGATACAATTAAGTCACAAATGCCTTCGGGCCCGCCCTCGAAAGAGGGAGAAAGAACGTTTTGCTTGCGGGGCGTCAGTCCCTATCGGCATTAAAGCTGATGTCAGGCACAACAAAGAATCTTGCTAAATGCGGGATTTTTTGTTTATTAAATTAATCCATCCCCCTTTTAAGTTTAACGATCTATTGACAATTACGGCTGATTCGATACAATAACACCATAAATGCCTTCGGGCCCGCCCTCGAAAGAGGGAGAAAAACAGGCAGGTTATCAGAGTAAATCTTTGATAGCCTGTTTTGTTTTATCAAAGGAAGATTGATCTATATAACCTATTCTATTAATGAAACGCTTCGTATCGATTGGTCGAAGATGGGAGATTATGGCCGAAACAGACTTACCGTCAACTAAACCAACCGGCACATGATATTTACCAGTTCTTAATGTGGTAGATAATGGAGCAATCCAACAAAGTTGACGATTGAATCCTCGCACAATCAAGACTGGCCTTTCCCATTGAGCACCCTTACCATCTTCCTCAAATCCGATATTAACTCCTAGTGAACACCACCAAACCTCCCTCTCATGATAAAAGCAGTTGAAGCCAGAGACATCGAGGTTCTTCTTGAGCGAGTTCCAGTTATCGAAATCTTTAAGCATCACATAATTATATTCCTCAAAAAGAATCCGTGAACTTCCATACATAACCACCGTGTGTTTTAAAATATTCCGCTGCGTCGGCATGATCGCTTTAAGTTTTCCCGAGGCCTCGCCTCGGGAACGCCCGAAACACCACCCTCTTTTTTACCACTTTCCCCCAGGAAAGTGCTAATTCCGGACATGCCGCGCATCTGACCATGTCTGACATGGTCTCACCCAACCCCATAAATAACAAAACCCGCTTATCCGCAACGCCAAACCCCTATTCAAACAACCCCCTCACATCATCCCAGGTCAGCTTGTTGAAAAGCTGACCGCTCGAATCCACCAGAGCGTCCGATAGGGTCTTTTTCTTATTCTTGAGACTTTGGATTTTCTCTTCGATGGTGCCTTTGGTCAAAAGTCGATAGACATTGACTGTTTTCTTCTGTCCGATCCGGTGGGCGCGGTCGGCCGCCTGGGCTTCGACGCTGGGGTTCCACCACGGATCAAAGATGATGACGGTGTCCGCGGCGGTCAGGTTGAGACCGGTGCCGCCGGCTTTGAGACTGATGAGGAATACCGAGACTTTGGGATCGTTATTGAAACTTTCAACCAGCTCCTGCCTGTTGCGACTCTTGCCGGAAAGATAGAGGTAAGTGAAAGATTTCTCGTCAAAAGCATTGGCCAAAATATCTAGCATCGAAGTAAATTGGCTGAAAATAAGGACCTTGTGTCCCCCATTAACCGCCTCATCCACCAACTCCAAAGCCAGATCGAGCTTGGCCGATGGATGTTTTTTCCAGCTCTTCAGCTTGTCCTCAAGAAGCAGGGCCGGATGGTTGCAGACTTGCCGAAGCTTGGTCAAACCGGCCAGGATGTGGATTTGGGAATTTTTGAATCCCTTCTCTTTTACGGTCTGAAAGATTTCGTATTTGACCTTGGTCAGAATCTGTTGGTAAAGGACATTTTGATCCTTGCCGAGCTCGCAGATCGCCTCCTGCTCGATCTTGGCCGGCAAATCGAGAAGAACTTCGCCTTTGGTCCGCCTCAGCATAAAAGGGGCGATCTTGCGGCGGAGATGTTCCAAAGCCAAACGGTCTCCCCCATCCATGATCGGTTTGTGAAATCGTTTCCGAAAATCCTCGTATTTACCCAGAAAGCCTGGCATCAAGAAATCGAAAATTGACCAGATTTCCGAAACATTATTTTCTAGTGGAGTGCCAGTAAGAGCCAGGCGATAATCGGCGTTGACCTTCTTGGTAATCTGGGCGTTCTTACTGGCATGGTTTTTGATGAACTGAGCTTCGTCGAGAATGACATAGTTGAAACGGAGATTTTTGATTATGAACTTGCTTTCGTCGGTCTTGAAGGTAGCGTAACTTACTATGATGAGGTCGTATTTTTTGAATTTTCTGGCAAGACTAGATCTCGACTCCGGACCACCTTCATAAACCAAAACTTTGAGATGAGGAGCGAACATTCGTGCTTCGTTCTGCCAGTTGAAAAGCAGGGATTTGGGACAGATGACGACCGAAGGCCGCCCAGGGATCGAAGTGTCCGATAGAATAGTCAGGGCTTGAATGGTTTTGCCCAGACCCATGTCGTCGGCCAGAATGCCGGCAAAACGGAAACTCCTCAGGAAATGCAGCCAATGGACGCCTTCCTTCTGGTAGGGTCGCAGAACCTTGTCAAAAGAAACAGGAATCTTTACGGGCTTTACCGGCTTGCCGCTGGTGGCGCTTTTCAGAAAGCTGTTGAAGCTCTCGGCCCGGGCCGAAGTGTAATGTTTGGAGGAAGTGGCCACATATTGGAGCTCGGTCGCGTGATAGAGCTTGCCTTCAAAGCCGTTCTCCTTGGCCTCAAAACTTTTGAGCATAGTCACCAACCTTTCCAATTCCGAACGGTTGGTGATCTCCAGAAAAGTTCCGTCTTCTTTACGAAATACGGTATCGCCATCTTGGATAAATCGCCTTATCTGGTCAAGAGTCAACTTATCGGGCCCGCAATAGCAGTCCAGATCGAAATAGAGCCAATCGTTGTCCGCGTCCAGATCGATCTTGAAGTCCGCTCGGAAATGAGCCTCCTCATACTTGGGTTTGTCCTTGATGAAAATAACCGGGTAATTGTGTTTGTCCGCGTAGGTCAGTAGTTTGGGCCAGGTGTTCTTGAGATATTTCAAAATCTTCGACTGACCTTCCATGACACATCGCGCTGATCGGGTGAAGCCCAAGGTTTCCGAATTGTTTCTGATTTCTTCAAAAAAGGAGATCTCGGCTTTTTCGTCAATCTTGGCCAGCTGGATTGTTTTATTTTGAACAACTATTCTGTGGGTGTCTTTTACTCGCCACTCCTCCCTGATAGCCAGGCTTTTGACGCCCTTGGTATTCTTTACGCAAACGCTCTCGGCCACATCTTGTTTGATTGAGCCGTAATCAATGATGGCCGAAATATTCAGCCGTTCTTCCTTCGAATCGTATTCAACCACAAAACTTTTTGTTTGATCATTTCCCTTGATGACTTCGTACTCCGGCGGAACTTCCGACAGATCAAGATATTGGACGGCCAGCCGCCTAATTTCTTCGTAACGGCTTACGTCCTCACCGGTAAGTTCGGCCAAACGAGATCGATCGCTTGCACTCCCCTTTATATAAAAGTAATCGTCATATTTGTAATCGGTATCAACACGACCGACAATGGACGCCAAGAGAGCGGGCATGGGATAAAGCGTGATCTTTTTGTCCGTGACATGGGCGACATGATTTCCGCCGGCAACCAGATACTTCTGTGTGCCGTAACCGTAACCGCTTGAACGACCCCAATATGTTTCCGGCATGGTCAAGATAAAAGTATGCCGAATGGCGCCGTCATACCGAACCCGCGCTTTATAACTCAATACCGCTTTGAGTTTGGCTATTTTTTCCACCCCAAAAGAGATCGGTTTGAAATCATAATAATAAGAATACGAGTAACTCTGCGTCGAAGCTTGAATTCCGCTCTTTTCCATAAGCTCGGCCAGACGAGCCAAATCCCGTTCCTTGTTTTCGTTCGCAAATTCTTTACTCTTCAGACACTCCAAAAGTTCCCGCTGGGAAGAAGAAAGATCGGAGCGGGCCAGGATTTTCTTGAGGCTTGTGCTCATATACGGCGAATCCTTCCGACAGAGTTGAGGGTCTAGCCTGTAATCCAAGCGGACATAATATTCGGAAAGATCCGCGACCGGCTTTTCCACTTCCGCCGTGTTTGTAGGCAGAAGAGAAGTCGGAGGGACAGTCGACGAATGATCCGCGCTCTGACTCTTCAGAAAAAACAATTCCGATATCATTTTTTCCCCCATCATCTCGACCGGCAGACCCAAGGCCTTCAGTTTGCTAAGGAATTGAGATCGTTCATTGTCTTTCTCACTAATATTTCCCTCTCCCTTTTTAAAATGGTTGTCTCCACGAAATGAATCTCTCGAGAACCTAAGGATGCGATCGTGTAAACTATCATCGTTTTGTCCTTGCTGAAAATCCGACTCGACGGCCCGATCAAATGCTTGTAAAAGATTTTGGAAACACAGACCGAGAGCGACAATGTGTTTGCATCCCAATGAATACGGACATGAACATTGAGCTTTGGTTATGATGAGATCGCTATTATTGAAAATAATCTCCGTCTCGTATTCGTACGACCCGGACACGGTACCCTCTATTTTGAGACTATCGGGTTCCAGGCTGACCAAAGACCATTCCATGACCGCTCCCTCCGAGTAATAATCCCTCCCGCGTCCCCAAACGCCATGGTCGCAGATCTCCCGCAGTTCGGTCTCGAATATGGTCGAGAAAAGTAGTATCGACTTAGTCATTGTTTATTTTACCCCAACAACTTTCGAAAGATGACTTGGAGAGACCAACCATTCCATGCCAGTATCGGTTGAAACGGTAATCGAACGGCGATTTAGCCTCCGAACGATGCCAAATACGACTTCGCCGTCGTGATTGAATGATACCGGATCTCCTATTGAAAATTTGACCATTTCTTTGGCTTGTCTCATATTTCTCATGAGGCGCAACCTTTCAACGATTCTGCGGTTAAGAGCCTGGAGTTCTTCAAGATTTAGATCGTTCAGCTTGTTCTCAATTTCGGCCAAAATATCGCTCCGGTTCTTGCTCATATACTAAGTAGGTTATCATTCCAAAAAGGATAGTCAACTCACTTTTTCTTTCTGTTCACTACTTTCTTATCACGAAATAATTGCTCTCTATCTTTTGGACTCATTGAAGAAACGGCAAATCGTGACATACCGTTTTCGTGCGCAAGCTCCTCACAAACCGATTTTGTTAAACCATTGAAATCATTATCGATAGTTCTAAAGACACAGCACTGCTCTCGCAACGCAGTTGCTAAATGTAATGAATCGGTAATAGATAGTACCGGAACAATTTCACTTATCTTTCTAAGTATCGACTCCACATGATCATTGCTTACAATCTCTAATTGCTCAATATTCCGAAGCTTTTTCAATAGATCTACAAAGAAATCCAAAATTTCGTAATTTTTTGTATCGCCGGCTTTCAGCAGGCAGCTTGAACACGCTTCACCAACGGCAAGATGGCTTGTGTAGCTCTTATGTCCTTTATTAATTATTTCGCCATAAGTTGCAAGCCTATGATCGAGAGTACATGCGTCGTAATACCACTTTTCTGATAACTCAGTGCTAGCCATAATGGTAGGTATTATTCTCTAAAAAAACCGACTCTTTTACCCTTCCTTAGTGTAATTTCAAGGTCGACAAAATCATCAGTGTTGTTTGAATCAACATAATCAGGATTGTCGTTCTTTACAGATATTTCTAATACCTGCCAATCTTTGCTTGATGGTATGTTTTTCATCTCCAAATAATCCGTCTTCGGCACAAACTGTTCAAGATTTTTTATGTTAACTTTTTCCAATGTTGCGGTAGTCATGGTATTTGTTTTAAGGCAATAAACGATTCTTCCACTTCCTTTTCAGAGGCTTTCTTCCAATTTCTGAGTTCCTTTGCAGACTTGGCTTCGCTATAGCCCAATCTTTTTACAAAAAGATGGACAGTGCTAACTAATTCTAGCCACCTATTATCTTTAGCTTTAATGAAAGCCGACAATCTCCCAAATCTTTCGTTCAATATATCGGGAATAAAGTCAGACAGATCGGGCTTTAATTTTTGTTCCTCAATCATGAACAGATCATTTGCTAGCCCGGGAGAATATGGGCCGTGAATGTAGAGACTAAAATTATACGCAGGCGAAACACTAAATACCTGCGCGAGGTATTGTATCTTTTGTGATCTCAGCCTTTCTTCAAAAGTCTTAACGTTTCCGGCACCCAGTTTTCTCAGGACACTAAAGGCCAGCAAAGCCGAATCCACATCTTGTGTGTATTTTGGGGTATTATTGTAAAGCATGTTAGTTAGCTAAAGTATAGCACAAATTGAACCGAGCAAGTCTAGCATAGTCAGCAATTTTTGTGTCGTATTTAGTTATGCAAAAATTTTTACGCAGTCATTACCGGCAACAAATCCGGAAAAACCACTACTAACGAGATTAAACTTCTTAATCATGTTTAATCTTATAAGATTATTCTGAATCTCATGTACAGATTTACTACTTTCGGCAACACAAGTAATATCAACTTTATTTCGAAGATTTTTATTAAGTATATCTATAAAATATTTGTCGGCCGCTCTCCAACCAATTATTAAAATTCGGTCGGCATTCTGTATGGAAGTCTCTAAAACCGAAAAATGTTTCTGCGGGCAAATATGCTCCTGCTTCTCCTGTAATGGAACTGCAATTGCGGGAAACTTAGCATAAGCCTCACTTCCAGATGCCTCCCTTTTATTTATGTATATTTCATGGTATGGATCTGGTGGATTTGTCTGCCCGCGCAGTCTTGATATAAAATCAGGATCGTTTTGATACAACTCGAGATCACTAATATTTTCAGACCTCGTGTATTGATTTTTTTGATTGATGTACAACCAATCATGTGAGCCGTGAGGCTTAATTATCTTCAAATTATCCTGAGTATAGTCGCTCATCGTTTGAAACCCACCTTGCTTATAAGCTCTCTCAAAAAATGAATCATAATTAAATGTTACAACGCAGGCATGCCCATCATTATACCGTTTGATTTTTTCAATCAAGGTCTTGTAATTATTAATCGGATATGATTTTAAAGAAATGTCCGTAAAGCGTTTCTTCAGATAAAATTCTAGGGCAATAAATTGCTTTCTAATGTGTGGCAATTTTTCTGAACCGTCCTTGATATCCTGAAGTGCATGCTCAAATGTTGTCGCACCTGATTTGACTTGATTAGCAATAGAAGAAAGTAAATTTGCGACATCGTCATAATCATTCAACAAATTGACATCAATGAACGGCTCGCTAATAAGATCCTTCGTCAACGGTGCAATCCCCTTGCTTATAACTGAATAATCATATGATGCCCCTGCCCCTAAAATTATAAGAGGGTAGGTCATATTAGATTTTATCAATCTCCCCCATCACTCTCCCCGTCTCCACCAGCACCATCACCAATTTTTGGTAATGAATAATATCATCACTCGTCAATTTCCTCTCCCTTCTATCCTTTAACCACTTCTGGGCCGGTTGATAACCGCCAATATAAAAATTCCAGGCAATTTCCGGCACGCCGCCAAAATATTGAGTCTTATTGATAAATACTTTACCGTTCTCATACTTTGGATACTTCGCCTCAACCATATCATTTCCCGCTTCCGGAAAACTCGTCAATTTTGCATAATCATTTAGCTTCGGCGACTCCATTAAGTGAAGCTCCCGCAATTCCTTACCCAAAGCCACTAATGACTTAAATGACCCTGTATCTTTCGGATACGGCACCCTCGGAAAATCAATCTTCAAAAATTCCTTGTATTTCTCGCGATAAGTTGGCGAATGTAGAACTGCGTAAATGTAGTCAAAGATATCTTCTGGCGAAACTTTACCCACAATCTTTTCGATTTGCTCAACGATTTCTTTTTTGAGATTGGGTACCCTTGAGCCATCGTCGGCATAAAGATAAAGAGGTGCAATTACTTCAGCCCCTTGCATACCCGCTCTACTCCAACTTCTTCTATCAATGATATATTTACTCGCAAAACCAGGTGCAGATTTATCTTCACTAAACCCTCGTTTAAATATTAGACCGACATTCTGGTTTACAAAATTTTTCATCACTTCAAAACGAGGATAAGCCATATTACCTTTTGTAACACCAGTAAAATTCGTAAACCTTGAATCGAATGGCCGGTATTGAATATCTTTACTTTTTATTTCATTCTTTGATAGATCCGCTTTAGCAGTCCCAATCTTCCAATCACGCCCATCTGCAAGATCATACTTTCTCTTTAGTTCTAATTCATCAACTGTTATAAAATCATTTAAAACAATCTCCGCGTCAGTAGATGTAAAAAAGATATTTACTTTATCGTTCTGTGTCTCGACCCCACTACTATTTACAGCAAGCAATTCATTCAAATCAAATCCTCCCTTGTACTCCTTACTCTCGCCAAAATCTTTTGGGACAAAGAAGTAATATGGTTCGGAATATTTAAGGGCATTCCACTTCATCGTTACCAAATCGCTTTTGTTAAGTGAATCAAACTTATTTTCGCGCTTTCCCCACAATTCCGCATGATACACTTTTCCTAATCCTGATTTTTTTCCTTCTTTTCTAACACAAATGGATATGGATACACCTTGCTGAATATCAAAGACATTTTCATCTTTACCGCCATCCGGAGCCTTTTCGTATTTCTTGGAATTACCGTGCAAGTCGAGAATATAAACGTCGTCAAAAGTCTCGAGCAGATGCTTTCTCATTTGGCGATGCGTAATCCCATCAATGAACGAATTATTGGTAATCATTGCCACAATACCACTACCATTCTTTTCAATAAAATGTTCAGAAAAACGAAGAAACTTGATGTAGTCATCATCAAGATTTATCTTCCGTTCACCCAGATCCTTCTTATAGTCCTTAATAAGCTCCTGTATCCACTCCCCTTTATTCGACGAACTCACGCTATACGGCGGATTACCAACAACAACCATTATCGGAGTCTCGTTCTTAATCTTCGAGGCGGCTTTGCTTTCATCGGTAATACTTTGACCAAAACCAAATCCGAAAAGCGAATCTTCGAGTTTGACGCCTTCTTCAAGCGAGTTGGTTAAATAAACACCCAAACGATGATTGAGACCCGTAATACAATGATCATGCAAAGTCATTGCAATCTTGAGGTGAGCAATAGTATAAGGTGCCATCATAAGCTCAAAACCATGCAAACGAGGCAGTAGATCATTTTCAACATAAGATTGTAGACGGCCTTCCTGTCCTTTAAAGCGACTAAAGATATGTTTGACCGTTTCGTTTAGAAAAGTACCCGTGCCGGTAGCTGGATCAAGGATTTGAACTTTATGAATTGATTCTTTGGCGGTCTTACCTTGCTTTGTGGTCTTAATTTCAATCTTCGAAGTGTTTGAAAGACCGCCCGCAAGACCAAATTCTTTTTCCAAAAGATAATCAGTGGCGCGAATAATAAACCGAACAACCGGTAACGGCGTATAAAAGGCTCCGAGCTTCTTGCGTTGTTCGAAATCGTACTCCTTCAAGAAATCCTCATAGAAATGAATAACGGGATCGGCTGATTCCTTATCATCACCAAGCAGGCCTTTTTGGGTGGCATACTGATGCATGAGTGCGTGTACATCGGCATTTCTAAACACTTCACATAGCTCATTAACGATAATGGATAGACGGATATCGAAGTTTGCCCCGGCAATATGATCAAAAAAACCGCGTAAAAATGGATTGGAGTGCGGCACAAGGTCGCGAGCTTCTTGCCTAGTAAAATCCCTAGGAGTCTTATCTTCATAGCGGGCGGCAAATAGACCGTATACAAGTGTCTGAGCATACATATCGGAAAATTGTTCCTCGGTTAAATCGTGAATGAGAATCTTTTTGAAAGAATCGTACATACGACGAATGTCTTCATTGCGCTCATGCGAGTCGGAAACATACTCACTGACTTTTGACCGAATACGACGAGCTTTATCTCCCATGATTTCTGCTAGTTTCGTGCTAGAAGTAATAGCCTCGGTTTGCGTCAAAAAAGTCCTAATTGCATCTTCCAAATCGGGATAAGCTCTTTCGTTTGGGACAATCTCGTTCCCAATAATTCTGGCGATGATAATCGGTTCACCATATTTGTTCCCATGTCGATAGAAACGAAACTCAAGGTAATTCGTAAGAATTAACGAGCCGTATTCAAGGTATCGCCCCATCTGCTCGCCTTTTTCAGTCTCATCAAGAATAACTTTTAAGTCCTTAGCCTCGGCATATCCGGCGCTCAATTCCCTTGAACGCATGAGTGCGAAGTCAGGCGCTCCATGTTCAGAGTGTTTTGGATCGTTTATAGCTTGCAGTTTTGGAACCAAAGACTCAAAAAGAAACTTCAAAGCCGGACGATAGGCATGCTCTGTCGCCTGACCACTATTGAATTCGGCGATAATCTTGGAAACATATATTTGAATAGTATCTTCTTTCATTCAAGCAATTCTAGCACTTTTGAACAAAAAGGAAATTCTATCTATAAATCAACCCTACTTCCTCCCCTCTCCCACCAAATTCCCCACAATAATAGGACTTTCCCCTCGAGTTTTTTTCTTGACATCAAAAGTAAATTTCTCGGTCTTTTCACCTGTGGCTGAATCTTTGGTAGTAGTAAGGTCGACGAAGATCTTGCCGCCCTTGGAAACTTCTTGGGAAATAAGCAAGTTAGCCACCGGAGTCAGGATCTTATTCTGAATAAGGCGGCGCAAAGGGCGGGCGCCATACTGCGGGTTGTAACCTTCTTTGGCCAGGTATTCATAAACAGCCGGAGCCAAGGTCAGATCGATTTGCTTGTCAGCCAGGCGTTTGACAATCTCGCCCACTTGGATCTCCACAATATCGCGGATCGATTCAGGTGAAAGAATATCGAAGATGATAATGTCGTCGATGCGGTTCAGGAATTCCGGGCGGAAATAATCCTTGAGGGCGCTATTGATGCGGTTCTTGGCTTCTGCATAGTTATCGCGGTCGTGATTGTCGCTATTCTTGGCAAAGCCCAGCTTCTCCATTTTCTCGATGTGTTGGGCGCCGATATTGGAAGTCATGATGATAACCGTGTTGCGGAAATTGACGATCCGGCCTTTGGAGTCAGTCAGGCGGCCGTTGTCGAGAACTTGGAGGAGCACATTGAAAACTTCCGGGTGAGCCTTCTCGATCTCGTCGAAAAGAATCACGGAATAGGGACGATGGCGGACCGTCTCGGTTAAACCGCCTGACTCGTCATAGCCGACATAACCAGGAGGCGCGCCGATGAGCTTGGAGACGGAATGTTTTTCCATGAACTCCGACATGTCGACGCGGATCAAAGCCTTCTCATCATTGAAAAGGAATTCAGCCAGAGCTTTGGTGAGTTCGGTTTTACCTACGCCGGTCGGACCGAGGAAGATGAAGGAGCCGATGGGACGATTGGGATCGGCGATGCCGGCCCGGGAGCGGCGGATAGTATTGGCGATCTTCTCGACAGCTTCTTTCTGGCCGACGATCCGGCGGCCCAGATCTTCTTCCATCCGGGTTAGCTTGGCCGCTTCGGACTCGAGCATCCGCGAAACCGGAATACCCGTCCAGCGGGAAACGACTCCGGCAATATCTTCGGAATTGATCTCTTCCTTGAGGATACGACGTGAAGACTGAAGCTTCTTCAGCCTCTTGTTCTTTTGCTCCAACTCCTTCTCGATGGCCGGCAAACGGCCGTAGCGAATCTCGGCGGCTTTGGAAAGATCGCTCCGGGCTTCGGCCGCCTCGCCCTCGATGCGCAAAACTTCCAGCTCTTTCTTGAGGCGTTTGATGTCGGCAATGGTCTCCTTTTCATTGGTCCACTTAAGTTCCAACTCCGATGTGCTCTCCTTGAGATCGGCAATCTCTTTTTGAATGGCTTCGGTGCGGGCTTTGGAAATTTTATTGGTTTCCTTCTTCAAAGCTTCCCTTTCGATCTCCAAACGCATGATCTTGCGGCGGGTCTCTTCGAGCTGAGGCGGCATATTCTCGAGCGAGATACGCAGAGAGGAAGCGGCCTCGTCTATGAGGTCGACGACTTTATCGGGGAGAAAACGGTCGCTAATGTAGCGGCTGGCTAAGGTGACGGCCGAGGTGATGGCGTCGTCGGTGATCCTAACGCCGTGGAAAAGTTCGTATTTCTCCTTGAGTCCGCGCAGGATAGCAATAGCATCTTCAACTGAAGGTTCATTAACGAAAACCGGCTGGAAGCGGCGAGTCAGGGCCGGGTCTTTCTCGATGTACTTCTGATATTCCTTGAGCGTGGTGGCGCCGATGGCTCGAAGTTCGCCGCGGGCGAGAGCCGGCTTCAACATATTGGAAGCATCCATGGAGCCTTCGGAAGCGCCGGCCCCGACGATAGTGTGGATCTCGTCGATGAAGAGAATGATCTTGCCGTCGGCTTTCTCGACTTCTTTCAAAATATTTTTCAACCTTTCCTCGAATTCGCCGCGGTACTTGGTACCGGCAATGAGCGAACCGAGGTCGAGAGAGACCAGCTCTTTGTCTTTGAGAGATTCGGGAATATCGCCTTGGGACATCCGCAGAGCCAATCCTTCGACAATGGCTGTTTTACCAACACCAGCTTCACCGATAAGGATGGGATTATT
>Ga0172379_10006195_pt1 | contig 16195 bp, 10 predicted proteins | sample GrowelOW334metaG_FD_119756 | JGI IMG/M metagenome (GOLD analysis project Ga0172379, IMG submission 119756) | Groundwater microbial communities from an aquifer near a municipal landfill in Southern Ontario, Canada - Groundwater well OW334 metaG | ecosystem: Environmental > Aquatic > Deep... | reverse complement strand
TTGTTTTGTAAAAAAAATAAATTACAACTATTTGTAATTTAATATATTAAAAGCGCTTAGTCAAAGGCCTGGGGGGGGGTATAAAGTTTTCATGCTGAAACAAATTTTAATGCGTCGACGGGAAAGATCGGCATGGCTGAAATAATTGTCTCAAAAAACTGTAATTCGCGTAAATCAATGCCTCAAAAACGGTAAAGCTCGGACGGATCAGCGCAAAAAATCCCCAAACATCCACGTCATCCCGGTCTTATTAATTGAATCAACCGTATGAATTGATGCATAAGCAAATGCCAAGACATGGTATAAATCAAGACATTCTCCCTCAGTCCCAATATTTAATTGTTTAATTTTTTCCAAATCTATTCCAAAAGATTCAATTTTTTGGATAATTTCCGGATCACCTCTTAAGTACCACATCCAAATCAAAGGGATATGGATAGGCATACAACTGTATTTTTCAGAAATAGCACCCAATACCTCTATATTAAACTCATTTTCTGTAATTTTGGATGCAACTGTTCGTAAAATCATATCATGGGATACACACTCCCCAAAAAGTTGTATAAATTTTTCAACAATGGACTTGATTGCACTTACAACCTCAATGGGATTCTCTTCATCTGTCATTGCAAATGAGCTTTGTACATAAAACTCAATCCAAGCCAAATTTTTTTCAATCGATTTATTTAAGACACTCATACACAGGGACTTATAATATTGCCGAGGCCGAAAGCTTATCACGCTAGGTTCTTCCATTTGATAAACCATGCAAGATGCAAACTTAAAACTTAGACCAAAATATCCCCCAAAAAGAGTCAACATCAAAAGTAACTTCTTCATATAGGCCTTCCATCGCATAAAAATACTCATTTTAGTTCAAGATTAGGTTTACATGTGGTAAAATAAGACTATCGTAAGTGAAAATGCAATAATAATCGTATTTTAATCACAAAAAATTTTAAAAGGCTAAGTTCATGATTTCAGAGTTTTTGGTACTTCTACCCCCTCTAATTGTAATTTTAATGGCAACGTACACAAAAAACACCAGACTCTCTCTTATTCTAGGAATATTTTCTGCTGCTCTGATTATTAATGATTTTTTGATTTTTGGAACATTGAAAACAATCTTTGATAATATGCTGAAAGCAATTGAATTTGACGGATTAACAAGTTTTCAAACAATTTGGAGTTGTGAAAGAATATTTATACTGTTATTTCTTTTAATGCTGGGCATAATCATCTCGTTACTGGAACACTCAGGAAGTGCTTATGCTTACGGAAATTACATAACAACAAAGCTTAAATCTGTTAAAAATGCAGAATTATCTTCTTTAATACTTTCATTCTTTTTCTTCATAGACGACTACTTCAGCTGCTTAACAGTTGGATCTGTTATGCAACCAATAACAGACCAGTTCAAGATCCCACGAGTAAAACTGGCATTCTTGGTAAGTTCTGTGGCAGTACCGCTCGCTATCATATTCCCTCTTTCAAGCTGGGTTGCTTACATTTTGGGGCAGCTCGGACAAACAGGCGTGTCAACTTGCATGGATACTTCAACAGTAATTCAGTGCGATCCATTCTTCTTATACTTAAAAACCATTCCATTTTTGTTCTATGCCTTAATTGTTGTTTTTTCAATCTGGTTTATAGTTTTAAAACGCCTATCATTTGGAGTCGTTGCAAAACATGAACATATAGCTCAAACCACCGGAACTCTTTTTGGTGGCAAACAGGCATTAACAAGAAAGACGCAAGAGCCAATTGCCACAAGAGATAACTGCACGCTGAAAAGTTGTACCCTTTGGGACTTTATTCTTCCAATTATGTTACTAATAATCTCAACAGTTGTGGAAATTTTAAGAAGCGGGGACTTTTTTATATTTGGTGGATCAAACGGAATTATTCAAGCATTATTCCAGGCAAATATCCCTTCAGCGCTTTTTGAAAGTAGCGTTTTTACAATAATTATCACAACCGCTTATTTTATTATTAGAAAAAGAATTCAAATTAAAGATTTGGGAATGATCACAAGAGAAGGCATAAATTTGATGAAATCATCATTGTTGCTTCTTATTTTGATCTGGACATTTGGGAAAATTTTACAAAATGATTTAAAGATAGGAAGCTTTATCGCTCAACACATCGGTTATATCAACATCAGCTATCTTCCTGTAATTTTATTTTTAATATCAGGACTGGTTACTACACTCATGTGCTCTGCATGGGGATCTATGGGCTTGATTATTCCAATCGGAATTCCAATGTTGGTTTCGCTTTCTAATGCGCAAACTCCAATCATGCTCACAGACATTCCAATGATTTATCCGGTTCTTGGTGCCATCATTTCAGGCGCCATAATTGGAAATCAGCTATCGCCCGTGGCAGACGTCATGTTGATGTCAGCAACAAGTTCGGGATGTTACCATATGGACCTGGTTAAGGCGCAAGCAAGTTTAACAATTCCAAGCATATTTTCCGGTGCGTTGGCGTTTTTGTGCGCCGGTTTATTAATTCCTAAACTTGGCATTGCAGCATCGCTGGCAATATCCATTTCACTTGGCACATTAAATAATTTTGCAATTTTATATATCTTAGATTTGCTTCAAAAAAGAAGGGCTTCTTAACTTTAAGAAGCCCAATATTAATATTAATTCTAATGGCTAGTTATACTATCAACTTTAAATCTGCACTAATATCACTAATCATTGTTGTAAAAGTTTTGCCGGTAGCAACCAATTTTGATTTTGTAAGAGTAGTATTTGCATACCAAGCTTTTAGTGATTCTAACTTTGTCTTATCTGTCTTTGGCCTTGCATTGTGTAAATTAGTCAAAGCCGTCCAAAAACTAGTCTGTACGGTTGTATAAACTAAAGTTGGATTGGATGAAGCATTTGTAGCCACACTTGTAACTAAATTTTGTAGCACCAACAATTGTGCATCATAAGTTGAAGCGATAACCGTAAAATTGGTCAATATTTTGGTAACCCTTGCCAACTCAATGGCCAATAAGTCTGCGTTAATATCACTAATCATTGTTGTAAAATTTTTATCGGCGGCAACCAATTTTGATGCCGAGAGAGTTGCATACCAATTAGTTAACGTTTCATACCAAGCTTTTAAAGTAGTTAATTTAGTCTTATCTGTTTTAGGCCTTGCGTTATGCAGACTTGTTAATGCAGTCCAAAAACTGGCTTGCTCAGGTGTGTAGTCAAGTGCCTGATTTGCCTGAAAAGCTGACGCTACACTTGTTACCAAATTTGGCAAGATTGGTAGCTGAGAATCATAAGTTAAAGTTGTAACTTTAAAATTACTCAATATATTATTTACCCGTGTCATTTCGGCAGACGCTACCAAATTTGCAAAATCTGAATTGATGTCATTGATCATTGTTGTAAAATTTTTATCGACAGCAACCAATTTTGATGCTGCAAGAGTTGCATACCACGTATTCAGAGTTTCATACCAAGTTTTCAGTGTAGTTAATTTAGTCTTATCCGTTTTAGGTCTTGCATTATGCAGACTTGTTAATGCAGTCCAAAAACTAGTTTGTACTGACGTGTAATCAAGAGCCTGATTCGTCTGGAAATTTGCGGCTACACTTGTTACCAAATTTGGTAATATCGACAACTGAGAATCATAAGTTGAAGTTGAGACCGTAAAATTCTTTAATATATTATTTACCCGTGTCATTTCAGCCGATTGTACCAGAGCCTGGTCTATTTTTTTTAAATCTGAATTAATATCGTTAATCATCGTTGTAAAATTTCTATCGGTAGCAATTAACTTCGATGCAACTAAAGTCGCATACCATGTATTCAACGTTGTATACCAAGTTTTCAAGGTAGTTAGTTTAGTCTTGTCTGATACGGGTCTTGCTTTATGTAAACCGGTTAAGGCAGTCCAAAAGCTCGCCTGTACCGCAGTGTAGTCAAGAGCCTGATTCGCCTGAAAATTTCCTGCTATACTTGTTACCAAATTTGGTAATATCGACAACTGAGAATCATAAGTTGAAGTTGAGACCGTAAAATTACTCAATATATTATTGACCCTCGTCATCTCAGCAAATTGAGCCAAAGCCTGATCTATCTTTTTAAAATCTAAATCAATGTCATTAATCATTGTAGTAAAGTTTTTATCAGAAGCGACCAATTTTGATGTTTTAAGAGTTGCATCCGAATACCAATTCTTTAGTACCGCCAATTTTGCCTTGTCTGGTTTAGGTCTAGCCTTATGTAAATTGGTTAATGCTAACCAAAAACTTGGCTGATATTGCTTATAATCAAATTCTGCATTTGCAGGTACACTTTTTGCTAACCCTTGCAACGCTGATAATTGAGAATCATAACTTGAATTTGCCAAAACAACATTTGAGTTTGCCGCTGTAACGCCACTTAATATATTTGCCGACGTAAAGCCACTTAATATATTATTAACTCTAGTCATCTCAGCTATCTTAATCGCAGACGCCTTATTGGCAACTTCAACATCTATTCCAACCTGCATTAACCAATTTGCTATATCCGAATTTTGTTCATAACTTACAAATGATTTATTCATCGCATTATTTAATAACTCCTTCAAGTCTGACAAAGTTGAATCTGTTCTACTGTTGTAAAAATTTTTAATTGCCGTATAAATCGAATTACTTGAACTTGGATAATTTTGTAAATAAGACTGATTAAACATTCCGGTAGGATGGGCAACTACATTTGTATTCAACAATCCTGGAGTTCCTGATTTTGTTTTATCCTTCAATATTGCTGTTAAAGATGATTTTACCTCATCTATAAGCCGTCCTCCCCAGCTTTTAATATCAGATTTTTGTGATGAGGTCAAAAATCCTTTATTCTGTGCATTGGTTAACAACATCTGAATATCACCCAACGGATAAAGCCCTCTTTTATTATAAAAATTTTGAATTGCAGTATAAATTGAATTACTTGCACTTGGATAATTTTGCAAGTAAGACTGATTAAAGCTTGGGATTAAATTTATACTCAATGAGTCAGAAGTACTTGAAACATCAATTAAATTTGCATTTAATAACGCAGGAGTTCCAGATTTCGCAGGATCATCCAAAATTGCCTTTAAAGAAGATTTTACATCCTCTCGAACCTGCATTAAACAATTTTTAATATCATCGTTCTGCGAAGAGGTCAAAAATGCCTTGTCTTGAGCATTTTTTAACAGAATTTGCGTATCTCCATAAGAGGAAGGAGTTCTATTATTATAAAAATTTTTAATCGCCGAATAAATTGAACTTCCCAGGCTTGGATAATCTTGTAGATAAGTCTGATTAAAAATATCGTTGGAAACTGAAACAACATTAGCATTCAATAAAGCAGGAGTACCGGATCTTGTTACATCTCCCAATATCGCAACCAAAGATGATTTAATAGATTCTGACGCCACACTAGTTTGTTGAGAAACAACCTGAACCGGAGTCAACGTTTCTGTTGAAGCTGAACCCTGAAGTGACGTGGTAAGTCTAGGTAACTGTGCTTGCGTTGTCGAAACAACCGGCTGAGTTACCACAGATTGTATTACAGGCTGTACTTGAATTTGCTGTGTTTGTGTCTTAGCCTGAGCTTGCTGTGCCTGTAATTGCCTTGCCTGTAATTGAGCTTGCACTTGCTGTGCTTGTAATTGCTGAGCTTGCAGTTGAGCTTGCAACTGTTGCGTTTGTAATTGGGCTTGCAATTGCTGTGCTTGCAATTGAGCTTGTGCTTTTAACTGTTGCGCTTGCAATTGCTGTGCTTGCATTTGAGCCTGAATTTGCTGCATTTGCAACTGCGCCTGAGACTGCTGCACTTCTTGAGCCACCGGCGCAACTACAGGAGTAGTTAACGAGGTAGGTTGTGAAACGCGTGTGGCATAAGGATCTGATTGAAATACAGACGTAGATGTAAATCCTGAAGTAGGAGCAAAACCCGAAGTCGACGTAAATCCTGAAGCCGGCGCTGAAGCAGGAGTCGACACTAAACTGGATTGATCCTGAAAACTAGCTGCGGTAGCTGATGTAGATGAATCTGATAATAAATCTAAAAGCAATTGGTCTTGTAATGGCGCCGAAGGCAACTTATCTGATAAAGGAACAGATTGCAATGACAAGTCTTGAGGAATACCACCTTGATCGATTTGATCTAATGGCAACGTAGATGCTTGTGATTCCTGAGTAATACTCGTATCTCCAGATGATTCCAATAATTCTGAAGACAAATCTTGAATAGAAGCATCTTGAATAGGTTCGCCTTGTGAAGGCACGTTCTGATCAGAATTCGAAATTGATCCTTTTGATTCCTGCGAATTGGTAAAATCCCCGGATTGTTTTAATAAATCCGAGGATAAGTCCTGGGAAAAAAAATTTTGCTCAGAATTCAACGAATATACTGGTTGATTTGTCGCCGAGTACAATCCAATGAGTATAATAAAAGCCAATATCGTCGACATCTCCCTTGAATGCCACTTCATTCCATTCTCCCTTCTTACTAAACTATCCTAACTGCTAATTTTTTAGATCAATTATTTATCCAAAAAATGAAGCTTAATTCCAAATTGCTTTTTCGTTAAAAATGCGAACAACATAACTGCCACACCTAATCCAAAAACTATAATCCAATATCCAATTCCAATATTGAAAAAGTTAACCCAAGATGTGCCACTTACCGACCATAATATTAAGAAATACCCGGTTAAAAAAAGTATAATTGAAAGAGTAAGCTGAGCCAAATATCTGGCTAAAAAATTAAAATAATTTCCGTAATAAAATGTAAACCCATGCTTTTTATGTAAAAAATATAAGCATAAAATTGTCATAACCACACCGGACAAACTGGCAGCTCCGGCAATTCCATATGCGCCGAATAACAGTATTCCAGACAAATCACCCAGAAGATTCACAACAGCAGAAGCTGCTGAAGATATCGTTGTTGAAGTAGTATCTTTCATTGCGTAAAAAATACTTAATAACGATCTGTTCAAGCAGAAAAAGAAAAGACCAACAAGATAAATTATCAAAATCCATGCACCCTGAGATGCCAAAGTAGGATCTTTGACTTTTGTTAACATTACATTTTCAAATAGATGTTTAGAAATAAACATTAAAAATAGCGTTACGGGAATAATAACCCAAGAAACAAATTTGGTAACTTCGAGTATGTAAAAATTTAAACGCTTTGGAGCATAGAGAACAACACGAGAAAAATGCGATAACATAATACTTGAAAAAGCAACTGCAAATACTCCCAATGGTATATTCATAAATCGACTACCAAAATAAAGCAATGTCACAGATCCTTTAGGTAAAAATGATGCAATTGCAAAACTTACAAACAGATTAAATTCAACAATGCTAACACCAAAAAGACATGGTAAAAATTTACCTAAAACACGTTTAAATAATTTTTTGCCACCATCCGTTACGTGTCCAAAGGTAAATCCATATTTAAAATAGAATAGAACATTCATCAACAGCCAAAAAAACCCACCCACAATGATTCCAAAACAGACAACATTAGCTGATGTTTGAAAATGGAGAGCAACAAGTAAACCCCCTATATAAAACATATTCCACAAAGCTGAACCAAATGCTGGAACAGCAAAGCAATTCACTGCATTGAGTGCACCTGCAAATAACGTACTGCTTGAAACCAAAAGCAAAAATGGAAACAGAATTCGTAAAAAAGGCACCGCATAGTCTATTTGCTCTTGCGAAAATCCGGGAGCTATCATTCTTATAACAAATTCTGTTTTGAAAAAAATGAAGGCATACATCAAAAAAATTATGCCCTCGAAAAACAGGAATGATATTGTCATTAACTCGCTTGCTTCTTTTTTATTTTCATCCTTAACGCTTTTTACAAATGCAGGAACAAACGAAGCACTCATAGCACCTTCTGCAAAAATATGTCGGAAAAAATTTGGTAAACGAAACGACATAATAAATGCGTCAGAAATAGCCCCAACTCCAAAAAATCGCGCAATTAAAAATTCTCTAAATATTCCTAAAAATCGGCTAATAAGCGTCATGCTACCCGTTTGGGCCGTTTTTTTTAAAATATCACGCTTATTCAGTGAAAGACTCATGCAAATCCTAAAAACTCTATTTTACAAATTCTATTTTACAAGCAAACCATCATGTAATGTATAAACAACTTCCATCCTAGTATACACATCCGGATCGTGTGAACAGATTATCACCCCCATCCCCCATTCTTCCTTTGCCCTTAGAATTAAATCTACAACATTTTTAGCATTGTCAGAATCCAAATTTCCGGTTGGCTCATCTGCAAGTAAAAATGAAGGTTTATTAAAAATTGCTCTGGCAATTGAAACCCTTTGCTGTTCACCGCCGGAAAGTTGTCCGGGATAACTGTTCTCTTTACCGTTTAATCCCATGCTTTCCAGTAATTCAAATGCCCGGATGCGACATTTTTTATTACACTCACCTTTGACTAAACCAACTAGCATAATGTTTTCAAGTACAGTTAATTCTTTGATTAAGTAGTGGAACTGAAAAACAAATCCCATTGTTTGATTTAAAAATTTTTCTTTTTCCGTCTGCTTTAATTTATAAATATCTTTTCCGTTAAAAGTTACGCTCCCACCACTTGGGAAATCCAGTCCACCTAAAATGTGCATAAATGTAGACTTACCACTTCCCGAAACACCCTTAATGGCATAAGCTGTTCCTTTGCAAAACTCTACAGACACACCCTTTAGAACATGACTAATTTTATCGTCATTTCCAAAATCTTTGTAAATATTGCTTGAAATCAAGCGATCGGCAAATTGCCCAATCATCTTATTCTCCAAAAAATAATCTTACTTTTTTTAACATCCTAATCATTATTACCCCCTTAAAATACGATATTCTTTTAGATATTACCAATTCTGTTGCATTATCTAAAGCAAATTCTTTAAAATTCAATTTAGAATACAGGGGCAGATTTAGGACATATCAAAGGGGGAGGGGGAGTAATGGAACACAAAAAAAAGGACTCTGTCGATGAAAGCATACCACAAATAATTCCGGTAATTCCAACAATCGATGTGGTTGTATTTCCTCACATGGTCGTTCCACTGCTGGTTATGGATGAGAAGATAATAAATGGGGTTAATTTAGCACAGGAGGATTCAAAGAAAGTTCTTTTGCTTGCAGCGCATCAACCAACTGAAGGCTATACCGGCCCGATAGGAATTCAAGACCTTTATAAAGTCGGAACAGTTGGCAATATAATGAGAATCATGGATTTACCTGAAGGAGGAATTAAGGTTTTAGTACAAGGCGTAGCAAAGGTAAGAGTAGAAGAAATACTCGCAGATAATGACATGCTACAAGCCCAAATTACAAAATTTAGCTCAAAACCAACCGCTTACACAAAATCAAAAGCTGAAACTCAATTAAAAGGCATTTTAAAATCGCTTGAAAAACTTTCTGCACGAGGCCAATTAATAGGATTAGATTTTCATTCTATAACCTCCCAAATTCAAGATCTTGAACATACCGCAGATTTTATTCTCTCGCACCTTAATATTGATGTAAACAAGGCGCAAGAACTCCTTGAGATGAACAACTTAAATGATATGCTAACCGGAATAGAAAATTATTTAAGTAATGAAATAGAAGTAACAAGTGTACAAGAAAAAATACAAACTGATGCACGTGAATCAATAAATAAATCACAACGTGAGTATTACTTACGTGAACAGCTCAAAGCAATTCAGAAAGAGCTGGGAGACGATCCCGAAAATGAAGTTGATCTCCTGAAAAAAACACTCAGTGAAAAAAATATACCTGAAGATATAAGAGCTGAAGCTACAAGACAAATGCGTAGGCTTGAAAAAACATCACCCGATTCGATGGAGGCAACGGTTATCCGTAACCATCTTGAATGGCTCTTGGAACTTCCATGGGGTGTGTTTACCAAAGATAATTCTGACATAAACAAGGCAAAAGAAGTCTTGGATTCCAACCACTTTGGGCTTGAAGAAACCAAAGAACGAATTCTTGATTTTCTTTCAATAAAGTTTCTAAAAGACGATTGTCCAACACCAATTTTATGTTTATTTGGCCCTCCGGGCGTGGGTAAAACTTCTCTTGGATTTTCAATCGCCAAAAGCTTAAACCGTAATTATGCTCGAATCTCGCTAGGTGGTGTTTACGATGAATGCGAAATTCGCGGACACCGTAGAACTTACGTGGGCGCTTTGCCAGGTCGATTTATTCAGGCAATTCGTAAGGCAAATTCATGCAACCCGGTTTTGGTTATAGATGAAATTGACAAAATTGGAACATCAAACAGAGGCGATCCTTCCGCAGCGTTACTTGAGGTACTGGATCCGGAACAAAACAGCACATTTTATGATAATTATTTGGGCGTAAACTTCGACATGTCAAAGGTCATGTTCATAACAACGGCTAACGATCTTTCAACAATTCCTGGGCCACTAAGAGATCGTATGGAAATAATTCAAATTTCGGGTTATGTGCAAGAAGAAAAAATTGAAATAGCACAACGTCATTTAATGCCAAAAGCATTCAAAGATTCAGGGCTTGAAGGAAAAGGACTAGACCTTAGTAAAAATGTTTTGGGTACAATAGTAAACAATTATACAAGAGAATCAGGTGTACGAGATCTTGAACGAAATATAAAAAAGCTTTGTTCAAAATATGCTCGAGCACTTGTTGAAAATAATAAAAAGATCAAATTTTCAATCGATAATATACATGAATATCTAGGGCCTCGCAAAACACCTGAAGAATCATGCTCCCATTCCAATAAGATTGGGGTAACAAACGGCCTTGCTTGGACTCCTTATGGCGGCGAAGTCTTGCAAATAGAAGCCGTGTTGATGAAGGGAACCGGAAAATTAATTCTTACCGGACAACTTGGCGATGTAATGAAGGAATCAGCACAAGCTGCAGTAACATATGCAAAATCACATGCTGACAACTTTCTAATCAAACCTGAAAGATTTACAGAATATGACTTACACATTCATATTCCGGCAGGAGCTATTCCAAAAGATGGACCTTCTGCGGGCATCACGCTACTATCATCAATTTTGTCAGTTCTTACAGACAGAGCCATCAATGGAACATATGCCATGACAGGTGAGATCAGCTTGCAAGGTACAGTTCTTCCAATCGGAGGATTAAAGGAAAAAATACTAGCCGCAAAACAAAATGGCCTTAAAAATATAATTGTTCCAAAACAAAATGAACGCGACTTAGTCGGACTAGACAAACTTTTTAAAGGATTAAAACTTTATTTTGTTGATGACGTAAAAGAGGTCTTAAACCACGTATTAATTAAGTAATAACACACAGCGCAGAAGCAAGCAGCATAGTATAAATAATAATAGTATAAATAATATATCTCCAGCCACATCATCCCCGACTAAATTTCAAGTTTAGCTTGGGGATGATATATTTTTTTGATATATTAGACCTCTTCATAAACTAAAAATTCTGAAACTAAAAAAAGAAACCGCTCGTCTATTCTGCAAATAGATGGGTTTAGTAAATATTTTTTACTTTTTATGAAAGGTTGATTGCATGAAGTTGATTAAGAAAATAATGTTATCGATATTGATAACAGGAAGCATGGGCTCTACAGCATTCGGGATGGAAAAATCCGCTCCAGACACTGCAGAAGCAAAACCCAATTTAGGATGCTGTTGCATTTGTAAAGATGACATATATCCAGCACATGCCATAACAATAACATCATGCGGGCACATTTTTCACACAAGCTGTTTAAATGAGTCACTGTGTCACGGCACAACCTGTCCTTTATGTAGAGCAGATTTAACTGCAATCATTACACTTGCACAACAAACAGCACAACGTATCCATGAAGCTGAAGGTATTATCGAACGAATTAGACTGGATCACGAAGCAGCAATGCGAATGACAACTGAAGGACATCCAGCGCCGGAAGCAGCAACACCTGAGCATGAGCGGACAAGGATTTACAACAATAGGTCATTTATGTTTGACGTTGACGAAATTTTCTCAGAAACTGCTCCCATGAGTAGACGCCATGAAGAGCCACCCTGTTTTGCTGAGTTTTTTATTGACGAAAACGGATACATCGTTACTAATTTTTTCCATCATGATAGATCATAACAGAGGCATGCACCATTAAGCATTGAATATATTCAAAATTTGTAGCCCCGACAGGTAAAAACGCTGGGGCTTTATTTAGAATCTATTTGGGTATAACAATATCAACCGCATTTTGCCAGCTAACAATATTACCAGAAGCCCTTGATTGCTCCTGCGTACCACCATAAACCACATATGCCTTTTCTGGGTTAACCTGCGCGATATCACACCAGTACCCAATTCCATCAAAAAAACTCTGGTTGATTGTCCTTCCTGACTTAATTTCGATAGGAACAAGCCTAGTTCCATAATCCAATAAGCAATCGACCTCACTACCATGACTATCGCGCCAAAAGTAGATACTTGGCTCTTTGGCATTATTATAAAATCCCTTATAAAATTCTGAAATTATAAGTGATTCAAATAATCCTCCACGAAGATAGTGCTCACTCAGTTGCTCAATCGATTCTATTTTTAATAACCAACATGCAAGTCCGGTATCATAAAAATAAAGCTTAGGGCTTTTGATCAGACGCTTACTGAAATTTTTGGAATGTGGTTGAAGCAGGTAGATAATATAGCTTGCTTGCAAAATAGAAAGCCATGCATTAACAGTCGGCACGCTAATGTTGCAATCATCAGCCAACGAAGAAACGTTTAAAATTTGTCCAATTCGACCGGCACAAAGACGCATAAATTTTTGAAAATCACTCAAGCTTACAACATTGGTCAATTGCCTGACATCACGCTCAACGTAAGTTCTGGTATAGTTTGGGTAAAATTCAGTTGGGAGAATATTTCTAGAAAAAATATCCGGATATCCTCCATTAAATATTGACGCATCAGAATTATCGGAAAGTAGCTTTGCATCTTTCAGCTCTTTAATTGATAGCGGAAGAAGCGTGAGAAGTGCAACTCTTCCAGCCAAAGATTGTGTGATTGCCTGATTCATCAAAAAATTATGAGACCCCGTAATGATAAAATATCCCGGCCTTCGATTGTTATCAACTATACCTTGGATATAAGATAGTATTTTAGGTTCGTTTTGAAATTCATCCAAAATAATGCCTGCAGTCCCATAATCTTTTTCCAACAATCCACGTGGATCATTTTGAATAAATTCCATGGTATCAGGATCTTCAAGCGAAAAATATTTGTGATTGGGAAACGTCTCCCGTGTTAGAGTCGTTTTTCCAGATTGTCGTGGACCAATTACTGCAACGACTGGAAACTTGGAAGCGTAATTAATCAATGAAGCCTCCAAGGTTCTTTTAATAAACATTTCGTTCCTTTCAGTGCTTTTTGAGCTTTAATAACTATACTTTAATGACTATAAATCATATTTGTGCAAAAGTACAACCCGACTTTAATAATTGCACAAAGCAGAGCTTAATGCCTACTGAATCGAGCTTTTCAGCCAGGACACATTAAAAAAAAGCACTGAGGCCCCTTTTTTAATGTGTCCTGGCGTAGAAAAAGCTTCATAAAAAGCAAAAATAGAAATGTATTTTTTAATCACCAGATTTACTCGCGACAAGACCCTTTAGATCCTGTAAATTTATCTCAATAACACGCAAATAATATTTTAGAGACTTCAGTCGTTTGGATGGGATGCTGTCTTTTGAGCAGGACTTTATATCCGCTATGTGCTTTTTTAGTTTTGACTTTTCACTATGCATAGCCTTAACAAGAGACTGTAAAGTCTCAGAATTTATATTAGACGCCTCTTTTGGCCTTGAAAAACGCAAATACTCAAGGTACTTAACCTTCTCGCAAGCCTCAATTAGTTCAAGCATATTTTTAAAATCATATGCAATCAGATCACACTTGTTACTTTTTTCATCAATCTTTGGAACACTAATTTCTTTGAAATCCAATTTGAATTGATTCGAAACAGTCGTTGAATACGACGCATCAGACTCATTTGGGAAATATTTGTTGTAAGCCACGTGCACCCCCTTGAGTACAAGCATGGCTACCATTAAATAAAAAATCGCCTTAATAATCTTACCCACATTCATGTTTTTACTCCTAGTCTCTCATTTATAATTGTAAATAAATAGAAAGCTAAAAACAATAGATTTAATAAATACTTTTAAACTAAAAATCCCAAATATTCAAATTAAATACGAGACTGTTTGATATAAACAGCGAGGGGGGAGGCGTTTGGATTTTGTAAATAATTTTGGTATAAGGGTATAACAATGAAAAGTTATTTTGCCAGGTAATAAGAATTTTTCCTAGGATAAACTAAAAAAATGACTCTTTTGGTACTTTTATTAGGGTGTATTTTCACCATTTTATCGATCCTAATTTTGTCGTATATCTCGGTTGCCACGATATTGGGACCATGGATAGCCCCCACTATCATTCTTTTGAGCATTGGGATATCAGAAATACTGTCAAAAATAAGACACAAATCGTTTTCATTGCAAGATATCATAAAGATACAGTCTATTGCTGCCGGAGGTGGAATAATCGCGACAGCGATAGGATTTTCGCTACCTATCATCTTTTTTCTGGAAAATGAAACTTTTGTACACTGGATGAATCACCCAGTGTATTTTTGCGGCATGATTGGGATAATATGTCTTGCCGGTGGGGCGCTGGGGCTTTGTACAGCACGTATATTTTCAAAAACGCTAATCAAAAAAAACGCTCTACCATTCCCAGTTAGTCAGTTAACATTTCAAATAGCCTCCACCAAAAATAATAATTTTGAAACCAAGGCCCTGTTTTACGGAATCGCCAGCACATTAGGAATCCTAGCCTTACGAGACGGAATTTGGAAGTGGAACGGATTAATCCCCAAATATTTTCCGGTACTTCCATCGATCTTTCAAAATGAATTTTCCATATCAATACGACCAATGCTCTGGGCAATTGGATACTCCGCAGGGTTAGAGACCACAATCCCATTGCTCGTGGGTGTTGTATCAAAATATTTGATTCTTTATCCAATAAACTACCACTCGCAATATCTCCCCATAAGCCTGTTTAAACCATACACACCAATCCAATTCGCATTTGCATTTTGCAGCGGAATTTTACTTTACGAACTTTTTCACGCATTACCCCGCTATAATGAATTTATTCCTAAAATTAAACTTTTTTTCGATAACACCAAAAATAGAATATCTGGACTAACAAGCGCTATATTAACCCACAAAATCCAAACTAAACCAAAACTTCCATTCATTTCAAAAATCATAATGTACGTGGAACCAATAATCACAATAGTTCTAGCATTTATACTTCTAAGCTATTTTCAATTTCCAATATTGGCGCAAATATCACTAATCATATTCTCGGTTATATGCACATATCAAATTTGCCTGATAAGTGGAAAGATTGGACTTGTACAATTTGGACGCTTTTCAACCCTTGTTGCATTGCCCATGTATATCTTGTTCAACCTAAACTTTATCCAGGTAACCATTGTTTGCATATTTTTCAACGTATGTGCCGCTGTTGCCTCAGATTTGCTTTTTGATTATAAAACGGGATCATTTTGCGATATTACACAGGTGAAAATGCATAGCTACCAGTGGTTAGGCCTTGTTATAAGCTCATTAAGCGCCGGTCTCGTTTTTTGGCTTCTTTTCACGTATTTAGAAATAGGGTCTCCTGAACTCTTCGCCCAAAGGGCACAAGCAAAAGCAGCAATAATTCAAACATTTAGATTTGATAAATATATAGTTGCAATAGGCTTTATCTTCGCATTTATACTTAAAAAATTTAAAATAAACCCTGCAATGACATTTGGTGGAATTTTAATGCCTAATGACATGACATTTGCATTAATTACCGGTGGCGTAATTTCGCATTTTACAAAACGTGAAAATAATAACTCATTAAAAGACTTTTTTTGTGCCGGGGTATTTTCCAGTGAATCAATTTGGGTTTTTATAAAAATCATTTTTAAGATATTTATCTGAAAACGCCACTTTACCGCAAAATTACCATTTTTAAGCAAATTACACAGGTAGAAAACTTATAAAAACTTTAAAAATGCCTTATTTTTACACTTTGAATAGGTAATTTGACTATCTGCACGGATATTGTAATCTGAAAGACAAT
>Ga0172379_10006194_pt1 | contig 16197 bp, 10 predicted proteins | sample GrowelOW334metaG_FD_119756 | JGI IMG/M metagenome (GOLD analysis project Ga0172379, IMG submission 119756) | Groundwater microbial communities from an aquifer near a municipal landfill in Southern Ontario, Canada - Groundwater well OW334 metaG | ecosystem: Environmental > Aquatic > Deep... | reverse complement strand
CGGGTTTCTTTAACATAAGTTTTCTTTTAGAGAAATCGGGTAAAAAGATACTATGGGAAGCCGTTTTTCGCAAGAGATACTTTACTAGCCTGCTAGCTCCTAACCAACTAGCTCTTGCGCATCCCTCAAACTAAATATAAAATCCCCTAGCAAAGCTAATAATGATTTAAACCAAATTTATGTTAAAAAAAGGCAACAAAAGGAAAAGGGCTAAAAAACATGGCTTTCTCAAGAAAAGCAGAAGTGCCGGCGGAAGAAAAGTATTAAAAGCGCGAAGATCGCGAGGAAGAAAAAATCTCGTCCCAAAGACAAGGAAAAAATAATTTTCAAATACGCAAAGCCCTTTTTAAATGCGGCTAAAAAAATTTCTGATAGAATTTTATTAAAAGGGCAAATTCGTCTTTTAACATGCTGGCAAAAAAATTTCATCTATCGCGAAAAGACAATATAAAAGAGATTGTCACAAAAGGGACAGAACTAAGGTCGCCATATTTCATTATAAAAATGTGCCCGGCAGCTCAAGAACCAACAAAATTCGCAATAGTCGTAAGTGCAAAAATCTCGAAAAAAGCGGTGGAACGAAACAAATTAAGAAGACAAATTTACGAAATAATTCGACTCAATCTAAACGAGTTTTCACCATCCGACCCACGAAAAATAGTAATACTGACAAGAACTCGAACATTAAACATGACATACAAGACCCTGGAAACAGAATTAAAAAAACTTCTAACCAATAGCAATCGTACAAAATGAAAAAAAATCTCCTAATTTTCATCATAATACTTTTATCTTTAAGCCTACTCAACAAAGGGTGTGGCGGTAATTCCAACTTGGACACGACGCTAACTCAGGGAGACATCGGCATTGCAACAACAAAAACAGAATACGCTTACGGGAAAGAGGTTAAGTTTTATGTCCAAAACAATACAACAAGCGAAATCACAATACCGAACGACTGCCCTTCTGAATATCTGGATGTTTTTGAATATAAAACAAATGAATGGATACAGTTATCGGCAAAACATGACGAGATCGACTGCACGAATGTAACGGACATAAAAATAGCGGCGGGAGAGAAAACAACATTGAGTTACTCAAAATGGACATATACCCTGTTCGCGGAAATCGGGAAATATCAAATTAGATATACCGATTCAAACGGAATAACTTATTCCTCAAATGAATTTTCAATAACAGAACCAGGATTTCTAACGAATATATGGCGAGAAGCTTTTTATAAACCGCTTTATAACGGATTGATTTTCATAGTCGGGGTCATGCCGGGACACTCTCTTGCACTCGCGATAATACTATTGACCTTAATCATCAGAACAATCCTGCTAATCCCTTCTCAACACGCAATCAAATCACAGAAAAAACTTCAAGATATTCAACCGAAACTTGAAGAGATCAAACACAAATACGCAGGGAATCAGGAGAAAATTGCAATGGAAACAATGAGAGTTTGGCAAGAAAACAAAGTAAATCCTTTCGGAAGTTGCCTACCGTTGCTTGTTCAATTCCCAATATTAATCGCTCTTTTTTACACGATAAAAGATGGACTTAATCCTGACAAAATATTGTTACTCTACGGCTTTCAGAAAGATTTTTCCATTTCACTTATAAATACAAATTTCTTATGGCATTTCGATCTGACAAAAACAGATCTTTATTTCTTCCCTATAGCGGTTGGATTATTGCAATTCGTGCAAATGAAACTTTCAATGGCCAGAAAAGCGAAAAAACAAACCAAAGAAGTGACGAAAAAAGATGACAAAAAAGACTTGGCAAGCGACATGGAACAGGCAAATAAGATGATGATTTACATGATGCCGCTTATGATAGCATTCTTCACGGCATCGGTACCTACCGGCGTCGGCTTATATTGGGGCATTTCAACAACTTACGGAATAGTTCAACAAATGGTTGCCAATCGTGCTCCGGCAGCAAAAGACGAACCAACCGTCCGCGTCATAGAGAAATAGTTCATTTAGTCACCAAAGGCGACCTCTCCCCTCTTCCCCCTAGCTACTTACTACTTACTACTAACTACTAGTTATATGGAAAACGACATAAAAGACATAATAGCGGAAATACTCAAAGCGATGGATATTCCGGTCTCAAGCATTGATGTAACAATGGATGAAGACGAGAAAACATACAAAATAAACATAGGATCGGAAGATTCAAACCTGCTTATCGGCAAACACGGTGAAAACATGCAAGCACTTCAAGTAATAGCAAAACTCATAATCTACAAGAGGTTTGACGATAAAAAAGATTTCTCAATCGTTATCGATGTGGACAACTACAGAAAACGCCAAGAAGAAAGTGTAATTGAAATGGCCAACAGAAAAGCGGCTCAAGTAAGACAAACGGGGAATAGCCAATCGCTCCCACCAATGTCTCCTTACTTCCGAAGAATCGTTCACATGCACCTAATGCAACCTGAATTTGAAGATCTGACAACCGAAAGTCATGGAAACGGAGCGTTCAGACAGGTTATAATCAGTTTACAAAGCTAGGTCGCGACAATTAATAGAAAAACATGAAATCCAAATCAATTATAAGAATATTATTTTTCATTTTGATTTTTTCTTTTTTGGCACCGATAACACAAGCGGGAGTACTCCCCTTTTCCGACATTGAAGAGGGAACCAAATATTACGACGCAATAGCGGATCTTTACGAACAAGAAATCATAACCGGATATAGTGATAATACATTCAAGCCAAATCAAGAAGTAAATCGCGTCGAAGCGCTGAAAATCATAATGGAAAGTTCGGGAATTTCGACAGCGGAAACAACATCATCATCTTCAACATTCAGTGATATAAACGAAGATGAATGGTATGCGGAATATTTAAACACGGCGATAGAAAAAAATATAATTTCGGGGTACGAAGATGGTTCTTTCAAACCGGATAATTCCGTAAACTTGGCTGAATTTTTGAAAATTTTCATAAACGCAAATCAACTTATCGCAACCGCACCAACCGAAGAACAAACATTTTTCGCGGACACGGACAAGTCCGCTTGGTACGCTTCTTATATTAATTTCGCCGCAGAAAACGGCATGATTTATGCAGATGCAAACAACAATATAAATCCATCGAAAAATCTTACGCGCGCAGACTTGGCGTATATAATCTACAGATATAAAAATGCCGAATATTTTTCGGGCGAAGTGGAATTCGGGAAAGCAACTTATTACGCAGATATGTTCGAGGGAGACCACACGGCGAACGGTGAAGTTTTTGATCAAAACAAAATGACAGCGGCACATTTAACACTACCTTTCGGAACGATTGTACGAGTAACAAATCTAGCAAACGACAAAACTGTTGAAGTTACAATAAACGACAGAGGCCCTTATGCGGATGGATTCGTTCTGGATTTGTCGAAAGTCGCATTTCAGAAGCTGGGATATCTTAGCTCAGGAGTTTTTAATATCGAATATGAAATAATTTATCCGCAGGATGAATAAGTATTATTACGGACATCAAAAAACCAAATCGAATATACTAACAGAGAGTCGACCACGCCTGCTTTCCGAAGACATCCGTTCAACCTATTTCTTATTAATGGGAACTCTTTCCGTAATGCTAATCGTTTGCGTACTGGGTTACCTATATGTTTCAAGTCAAAAAGCCGCAAAAGGATATTTATTGAAAGAGCTGCAAAACAACTATGAAGAGTTAACGGCGGAAGCAAGAGACCTGGATACAAAACTATTGGATGCTCAATCCTTAACAAACCTTGCCGAAGAATCACAGATTGAAAATATGGAAGATCCAAGTGAAAACTTAAGTTTCATGGGAAACGAAAATGATTACGCGCTTAAAAATCCCTGAAGAACGGCAATATCATCTTTGTGTGTTTTGCCTTTGGTTTCCGGCGTTTCGAGGATAATCGGAATTGAATTTTTACATGCAAATTTAGCAATTTCCGCTAGAGCCTTCTCACCTATCTCTCCATCTCCCAAATTCGCATGACGATCAACTCGCGAACCGCGAACTTTCATCGCATCATTGAAATGTATGAGATCAAGATTTTTTAAATCTAAAATTCGATCAAATCCCTTAAACACCAACTCCGGTCGAGTCCAGTCATATCCCCATGCCCAAGAATGGCATGTGTCGAGGCAAAAACCGACTCTCTTATCCTTACCAAGTACCTCATAAATCTCAAAAAGCTCCTCAAAACTTCTCCCCATTTCAGTCCCCTGCCCGGCAGTATTTTCAAGAATGATTTTTGCATTAAGACCATCTGTTTCTTTAAGAACTTTTTTTAGATTTTTTATTAAAAAATTTATGGCCTCGGAATGCGATAATTCAAGCGATTTCCCGACATGCAAAACTACACCTTTTCCGCCAAGCATTTCGACCCCTTTCAGATCATCAACCAGAGATTGTAATGCCCACTCGGCACCCGGCTTCGCGAAATTAAGTAGGTAGGAACAATGCGCAACTGTAAATTTAAAATCTATTTTTCGAGCATAATCTTTAAACTCATTCGCCTCTTCTCGCGTAAGTTTCGTGACTGCTCGTCCACGCGGACTCTTCATAAAAATCTGCATGGCATTCGCGCCCAAAGAGGCATGAGCTTCCTTAAGCGCACCGACAAACCCACCAGAAATCGACATGTGAGCACCGAAAATAAGCGTCATGACAATTAATAACATTTACGATAAACTTTTTATACCATGGAAAATAAATTTATAAAAATCCTGGCACAACTTTACCCGCACCCGACTCCAACCCTCAAATGGACCTCCCCTTTCGAATGCCTGATTGCGGTAATTCTTTCCGCGCAATGCACAGATAAAAAAGTGAATCTTGTTACAAGCAATCTGTTTAAACAAGCAAACACACCGGAGAAAATTCGAACTCTCGGACAAAAAAAACTTGCACAAATAATCAAACCTTGCGGATTATTTAATACAAAATCTCGAAACATAATCGCGACATGCGAAATTTTAATTAAAAACTTCAACGGCAAAATTCCACAAACGCAATCGGAACTGGAAACTCTCCCGGGAGTCGGTCAAAAAACCGCACAAGTAATTCTCTCTCGGATCTGGAACAAGCCTGCCTTTCCGGTCGACACACACATACACAGAGTTGCAAACCGCCTAGGCATCTGCACGACAAAAACACCGGAACAAACCGAAAAATGCCTCAAGTCAAAAATACCGCAGCGATACTGGCACGACCTGCATCTACAAATGATTTTTCACGGAAGAGAAACTTGTAGGGCTAGGAAGCCGATCTGTAAGAAGTGCAAATTGAGAAATCTCTGCAAATACTACTTATCAAATTGAGCCAAAAAGCCCAAAAACATTTGCGCAGCAGAACGCAAAGGATAAAGAGATACATTGTTTTCGATTTCCATCATGAAATGTGAACACTTCAATCTCAAATACTTAATACATGGCTCTGAAGGTAATCGATCCCATGAATCTGTAAGACAACACACATGATCATCTTTATCCTTATCATCTCCAGGTTGATTACGCTTCCAGCCCCTATAGGCATTAAATTCTGTACGCCTGAAGGTTTCAAAAAGAAAAAATCTATAAAAATCATCGTGCCAATAAGCTATAACATTAACAAAATGTGCAAAATCAGAATTCATCAATAAATCTCCAAATTCCTTAAGTTTTTTTTCAAAATACGGCATTGAAACAGGACCTATTTTAACAGGGATACTCTCTCGATAATCATTTAGCCCCATAAAAAAGTTTAAAAAGCCGACTCACCGTAACACAAAACACCGGACGCGTCAATCGGGCGAGCTATCAACTTACGCGAAACAAAACATGCCTTCCTCTGCTATCTGTGTCTTGTGTCTTGCTCTCTTTCACTATGTCACTTCTGCAACTTCTTCCACTTCTTCATACTTCCCCATCACGGCCTGCACCTACTCAACATCCTCGGGAACGGAATCGTCTCTCTGATATGCTCAATCCCGCAAACGAAACGAACCATTCTTTCAAGCCCAAGTCCGAATCCACTATGAGGAACACCTCCATATTTACGCAAATCGAGATACCACTGATATTCCGGTCCTTTTAAACCTTCCTTCTCAACAGCCGCCTTCAAAACATCATAATTGTCCTCTCTTTGCGATCCACCGATTAACTCACCGGATCCTTCCGTCCCAATCATATCGTCATTCAACACCAATTCTGGATTTTCCGGATCAACCTTCATATAAAACGGCTTAATCGATTTTGGCCATTTGTGAATAAAAACCGGCACATCGCTATCGCGCGTCAGCGTCACTTCGTCATCATTTCCAAGATCTTCTCCGAATTTAATATCCGAACCTTTTTCGTTAAGAAATTTAATCGCCTCGGTATAAGTTAACCTCTTGAAAGGCGCTTTAATTTTTTTCAAAGGCTCTATATTTCTCTCAAGAATCTTCAACTCGCGCGCACATCTCTCAAGACATCTCTCAACTATAAAAACAACCATATTTTCCTGCATCTTGAGATTATCCTCATGCTCAACAAACGCAGCCTCGGCATCCATCATCCAGAACTCGGTAAGATGCCTCTTGGTCTTACTTTTCTCGGCACGAAAAACCGGACCGAAATCAAAAGCGCGCCCGACAGACATGACAGCCGCCTCAAGATACAATTGACCGGATTGTGAAAGATAAACCGTATCCTCGTCAAAATAATTTATCTCAAAAAGCGTCGTCGCCCCTTCACACGCATTTGGAGTAAGAATCGGAGTATCTATTTTGATAAAATTCTCCTGATGGAAATAGTCATAAATCGCGGAAATAATCGTATCGCGAATCCTCTGAATCGCCCACTGTTTACCGGACCTAAGCCACAAATGCCTGTTGTCGAGAAGAAAATCCGGTCCATGTTCTTTCTTGGCAATCGGATAATCCTCCGGCGGGATCTGAACAATCTCAATATCTGTAACCTGCAATTCAAAAACATCATCGAACTTCGGATGTTTGGTAACCGTACCTGTCACCTTGCAAGAAGATTCCATCTGCAACTTCTCAGCCTTAGCCATAACTTCGGCAGAAACCGCCGAGGCGGATACGACAGCTTGCGCAAATCCACTACCGTCACGGAGTTGAAGGAAAAAAATCTTGCCACTTCCTCGTTTGTTATACATCCATCCTTGGATAGTCACTTCTTTGCCAACAAAAGAAGCAAGTTTTGAGATACAAGTTACCATAAGCGTAAAATTAATTGATTACGCATGAGATAGTAACAAATAAGAGGAAGTCGTTCAAAGAATTATTATTTTACAACTTCTCCAGGTACCAATGGTTGGTACGCCAACAAAGGCTCTCCGGTCCTGTAATCAAGCGTCAAAGAATCAGGCAAACCTCGGAAACCAGGCTGTCCGGCAAACAATGAAGCTATATATGCCTGCTTAATAGATGTTGAAGCGTTGTGAGCTATGCCATGCTTAATACCAAATCCACGACCACTCAAAAGCAACAAAACTTCATCACAAGCTTTTGTAACATTCATACCCCAACCAGAATCAGCTTTCCCTGATTTACGCTTTATTCTTCCCATTCTTGCCATGATATCATTTATTATGTTCAGTTTTTTAAAATCCAGAGCTTCAATACGAGTGGGATTACTTGCTACCTCACGACGAGGTCCACCTACAGCACGAGCAACCCTATCGGCCGTACTGTCTATAACATCCGGAAGAGTTCCCGGTACTCCTCTCACAATACGACGCTTACCTTCTCTTTCGGGGACGACAGGAGCGCTAACTCCCTCTACCACAGAAGATTTCTCACTCGTTTTTTTCAAATCGATCAATGTATCTCTAACAAGATCAAGGGACTCGGAAGATCCCAAAATATCATCTCTCCAACCAGAATCCATTGCAGCCATACTCATAAAAAGATCAACCCCAGCATCAGGATGACTAGTGAAACCGGCCTGATCAAAGGATTTCAATTCATCTGCATACGAACCAGCTATAGAAGGGAGCCATCCGCGAGCAGCTACAATACCAGCCCTAATCTCTTCAACCTTTGCATCTTTTCCCTCGGCATTTTTTGCAACAGCCCTATTATGCAAATCGCCAACAAGTCTCTTAACGGCTCCAATAACCAAACCTTCGGTTCTAAAAGAATTGGTTCTCAACTCCCTATCAATAGCCGCTGAAGACATCACAAACTCAAACCCTTCCCCGGCATCTGAACCCAGTCGTTCTTCTGTAAGCAACATCAACCCTTTTTGATATTCACCAGCCAACCGATCCCTATCGACCTCAGTCACGGCATCCAACTGCCCAACAATCACCTGCATTTTTTCAGCTTTTTCTCTCGCCGCCTTTATATTTCTGGCCCTCTGCAACAAATCGCGAAAAAACTCTCTAACATCCACATTGGAGGTGTCGGTAAAACCAATAAGCGCTTCCGACACATCAGCCTCTTTTACAAAAGAGAAACAATCCTCAATTTGATTAGACCCCTCTGCAATATCTATCAACCTCTCTTCATGCAAACCAGCCAATACTTCTCTATCATCATCAGACACAGCTCCTAGCTGGTCACGAACGGCATTCGCTTTACCCTCAAGTTTTTTTTCATTCTCAATCGCATCAACAGTTCCAACCAAAAGATCAACACAAACTTCAACATTCCGCACTCCGGACAAGGACAAATCCGTAACATCTCCAAGAGGGAAATTAAACCATCCGGCTAACTTTCTAACAGCGTCAACTCTATCTGCATCACCACCAGTAGTATCAAATCCAATAATTTCATCCGGATGCTCACTCGCAACTCTCCTCAATTGAGCATCGGGGATTTCTGAACCAAAAAATCCAGACAACGCATCAATAATCTTTACCTCAGCGCTTAAAACTCTTAACTCAACCATTAACCTTCCAACAACCTCTGAAACTCGAGGATCATCAATGACAACTGAATCACCAGTGTATCCAAGACCTCGCAAGGTGAAATCCACAGCATCCACACGATAACCTTCATTACACTCAAACATACTAGAATCAAATAACGCAAGAACAGCTCCATTAGCTCTCGCATATCCAACTTTATCTAAATCTCCGGCCAAAAAACCAAGAATACCACTGACCACCTCTTCTCTCTCTCTATCCAAAACCACTTTAGCAACACCTGCACATCTCACCAAAATCGGAGTAACTTTTGCAACAAAAGAATCATCGCAAGTCCATACATCGGGATTATAACCTCCGGCCTGCAAAAGAATTTCAAGACATGGAGACTGATGAACATCTTCCGGTGAGTCAAGGACAACAGCCGCAAAATCAATTTCATGACCTTCAATAACAACAATCAATTCTTCATCAGAAAGACCATTAACATTATCCAATGCCACAAACATCAATCTCTGCTGCTCTTGCTGCGCAGCAAGAGCAACTTCTTCTCGCGCCGCTTGCGCTTTTACAGCTTCATCTAAAATAAAATCCCTAACGGCAACATTAATATCAACAAAAATCAAACCTTCAATCTCAGCTCTCGCTTTCGTATCGATTGGAGTCGGAATATCGGCAGTATAACCAACCATCTTACAAAAAGAAACCAACCCCTCGTCTCTTATTCCTCCGACAGGTATTTTCTGCAAAAGGATAGCCTTATCAAAAAAACCATGACCAACTGCCAATCTCGCAACAACATCAGCATTTTTTGGAACACCGGCAAGAAAAGCAATCACAGGTCTGAAAGCTTCATAAGTCGGCGCTTCGGGAGCTTTGGGAGCTGGCTTCGCAGTGGTCGCTAGCGTCGTAGTAGCGGGCTTCGCAACAGTAGCTAGCGTAGTAGCGGCAGAAGCAGCACCACTAACTTTACTAGCCTCTCTCGCGAGAGGAGCGGCATCAACATCAATCGGCTTACCACCAGCCATTAATCGACTAGATGTAACTCCCGGAGAAACCGTAATAGGAGGCCGAATCCCTGGATTACGAGTTTTAGACATAACACTTTGAGGATCACCGTGAGCACCTTCTCCAGGATGACACATATTTTTTAAATTAAAATTTTAAAATAGAATTCATTATATATATACAAGTGTTGCCACGACAATAATACAAACTTGACAAGCCTAGTCCAAAAAGGTCTTTTGCACTATTTGTAGTATATCTGACACGCATTTTTTTAATTACTTTATATTCAAAAGGGCTTTAACCTCTTCAACATCCGGGCTTGAGCATCCTAATCGAAATAACTCTCTAACTTCACTATCAGGAGAATCTACAAAAACCATAAACTCTCCGGCCTCATACCGATAACCTGCACCTACAAGCAAACCTGCCTGATAAGGCTTTATTTTCTCTTTTGCGATATCCAAAATGTCATTAATTCGATTAAACAAATCGTCTCCCTGTGCATAAACAGCCGTACAAACACCAACACAAATCATATGATGAGCAAATGCTTCAACATTTTGCAAATCACCACCGATCCAAGGACCATCCAATATAAAATCAGCACCACCACCACAAGCACTTTGCATTTTTTTCATTTTGGCAAAAAGCGCTCTTTTATCAAGACTATCCAACCCTTCAACGGAACTGCCGAGAGTTGTAACATCAACACCCTTATATGAATGTAATAATCCTTTCATCCCATTCATAAACCACCGAGCGACACCTCTCAAAGGACCATCTTTCTGATGATGAACCATAAGAGTATGTACCAATTGGAAAATATCAACATTATCAATATCAATATTGCTAATCACATCAGTTCTGTCGGCAGGACTTTCGGAAGAGAATGTTTGGAAAGGGAACCTAAACGCATGAGCGCCACCTGACTGCAATGCAATTCTTCCAAGACTTGAATTGTAACCGGCAGTGCTAAAAGAGTGTGCATTAATAGGCAAGTACCTCTTTGTTGCAAGTAATAAGGAAGTAACCAGATATCCAGCATGCATATTGTCAAGTTCATATGGACCTGTTAACTGGAATTCCGCGTTCCGTTCTTCAGAAGAAAGCAATTCCAACAAGCCAAGCCATTGTAAAATAACTTTAAGCTCACCGGCACTTGGGAAAGGATTACAAACAAGACAACTATCATCATTATCCAACTTAAATCCACCACTATTGGAAAATCCTGGCATACAAGATACTCTATGAACGAATTCCGGACTAAATTTATGCCCTTTGTAAAGATGTAGCTTCATGGCAACGGACAGAAGACCAACCGATTGCACTCTTTTCTGCCTGATAGCATCAAGCAACAATGGGACATGGCTCTCTCTATCTTGGTAGAATTCTTCAACCAAACTTGATAACCCAGAAACACTTAACAAATCACCTTGAAAACCAACCCTTTCCAAAGACAATCTTGGATCAACCAATGCGGTAACAAGCGCATCAACACCACCTCCGGAAATAGCGGGAACAATCAATCCATCTCGACCGGAACAAATCATACGCCGTGCCGCAAAAACACTAGAGGCAACATTAGCCAAAATCCCAGCTGAAATTCTTGCATTTTGCCCGGAATCACTTGTGGATAAACTAATGCCACCACCATGCACCAAAGAATGACTACCTCCTCCGGTAAACATAAATGTGGCAAGAGTAGCAGGCATCTTTCTTCTTAATTCAGAGGTATCAAAACCATATCTATTCATTGCACTAAAATAAGCTTGCACAAAAAGAGCCCCTTGCCCACCATTAGCAGCTAGAGCAACAAACCTAATCGGATCAATGGCGACAGAAAGTCCTTGCAAAAGAGCTTTTGGATCCGATCCAATAGTTGCAACCCTTTGAAGACTGAAATCCAAATCAACACTCCCATTTAAACATCCATTAACAAAGTCTGAATTGAATTTTATGCTGGAAAGAGTAGCAACAAGATTTCTATTTAATCGTGTTGTAAATACAGTTCTTGGTATACCAAATGATTCAAACACGGAAATACAATGACCAAAATCAAATTTACCACCGAGTAAAAATTGAGATGCAATACTATTATTACCGGCTATGGCATCTACAAAAGATTTCGGATCACCTCCAACCGCAACAAGCCTACCAAGACTATTCTGCAAAAAATCTCCATCCAAACACCTACGCGATAAATCAAAGTTGGATTGCAAACCTGTAACAATAGAAACAATGGTTTTCCTTAATCGCCCTAAAAAGTTATCTCTTGGCACACCGAATGATTCAAACACGGAAATACAATGAGTATAATCAAATTTTCCATAAAACAAATAAGCAGATGCAATATGATAATCGTTAGTTATAGCACCAACGAAAGGTGAAATATCTAACCCCAAACTACGGGTCCTGGAAAGACTAACGCTAAGATCCACTTCACCTTTTACAAACCCTCCGGCAAAGCGACTATAGAAGCCCTTATCTGCAACTGCAACCATTGCTCTACTTTTTACACATGCATCAAATTCTGCTTTTGAAATCCCGTATACTGCAAAAACATCAGAACACGCCTCCAAATCGAATTTACCAAACAAAAAAGCTGTCATTACTTGTTCATTAGAACTTATTGCATCAGCAAAAGGTTTAAGATCAATGTGAAAAGTATTAAGTCTATGCAAACTTACCCCCAAATCAACTTTCCCTTGAGAAAACTCTCTAGCAAAATTATCTGGGAATACCGAATTGGAAGCAGCAGCTAAAATGTGTTGGCAAAAAGGAAGCAAAAACGCTTCTCTCGAAATACCAAACTTGCCAAACATAGCAATGCACTCATTAAAATTAAATTTATCCGCACCAAACAAGAAATCTTCAATAAGACGACTGTTGTAACCACTTAAATGATCTGCCAAAGCACGAACAACCATCGCAGGCGAGAGTGAACAACCTTCCGGAAGAGCAGCCGCAAAAGCTTCAACACCGGAGAAATCATCTTTAGAACACATCGGTGCCAAATGCATATAAGCCAATACACCAGCAATATGAGAAGAATATTTCGGCCCAATCGCACTCAAAACAGCACCGAATTTCGGCGAACCGGACTTGTAGAAACCCATTAAACTATGAGTTCTATCTCCTCCACCGCTATTAGGATTAGTAAGCTCCCAAATACATCCAAACTCTTCTTTTCGACTATCCAAAACATCTAAGATTCGTTGAACAGACTCTTCCGTCCCATCAAAAACAACACCCGAGCATCCTGCAAAAATCGGAGCATAATCGACATCACCTTCGGGGAGCCCCCTCCATTCAGACCTAGCCAGTTTAAGAGCCTTCCCATCAGAAAGAAGCGTATCAACAACTCCATCTTGAAAAGGAGTAGCTACAACCTTAAGACGACAAAGTGCAACCAAATGTTCCAAAAATCGCTTATCAATTCTCAATACATCGTGATCAGATCGATCTATTTGATATTTTTCAAACTTACCGGTTTTAAGATGACCTCTGCATGACATTTTTAACTGATCCGAAGAAACGGCACCAACAGCCTCCAATTCAGACATCAACTTATAACGACTACCAAACTGTTCAAGTCTGCCCATCATGCGACAAGCAGCATCCTCATTTTCATCCAACCATCGACTATTAGGATCCTTACCTGCCCTGCTATAACTAACTATCCTCATAATTTTCTCAACTTCTTGACTCGTGACAATCCCTCCACGAGCGGCAGAAAGCAAAGATCCAAAAACATGTTTGACAATAAACGCACATTCACCGGCTTTACGATCCGGGTCACTATAACTGGCTCCCCAACTTCGAGAAGATGCGAACCTTGAATATGAACCTTTGAAACTACTCTCACCGGACTCAAGAATTCTCGAAATAGCTTCCGGCAACCCCTCCATCAAAGGATGACAATCCCGCGCCAGAGAGCCATAGAAAACCCTCAAAACCATATCGGCATTGGAATCACCAACTCTCTTTGCCATCAACTCATATATTTCCAACATCTCAAGCGGAGACAAGTCCAACCTGGAATCCGCAGGAACAACACTCGTAGAACGCAACGATAACAAACGAGGTCGCGGATTATCACACGAATCCATCGCTTCACGACAAGGGACCGAACTACGATGATACCCGCGAAAATACAAAGGACCAAGTGCTCCAAAGAAACCTGCAACAGAGGGATCGGAACAACCATTTTCTCCACCTACACTTGTTAAATATTCAGCCATTCCGGGGAAATTTATTCCGTGATCAGATCCTCGCAACCTGGCCCCCACAAAACTTTCAGGCTTTTGCTTTTCTATAAACGACCACAATCCATCCAGTAATTCAGCTCCTCTATCAAAAGGAACCATTGACTCAGCCAATGCAAAAATTGCGCTACCACGATCTTCATTTCCAATCGCAAAACTTCTTGCAACCCTCCCGGCAAAAGATGCAGTAGCATCGGCATGCCGAGAAAACCCATCAGTCGGATCTTCACCAACCCTTCTTAAAAAAGAAGGACTTGCGGATTTATATAACCTTACGGTTTCGGGAGTTGCAAACCTACCGCAAGAAGCGAGATTGATAATTAAATCTATTCCTTGATCACAAACACCAACCTTAAGTTCATTACCGACAACCGAAACACCATCAACATCTTCATCAAAAAATTCTTTAACCAAATCAAAATTTTCACGAAACCACCAAGGCTTTTGCTCACCGGCAGAATAAGGCATTTTGCCTTTACCACAATCAACTTCAACCTTCCCTGAATAGATATAATAAACTATACATAAAGCTTTATTAAGAGGTCTTGTAACCCCTTTTGCGCAAAAAGCCCTATAAAAAGCGCTTAACCTATCAACATGCAACCCGTTTTCAACAAAAGTATCAAACGCTCTCAAGAAGGGGAAAACATCCTTGGAAGGGACAATACAATCCGGTTCATTCTCTTGGAGCTCTTTCCCGACACAAATGGCTTCTCTATTTTCAAGCAGAAATACCGTAAGTTCCGGCGACAAGGCACGACCAAGTCGAGTTTTCACCCCATCAATATAAACTCGCTCATCTTTACCATATTCGAACTCTCTTGGTTCCGCTAAATCACTCGAATCTGCATTGAAAGTTCTATGAGCCATCTCGCAAATAACATCTTCAAGCTCCCAAGGTTCAGCTCCAACAAAAAGACATGCGTGATAACCCATTCCCCATAAAATCTGAAGTCTTTTCGCAGACCACGACACCGGATCCCCTTCCGGCACATCATGTTGCGACAAATAAGGAGCAACCAAATCATACCAAACCGCTCTGCTAAACCTACTTTCACCAGAACCACCATTTTCAATCGCAACAGCAATATCATCATTATCCGGAGCCAAGCCTCTTCTTATCCCTAATCGAACTCTTAATTTACCACCATCATTTTCAATAGAACCTTTCCTTCTTGGATCGGGTCTTTTCGGCAATTCAGGCCAAACCCTTTTCTTACGAGGATGCGCCTTGTTATATACCTCAAAAGCTTGATCAGAATACGCACCCAAACGATTAGAAGGTCTAGTCTCACTATAAGCAAGAGAGTCATCATATTGCCAATAATGCCACCAACCGGGAAAGTTAAGCACATTATGAACAGGACATGCCATAGGAATCCCGCGCAAATATGCCTGTCCCCGAGCAACATCATGACCAAAACCATGAGAAGTAGGTCTACCGATTCTAATATTTGGCAATTCTTTAAAAGGCAAAACATCTCGTGGCAAACCCTCGGAACAACTCGAATACCCTGGCATATCAGCTGGTAACACTTTTCCACCCCAGGAAGGCCAAGGCTTATCACGAGACACGCTCACAGTTCTTCTTGCGATAGCCTCATCAAGAAAAGATGACATATCAACACCACCCATTGCCTTTGTCGCCAAAACCAAACGAGTTTCAAGAAACAAATCATCATCAAAAAGCTCCCTTTCTCTTGTCTTAAGAGCAACTTCAACTGCAGGCTCATCTGTTAATGCTTCAACTGCAGGCATAAAAACCATCAACTTAAAAAATAAGTCAGAATTCTAGCAAAATACGGGAGAAAGTCAACTGTAAAACAAAAAACAAACCGGTCAAATCCAGCAGATGCGAAATGGGGATATGAAAAGGTCGCTCCTCCATCGAGAAACGACCTTTTAAAATTCTGATTTTTTCTCTTTCTTTCTCTTATCCCCTCTTTACTAGTTTCTTAACTATCTTAACTAGCTTAACTGGGTCCTCTTTTTCTTTTCTTCACTAGCATCTTAACTATCTTTACTAGCCTACTAGGTCCTCTCTTTTCTTCTCTTCACTAGCT
>Ga0172379_10006193_pt1 | contig 16199 bp, 6 predicted proteins | sample GrowelOW334metaG_FD_119756 | JGI IMG/M metagenome (GOLD analysis project Ga0172379, IMG submission 119756) | Groundwater microbial communities from an aquifer near a municipal landfill in Southern Ontario, Canada - Groundwater well OW334 metaG | ecosystem: Environmental > Aquatic > Deep... | reverse complement strand
CGCACAAAGGTTCAACCTTCGTTGCAACGAAGGTTGAACCTTTCTTGTCGGCTATCGGCGATACCTACACCTTCGCCTTCACTAACACCGTCGATGTCTACTCCACCATCGGTTCAGGAGTTTCAAACGGAATCTCTTCACTCCGCGGTGGTATGTACGGAGCAGTTGCCACCACAGAGGGTACCTGGTCCAACCTTTGGTGCGGGGTAAAAAACATTTTCGGATTCTCTTGCGGAGAAGCTACCGTTCTCGTACCGGAACCAAAACCGACACAGCCTACCCCCGCACTCGTCGCCGAAACGCCGGCCCCTCTCACCCCTGCCTCAAAACCTGCCACCACCATAATTAACAACTACGTTTCTTCTTCCGGAAATTTTTCTTCCGACATTCAGTCTCTCAGAAACCGCATTACCATTCTTGAAACGAGACCGATGCTCACGATCGTGAACAACGGAGTTTCTCTTTCCGATTTTGCAAGCTTGCGCAACGAACTTCTCGTTCGCACCCAGGGAGTTCTCCCCGCGTACGGAGGAGATCCCGCTATCGGAGCGATACAAAGCGGAGTGTCCGCTCCGACCGGGGTATTCAGTGGAGACATTAGCGCGCAGTCGGGAACCTTCAGCTCAAACATTACCTCTGCGAGAGTATCCGCAAGCGTTCTTACCGTCACCGGCACAACCCCTTCCGCATTCGCAGGAGACATCTTAGGAAATCAAATCATTGGTTCATATTTCAGCGCCACTTCTACCACCGCCACTTCCACTTTTAATGGAAATCTCGTGGTGGAGGGAACCACTCGCCTCGCGACTTCTCTCTCTGGTGTTTTGAAGGCGGTTGGTGGATATATTACGGCGGGACTCATTGATCTCGCTTCCGATGTATCGGGAAATCTTCCTGTCACAAATCTCAATAACGGAACGATGGCAAACGCCTCCACTTTTTGGCGAGGCGACGGCACTTGGGCAATGCCACCATCCGGTGGCGGAGGAAACTCTACGTGGGCCACAACAACGTCAACAGTATCGGGAGCAAATATAAATTATTCTCTTTTAAACACAGACATTCTTTCCGTCGGGAATTCAGCAACTTCTTCTGCAAAGTTCTGGATTGATCCAAATATCAATAGAGCATATTTTTCCGGAAATCTCGGCATCGGAACCACCACCCCCGGTCAGAAACTCTCAGTTGCGGGAGACATCTTGGGAAATCAAATCATCAGTTCATACTTCAGCGCCACTTCTACTACCGCCACCTCCACTTTCGCGGGAGGGTTTACCGCCGGTGGTTTAACAGGACTCGCCGTCCTTTCAAACGGAAGAGTCGGTATTAATACGGTAAATCCAAGTACCTATCTTGACGTAAACGGTGCTGTAAAAATCGGTGATTCCGTAACAAACGGAGTCATCCTTACTCTTAACAGCGAGCGCCCGTGGTCCTTTGTTGCCGGAGATACCGGCGCGGCAACTACTCTCATTTTAAGACCGAACAGCGATACTAAGACGTTTAAGATAACTTCGCAAAATGAAACGAATACTTACTTTAACCTTTTATCAGCCAACGGTGTTTCTGGATCATCTTTATCTTTAATGCAGAGCGGAGGAAATGTCGGAGTCGGCACGACTACTTCATACTCAAAACTATCCGTCTGGGGGACGGGAACGGGTGATAAAAGAATGTTTGAGGTAACGAACAGCGCTTCTACCACAAATATGTTTGTGAAAGAAGACGGGACCTCATATTTTAAAGGCAACGTCGGGATTGGAACGATGATTCCTTCAGAAAGTCTTACTACTTCGGGAAATATAAATTTGTCTGGTTCCGGATTATGGATAGGTGATGAGGATGATTTTTCTCCAACCACTGAACAAGCGTGGGTATTAACCAATACAGCTACAAATAGGACTTTTCGTATGCTTGTCAATAATGACTCCAAGATAAAGGCTGAAATTCAATTAGATAATAATAATACAACAAACGGTACGATTTATTTTAATACCTCAAATAGTTCTTCTGACGCGATTACAAGAATGATAATAGGGCCAAGCGGCAATATTGGTATTGGAACCACTTCTCCTTATTCCAAACTTTCCGTCTGGGGAAACAGCAACGGCTCAAATAACTTGGTCGAATTTTCTGACTCGGCGAGTACAACACTATTTTCTCTTAAAGAAAACGGTTCGACGTTTATTCGTGGGCCTCTTAATCTTCGGCCTGGAACAATTACCAACCCAGCCATTACCCTCGGAACAGCCCAGCAGGGTATATATAATACAGGAGATGGGGGGTGGGTAACGCTCGCAGGTAGTGGAAGCGCCTATGCTTTTTGGGGACAGCAGACAACAAGTCTTAGTCTTTTAGGGGTAAAAGGGATTGCGTTTTTTAGCGACGTGGCTGGGTCAAATCTTACAAACCTAATTTCTCCATCCGCTGCAATTCTTGAATTAAGAAATGGAACGGTAGCCCAACAGCTAAGAACTTATAATACCTATACAAATGTTGGAAATTATGAGCGTCTGGGTATAAATTGGTCTGGCAATATTCTCAAGATTGGAACAGAAAATCAAGGAACCGGAATCGCAAGAAATCTTGCGTTTATGACAGGAAGTACCACAAGAATGACAATTGACACATCTGGCAATATCGGCATCGGCACGACTTCGCAGTATGCGAAACTTACTGTCTGGGGAGACAGCACCACCTCCGCCACTTCCGCGTTTGAGGTAGTAAACTCCGCTTCCACTACGCTCGCTCGCATATTAAATGACGGCACGGCATACTTCCTCGGCAGAATGGGAATCGGCAGTACTTCGCCGATGACAGACTTCGTCGTCGCGGGAGCAAATGCCACTTCCACTTTTGAAGGAAGCGTCAATATTGGTACGGGCGCTCTCACTTTTGATAATTCCACCGGTATCACTTCTATCTCAAGCCTCACTCTCGGCGCGCAATCGTTTGAAGACGATGCGGGTATCGTGAGTTGGACGGATATGGCCGTTACCTCCGCGTCTTCGGCAAGCTCTTCGATGAGCTATTCCGCACAACTTGATTCTTTGGCCCTCCTTACCGTCTACGGAGAATCCGACGGACAAGGTTCTATTATGAACTACGGTGTCGGCATCGGATCCACCACCCCATTCTCCTTCTTCTCCGTTACGGGCGTTTCAGGACTCAATCGTCCGATATTCACTATCGCCAGCTCCACAAACGCAAACATCTTTTCTGTCGCTTCAAACAATCTCATTACCATTTCGGCAACGACTACTATAGATGCGGGAGGTCTTCAGATTTCCTCGGGCGGGCTTTGCGTTGACAACGACGGCTCTTGTACCGCCACGACTTCGGGTAGAATTACCGCACGCGAATATATTACCTCGGGCGCCGACATTGCGGAAACATATTATTCCGAAGAATCGCTTGAGCCGGGCGATATCGTAAAAACTTTTGGAATGTATTCTATCGGAAAAGCCGAGAACGCGAGCGACCCGATTATCGGTATCGTTTCCACTAAGCCGGGTATGACGCTTGGAAATGATATGGAAAGACCCGACGAACCTTCCTCCCAGTATCCTATTGCTCTCGCCGGACGTGTTCCTCTCAAAGTTTCTCTCGAAGGAGGAGATATTAAGATCGGCGATAAAATCACCCTTTCCTCGTCTTCCGGTGTCGGTATGAAAGCGGAAGGGGGAAGCAAAATCGTCGCCCTCGCCCTTGAAGAATTCAACAATACTTCCGAAAATATAGACGGTGTAGGAAAAGTGCTCGCTTTCGTAAGCCTCTCATGGGAGCAAACCATCTCTGATGTTCTCGGAGACACAACAGCTGTTCCCGATCAGAATTTCTTTGAAAAGATATTGAACGTCGTGAAAGACAAAGTCACCGTATTCACGGAAATCGTTTCAGAAAAAATTACCGCCGCCGTCGGATTCTTCACTCACATCACCACAAAGACAATAGAAGTGCAGAACGGAATGGAATTGAAAGACCAAGTAACGGGCGACATATACTGCGTTACTCTGAAGAACGGCGAATGGGACAAGGTTCAGGGGAGATGTCCGATTGAAAGCGAACAGACAGAAGAAGCGGTAGTGGAACCTGATCCTGTCGCACCGCCTACGGAAGAACCCGCAGTAGAAGAGGGACCCGTGGAGGAAGGGGGCCTGGAAGCCCCCGCCGAACCCGATCCGGAACCCGTCCCCGAACCGACCACGGAGGCCCCATCCGGAGAGGCACCAGTCATATAATATAGAATGATTAAAAAGCGTCGTCGAAAGGTCGTTCCTTCGCCGACTCGCGGGAGGGAAGGCATGACCTTTATCGTCATTGTCACCCGTTGTCGCTCAAAAAATATTTAAAAAAGTGTACAGACATATTGGCCCTATTTTAATATTCTTCGTTGTTACTTTTAGCGGATACGCTTTGTGGGATTTTATTGTGGAGGGGGCGGTAACTATGTTTGACTATTCTCCGGATTTTCAAGCCGACCTTGTAAATACTCTGGATTTGCAAGCGGGTGTGGGCAAGCCGACATTCACTCGTGCGGACGTGGCAAATAATGTGGCGACCTTTACAGATTTTGAGGGTATTATTAAAACAGTGAAATCAAATGAGGCTCGGTTTGAAGGGGCGAGGAGAGTGGAGAATGGAGTAACTAACTCGGAAAACCTTACTGCTGATGCAGGGTGGACAATCACTAATGCAACTCTTGTTCAGGGCGCGACAGACCCCAATGGTGGAAGTACAGCTTGGACAATGACAGCAAATGAAATTGGAGGAAGATTCCTTCGTTCGACAAACATAGCAAAAATTGGGGATATTCTCGTTTCTTCTATCTGGATAAGACGTGTTTCTGGCACCGGTGTTGTTTCTATTTATTCAAACACTGGAGGGTTTTATACTATCCCGGTAACCTCTTCGTGGCAGAGGGTTTCGTATACTTTTTCACCCGCAACTTGGACAAACTATTATTTCGGGATTAGGCTCGCAACGAGTGGAGACGTTGTAGAAGTTTGGCATCCTCAAGCTGAAATAAGTACCGGTCAGTCTAATCAAAACCCCTCCGAATATGTTTCCACAAATGTTCTCTCCTCTCCTTTCCACGGAGCGGGTGTTGACGGAGTAAAATATTTTAAGACATTAAACGGCAATACGGTTTCGAGCAACGTCGTTACCGAAGCCGTCGGCACGTCGATACCTGATGCGACACTGAAGGGGTATTTGGCGGAGGGGAGTAGAACAAATTCTATTTTATACAGTAAAATGTTTGGAAACCCTCTTTGGGTGGCATCAAATATTACTCTTGGAGCGAGCACAACAGATCCAAGCGGTTCTCTTTCGGGCGGTCTTTTTACCGCCGTGGCGAACGATGCGACAATTTCGCAATCATTTACAGGAACAGCGGCAAACGCCGTATTTTCGGTTTATTTAAAACGACAGAATGGGACAGGAGACGTATCCATAAGTGTCGATGGGACAAACTTTACCTCGTGCGTCATAAATTCGACAACCTGGACGAGGTGTATTGATTCGAGAACTCTCACTGTGGCAAGCCATAGCGCGACGATAAAACTGACCGCGAATGGAGATTCTGTGTACGCCTGGGGAGCTCAAGTTGAGAGGTCTGTGGCCTTTGCTTCCTCCTATATCGTTACGACAAGCGCAACAAGGACGAGAGCACAAGATGCTCTCTCCTATTCCGGTTCAAACGTAAATAATATTGCTATAAGTGCCTATTCGGAGGTTTTTGGAAATTATCCCGGACTCACATCAATTCCGTCCGGATATGGTGGTATTCTCGGGCAGACTGCCAGTATAAACAGAATTCTTTATTTTTCAAACACTTTTGACAGTATTTATACTCAGGTAAATGGGTCATCTATAAATGTTTCGGCTGGTAATTCTGTGAATGGAACAATGGGCAGGGTGGCTATGTCTATAAATAACAGTCGAAATATTGTATTCAAAGATGGTACAGCTTCAACAGCCGTACTTGGTTCTGCTCTTACGGGAACAGACCTCCTTATCGGGTCAGCTGTCCCTGGTATAATATGGTCAGGCACCATCCGTAATGTCAAAATCTGGAAGAAGGTGATGAGCGATGCTTTCCTGGCAAGCCTGACTACATCAAACTTCCTAACTTCTCGATCAACAATAAAAAAGACGACAGTGAATGCAAGCCAAAACGATGAGTTCACGACCGGTCTCATTGGGTACTGGCCGTTTAACGGAAAAGACATTGTTGGGGATGTTGTTTATGACCGAAGCGGGAAGGGGAATAACGGGACGATGGTGAATGGGCCAACGAAGGTTGTGGGGAAACTTGGGCAGGCGCTGAAGTTTGATGCATCGAGAGGACTGGAAAGTGCTTATGTTACTGTTCCTAATTCAAGCTCGATAACCTCCTCATCTTCAATGACCGTTTCTTTTTGGACTAAGCCGAGTGTCGGATATGGAACGCCAACATCAAATCCGGGGCTTGTTGCTAAAAAAGGCTCATGGGGTGGTTTGTGGGTTTCGTCAGTGTCTGGAGGAGTTTGGGGAAGATTCTTTCAGTCTGACTCGACAGTAAGGGAGTTAAGCCTATTTATAATTCCGATAGAAAGATGGTCTTTTATTTCGGCAACAGCTGATAGTTCTAGTGGAACGATAAAGCTTTATATAAATGGAATTTTGAAACAGTCTCTTTCTTATGATGGCACGCTTCGGTCGTCAACTGATGCTCTTTTAATTGCAAGGCAAGGTACAGAAAATTTTGCCGGTTCCCTCGACGATGTCCGTATCTATAATCGCGCACTTTCGGCTTCTGAAATCACAAAACTTTACTCCTCTGGTTTATCAATAGTGAATGCTAGCCAAAACACGAAACAGACGAGTGACCTTGTCGGCTATTGGAGTTTTAATCAACCGGATTTCACCGATAAAATCTATGATCGTAGCGGTCAGGGGAATGACGCTTATTTTTCCGGTGGTGCAACGAGTACTGCAAAAACCATAGGAAAAGTAGGGCAGGGAATGAGGTTCGACGGGGTGGATGATTATGTTTCCGCTGGTTTCGATTCAAGTTTGAATATTACCGGGCAGGTAACTTTATCCGCATGGGTGAAACTTTCTTCCGCTCCGTCTGCTTCCGGAAATCCGGATATCATTGATAAGTGGGATTGGGTGGGCGGTCTTCGTTCTTACTCTCTCGGAACAGAAAGTGGACGTTTTTCGGCAAGTGTCTCTAAGGATTGTACTTTTCCAAACCGAGTAGCGGCCATATCTGCCACTACCCCGGAACTCGGAGTTTGGACTCATATTGCGATGGCGTACAATGGGCAAGCCGTCACTTTGTACCAGAATGGTGTTTCTATCGCTTCCGCCTCATATGCATCGCCGGAAAGTATCTGCTCTACTCCCGCTACTGCTGTTTGGCTAGGGAGATCGCGCGGGTCTGAAGGAGCAATACGATTTTTCCCCGGCATAATAGACGAAGCTCGCATCTACAACCGCGCCCTCCCCGTCGCGGAAATCAAACAACTCTACAACCTCGGCAAGTAACCCCCCTAGGGAGGCCCTAGCGAAAGCTAGCCTTTTACAAAGGTTCAACCTTCGTTGCACGAAGGTTGAACCTTTGTAAAGAATTGTGCCTATGTTACAATCAAAAAATGGCTAGAAATATAAACTTCGCTCCCGGTGAGTTTTATCATATTTATAATCGAGGAACAGATCTTCGTACAATTTTTTTAGATGAGCATGATTATAAAAGATTTTTAGTTTTGATGTACCTTTGCAATGGAGGTTCTTCAATTGATTTGCGTGAGCATTTTTCTGCCGGTAAAACCTTTTCTGATCTTTTTTCATTAAAACGAGGTGAAAAACTTGTTGATATTGGTGCATATTGTTTGATGCCGAACCATCTTCATTTGTTGATGTTTGAAAGTGTCGATAACGGAATAAGTTTGTTTATGCAAAAATTATCGACGGGGTATACAATGTATTTCAATAAAAAACACAAAAGAAGTGGCTCGCTGTTTCAGGGGCGATTTAAAGCTCAACATGCTGATAACGATGTGTATTTGAAATATCTTTTTTCATATATTCACCTTAATCCTGTGAAGCTAGTTGAGCCGGAATGGAAAGAAAAGGGTGTTTCCGATGTTGAAAAAATAAAAAAATATTTAGAAGAATACCCGTATTCTAGTTATCATGAATTTATGGGTAAAAAACGTTTCGAAACGAAAATTCTGAATCAGTCTGTTTTTCCGGAATATTTTGAAACAAAAGTTTTGTTTGAAAGTTGTTTAGATGATTGGATAACTTATAGTCAAGAACAAGCTACAAAGGTTCAACCTTCGTTATACGAAGGATACGAAGGTTGAACCTTTGTAACACAAAAGCCCCTTCGGGGGCTTTTGTGTTTTTATTTTAGTGTCCTTTGGATTCGCCTATGGGGTGTTTTTTATCGTAGGATTTCAATCCTTCAATTTTTTGGCGAATGTCGGTACGCATTTCTTTTTCGGCGACCTCGTCTTTTCCGTTGGCGAAATCAAAAAGAAATTTTGCGAATAGTTTTCCTTCCGGGTCCTCATTTTTTTGCGATTCGTGCGAGTATCTGCGGAGGAAGTGTATTTCGGGTGTGTAGTCACCTGAACTTTCCAGAGAGGGGTGGTCGCGGAGCATAGAGGCAATATTTCGGAGCTCTTTTATTTCTTCTTCAACCGCTTCATCGACTTCGGTTTTGTTTTCAGCTTCGGTCGGAATCACCGGTGTTTCAACCTCCGGAGCAATCGGCTCTTTTTTCCCTCCAAAAAATCTTTCAAGCATAAAAGTTTATTAAAATGTTAATGGATTAATTATATCACGTTATCTTATAAAGCTTCTTGTTTATGATTGTATTATACCATATTTATATTAAAAAATCAAGCAACTAAAAAAGCGCGCACCGGTAAGGCGCGCGCTTGGCCGAGAAACCCCGGCAAATAAAAAAGGTTAGTATGTCATCCGCGTTTGGTTTGCGGCGGGTGGGTATTGGCAAAGAATGCCGACACCTTTTCTTTCTTTTTGAGATTCAAGCCGAACGGGGTGTCCCCAGAGCTTGATGAAGATGTGTCGCAAGACCTGCTCCATATTTCGCTGGTCGAGCGGGCGATTGTTGTACGCGGTGTGGAAGAGTGTGAGAGCTCTGTCTCCCCGCACGTTTACATCCGTAACTTCGATGTTCGGCTGTATCGCGCCGATGTCGTATTCATCCGCGAGCAATTCGCGTATCTCTCGATATCCTTCTTTGTCGTGAATCGCGCACACTTCGTAGTGTTCGGGATTTTTTGACGGATGGTCGAGAACTCCCCAGAGTTTCATATCCCTGATTACTTTCGGGGAAAGATACTGGCGGATGAAACTTTCATCTTTGAAGTTTCTCATCGCGTAATGAACCGTTTCGAGCCACGGGCTTCCTGCTATTTCAGGGAACCACTTCCTGTCTTCGTCGGTCGGATGTTCGCAAATCCTTCGGATGTCGCGGAACATATTGAAGCCGAGAACGTAGGGGTTGATTCCGCTGTAATACGGCGAGTCATAATCGGGCTGGAAAACCACACCGGAGTGCGATTTCAAAAACTCAATCATAAAGCCGTCGGGAATGAGCCTTCTGTCGTACGCTTCATTCATGAGCGTATAGTGCCAGAATGTGGCCCATCCTTCGTTCATCACTTTTGTCTGCCGTTGAGGGAAGAAGTATTGGGATATTTTTCTCGTAATCCGTACGATCTCCCTCTGCCACGGCTTCAGTATCGGAGAGTTTTTTTCGAGGAAGTACAGAATATTCTCCTGAGGCTCCGCGAGGAATCTTTCTTTTACCGCTTCGGCGTTGTCCCTGCGGGGGATCGTTTTATCCCAAAGGTCATTCACTTGCGTTTGGAGATAGTCGGCGCGATCTTTTTGGCGCTTTCTTTCTTCGTCGGCCGAGAGCTTCGGGGGATGTTTGTAGCGGTCGACGCCATAGCCTTGCAGTGCATGACATGCGTCCAGAAACTCCGCGACTTCTTCGTACCCGTACTCTTCTTCGCACTTGCCGATGAAGTCTCTCGCAAAAACGAGATAGTCGATAATCGCGTCCGCTTCCGTCCATTTCTTGAACAAATAATTGTTCTTGAAAAAAGAATTATGGCCGAAGCATGCGTGCGCGATAACCAATAACTGCATCGCCATCGTGTTTTCTTCCATGAGATAGGAGATGCACGGATTGGAGTTGATGACCAGCTCGTAGGCCAGCCCCATTTCTCCTCTCCTGTAGGCTTTTTCGACTTGAACGAATTGTTTTCCGAACGACCAGTGGTGATAGAACGTCGGCATTCCCGTAGAGGAATACGCGTCCATCATCTGTTCGGAAGAAACGATTTCAATTTGGTTTGGATACGCGTCGATATGGAACGTGTCTCTCGCGATGTCGCCGATTTCTTTTTCGGCGCGTTCGAGAAGGGGAAACGTCCACTCCGATGAAGGGGACCCCTCGGACATATCCGCGAGGTATCGCGGAACAATAATCGAGGGGGTTTTGCCTGTCTTTCTCTTTTGAGGAGATGTTTTTCTTGCCATTATGCTGCCCCTCGTTTTTTGAAGAGTTCGCGGAATACCGGGAAAATCTCGGTCGGATTGCAGACCATTTTCATATCGAAAAGGTTAGCCCAACCCGGGTTTTCTTTGATCTTGAGATAAGTAGCCCAGAGTTCGTCGACGTTTCTTGTTCCTTGCGAGCCTACCTGTACGTACGCGAAATGCTGAACGAGGGGAAGTATTTCTTCCATCGCGATCATGCACCTTCGGTCGTCCTCTCTCCAGTTGTCTCCGTCGGATGCTTGCGCTCCGTAGATATTCCACTCTTCGGGATTGTAACGTTTTTCGATAATCTCTTTCATAAGGACAAGAGAAGTTGAAACAAGTGTTCCACCGCTCTCTCTTCCGTAGAAGAAATCTTTTTCGTTCGTTTCGGATGCGTTGGTCGTATGCTTGATGAACACGACCTCAATCTTCTCGTAGTTCTTCCGAAGAAAAACATAGAGAAGCAGGAAGAATCGCTTCGCGAGTTCTTTCAGCTCCTGGCTCATCGAGCCGGAAACGTCCATAAGACAGAACATCACGGCTTTCGCTATCGGTGCGGGCTTCATTTCATCAACGCGGAAACGAAGATCGACTTTGTCGAAGTAGGGAATATTCTTCACCTTCTTTTTCAGATTCGCGATCTCTTCTTCGAGTTCCGCGATTCGCACCGCGTTTTCCTCGGGGAAGAGCAGAAGCTCTCGGAGCTCTTTTTCGAGAGTTTCGAGTTTCTTTTTCGTTTCGCGCCGTCTGAAGGCGATGTGTCGTCCGAGAGCTTGTCGTCTTGAACGGAGCAGGTGCATTCTCGGTTGAGGACCGACCGTCGTGATGCCGGCATTCACCCGCATCTTAATGTTGGAGTCGTCCGAGAAGTGTTGCTTGGTCATATTGGGAAGTTCGAGGTCGGCGAAAATAATGCTCCAATATTCGTCGGCGGTCAGATGAAACATAAAGTCATCTTCGCCTTCTCCGCTATTGCTTGCTTTTCCACCACCGCCACCCCCACCGCCTTTCGGGCGAGGGAGTTTGTCTCCTCGGATATGACCTTCTTCTCCCTTTTTGTTTCCTGGGAGAATGTAGGTTCTGTTTCCGCCGGGACCGTTTCGGAAGGTCGGTTCGTTCGTCCCACGAATGGGGACGTTGACTCCGCCTTCATGCGCATCGGTTACGCTCCCTTCTTTGACCGCTTTTTCGACGGCATCTCGAACTTGGTCTTTGTATCTCTCTATCAGCCGTTGTCTGTTTACTTGGCTTTTTCCGCCTTGAGCCCTTCTGTCTACAATGTGCGTCATAACGTACTCCGTAAATGAGAAGAAAAAAAAGGAGCGAACCGGGAACCCGGCCCGCTCCATACGAGTGAACGAGAGGCGCACAAATCGAGAGGATTAGGAGCTCTTGCGAACTCTGAAATACCACTCGGTTAGGAGGCGCACTTGTTTCGCGGTATATCCTTTTGCCATCATTCTTTCGACGAAAGCTTCGTGCTTTTTCGCTTCGTCCGCGCTTCTTTTCGCGCTGTATGAAATTACCGGCAAGAGGTCTTCCGTGTTGGCGAACATTTTCTTTTCGATTACTGACCGAAGTTTTTCGTAGGTCGTCCAGACCGGATTTTTGCCCTTGTTTGTCGCACGTGCGCGGAGAACAAAGTTCACCACTTCGTTGCGGAAGTCTTTCGGGTTTGAAATCCCCGCGGGCTTTTCAACCTTTTCGAGTTCGATGTTGAGCTCGGGTCGTTTCAAGCTTTCGCCTGTATCCGGATCGCGATATTCCTGATCTTGTATCCAGTAATCCGCGTAGGTTACGTACCGGTCAAAGATCTCTTGGCCGTATTCGGAGTATGATTCCAGATAGGCTGTTTGGATCTCGTTGCCGATGAAGGTGATGTAATCGGGCACGATGCGTTCTTTGATGAACTTCATGTACCGATCATAGTTGGCTTGTTCAAGCTGTTCCTGCAAAAGACGCTGTTCCAGGACATAGAAAAGATGTACCGGATTTGCCGCGACTTCGGTTTCGTCGAAGTTGAAGACTTTGGAAAGAATCTTGAACGCGAATCGCGTAGAGAGTCCTTCCATTCCTTCGTCGACGCCCGCATGGTCGCGGTATTCTTGATGCGTCAGTGCTTTCGGATCGGTGTCTTTCAGGTTTTCACCGTCGTAGACTTTCAGCTTTGAGTAGTATCCGGAAGGTCCGGTCTTCGGTTCTTTCAATCTTGAGAGAACGATGAAGCGCGAAAGTATCTCGAGTGTCTGCGGTGCGCACGGCGCTTTCGATAGAGAGCTGTCCCGAAGGAGCTTCTCGTAAATCCGCATTTCTTCGGTTGAACGCAAGCAGTAGGGAACCTTGACCATATAAACACGGTCGAGGAACGCCTCATTCTTTTTCTCGTTCTTGAACTTTTTCCATTCGGATTCGTTCGAGTGAGCGAGAATGATACCGTCCCAAGGAATGGCGCCGATGTTTTCGGTGCCCTTGTAGTTTCCTTCCTGCGTTGCTGTAAGGAGCGGATGAAGCACCTTGATCGGCGCTTTGAACATCTCGACGAATTCCATCATTCCGCGGTTGCCGAGGCAAAGTCCGCCGGAGTAACTGTACGCGTCGGTGTCGCTTTGAGAGTAGTCTTCGAGCTTTCGGATATCAGTTTTCCCGACAAGGGAAGAGATGTCCTGGTTGTTCTCGTCGCCCGGCTCGGTCTTTGTGAGAGCGCGCTGGTCGAGCTGAGAAGGATAAAGCTTCACTACTTTGAAACAGGAGATGTCGCCTTCAAATTCCGCGAGGCGTTTTACCGCCCACGGAGACATGATCGTGCCGAGGTATCGTTTCGATATCCCGTATTCTTTTTCGAGCCACTCGCCGTCTATTTCAGGGTTGAAAAGACCGAGGGGGGATTCGTTTACGGGAGAACCTTTGATGGCATAGAACGGCATTTTTTCCATGAGGGTTTTGAGCCGTTCCGCGAGCGATGATTTACCGCCACCGACGGGGCCGAGAAGATACAGAATCTGCTTCTTTTCTTCGAGGCCTTGCGCCGAATGCTTGAAGTATCCGACAATCTGGTCGATTACGTTTTCCATCCCATAGAATGCTTTGAAGGAGGGATAGTAGCGAATGACCTTGTTTGAGAAGATCCGCGAAAGACGCGGGTCCAGCTTCGTGTCGATAACTTCAGGCTCGCCGATCGCGTGGAGCATTCGCTCCGCGGGAGAGGCATAAGCCGTCGGGTCTCGTTTGCATATTTCGAGATATTCTTCGATAGTAAATTCTTTTCCTGCTTCTCGGTTGTACCTTGCTTGGATTCTTTCAAAATAGTCGGTCATCGTACTACCTCCGTCTCGTGGGATTGCATAAACTTGGTCGGGGCGAAAAGCCGCCTCAAAACAAATTGTGTTCTTATTTTTTGTCAAAGGACGGCTTTCCTCCTTTTTAAGAGTTTTCTCCTATCGTAATAAAACCACAAACCTTGTAAAAGATAAACGTTGACAGATTGCAAAAATGTTTTGTCTTTTTTTTTGAAAACGCCTTTTACTTCAGCCGATTTCGTGCTACTATTTTTTCTATGGAAGAAGAAAAAAAGCCTGCAAAGATAGGCGAAAGAGAAGAAAAAATCCTCGCGTTTTGGAACGAACGGGGAATTTTTGAAAAATCACTCGAGCAGACAAAATCGGGGGATACCTTCGTGTTTTATGACGGGCCTCCTTTTGCGACGGGTCTTCCTCACTATGGGCACTTGCTTCAGAGTGTTTTAAAAGATGCGATACCGAGATATCAGACGATGAACGGACGATATGTTCGGCGTATTTGGGGCTGGGATTGCCACGGTCTTCCGATAGAAAATCTTGTTGAGAAAGAGCTCGGCCTTGAACACAAAAAAGACATAGAAGCGTACGGCGTAGAAAAGTTCAATCAAAAAGCAAAAGAAAGCGTGCTTCTGTATGATGCCGATTGGAAAAAAATAATTCCTCGCATCGGGCGGTGGATTGATATGGACCATAGTTACAAGACGATGGATTGGAATTATACCGAGTCTATTTGGTGGGCTTTCAAAACTCTTTTTGAGAAAGGACTCATTTATGAAGGATATAAGCCGATGCATATTTGTCCGCGATGCGAAACGACTCTTGCTGCCAGTGAGGTGACTTTGAATTACCAAACGATCAAGGATATTTCCGTTACTGTTCGTTTTGAGCTTGAAGATGAGCCAAATACTTTTATTCTCGCATGGACGACGACCCCATGGACTCTTCCCGGAAATGTCGCGCTTGCAATAAACAAAGATATCCTTTACGTAAAATTAAAAATAAACTGGATTGATTCTCTTGCAACCGAAATGACGGAAGGGAAGAAGGATTCGGAACATCAGGAATATTATATAGTAGCGAAAGAAAGAGTTGAGGACGTTTTTAAAGACAAGCAATATACAATCGTTTCGGAATTTCCGGGCGAAGACCTCATCGGAAAACCATATGTTCCCCTGTTTGATTATTATGCCGAGGATCCGAAGCTTGAAAATCGCGATAACGGTTGGCGTATTTATTCCGCCGACTTCGTTACGACCGATACCGGTACGGGAGTCGTGCATATCGCGCCGGCCTTTGGTGAAGATGATATGAACTTGGGTCGTGAGCGAAATCTACCGTTTGTTCAGCACGTGAAAATGGACGGGACATTCGCACCCGAAGTAAAAGATTTTGCCGGCGTTCCCGTAAAGAAAAAAGGGGATACCCAATCGACCGATATCGAAATACTTAAATATCTTGCCGGGCACGAAGCGCTCTTTTCGAAAGAGAAAATAGAGCACTCCTACCCGATGTGCTGGAGGTGCGATACCCCTCTTTTGAATTACGCCGCTTCTTCGTGGTTTGTTAAAGTTACCGCCATAAAAGATGAAATGTATAGATTGAACAGCGAGATAAATTGGGTTCCCGAGACAATGAAAGAAGGTCGTTTCGGAAAGTGGCTTTTGGGCGCGAGAGATTGGGCGATATCCCGTTCTCGATATTGGGGCGCTCCGATTCCCGTATGGAAATGCGAGAAGTGCCAGAAGCTCGAAGTTCTTGGTTCGTTTGCTGACCTGAATAAAGGAAAAACTCCGCGCAATAATTATTTTGTAATGCGACATGGCGAAGCCGAAAGCAACGCGACCAATACCGTGAGTTCTCGGGTTGAAAATCCGACCCACCTGACGGAAAAAGGAAGGGAAGAAGTTCTCCTTACCGCGGAAGGTTTGAAGAATAAAAATATCGATTATATTTTCGCTTCTGATTTTATTCGAACAAAAGAAACGGCGGAAATTGTCGCAAAGACACTCGGTTTTCCCGAAGAGAAAATTATTTTTGACACACGTCTTCGCGAGATAAATACCGGTGTATTCAACGGAAAAAACGTTTCCGAATATCATTCTTATTTCAGCTCGTTCTCCGAGCGCTTTACGAAGCGCCCTCCCGAAGGAGAAAATATTCGCGATGTGAGAAGGCGCGCGATGGAATTTTTGTTTGAAACGGATAAACAGTATGAAGGAAAAAATATCCTGATTGTTACCCATGAATATCTCGTATGGATGCTCGACACGACATCTCGTGCTCTTTCTGATGAGGAAGCAGTAAGGGTGAGGCAAGAAACCCCCGGCT
>Ga0172379_10006192_pt1 | contig 16201 bp, 17 predicted proteins | sample GrowelOW334metaG_FD_119756 | JGI IMG/M metagenome (GOLD analysis project Ga0172379, IMG submission 119756) | Groundwater microbial communities from an aquifer near a municipal landfill in Southern Ontario, Canada - Groundwater well OW334 metaG | ecosystem: Environmental > Aquatic > Deep... | reverse complement strand
CTTATCTTGGGTAGTTTCGCTGATACAGTAACTACCATCGGCGCCGGTTGTCGTGACGAACGAAATACCGGACCGATTGTGGTTGAAATAGAGCTGTGTTGTAAAATGGCCAGTATTTACGGCGGCCACAGAATTATCCGCGGGTCTCGGCTTCAAGACAATAAAACTCCCGACATAGCCTCGGTTGAGGATATTGCTTGGGACGATCAAATCTTGCAACCATTTATTGATCGGTTGCTTAGAAGTGAAATCCCTTTTGTTCTCCAACTTGGCGAAGGCGATAAGCTCAACACCCTGGAATTTACAGTCACGCCAAACGCGGAATCCATCATGACCGAGGAAGAGTACCAGAGAGAGTACGGAAAATACGAAAACCCGCAAAAAAAACCGAAAGAATCTATAGCTCAGGCCATAGAAAAACTCGTCCCAATTATTATGAGTAGCCCAGACTTTCCCGGTCTACTCTAAACAAAAAAACAACAAATCGGGGCGGAACGCAACTAATTCCGCCCCACCCACCAAAGCCCTCAAAAACCAAAAAGAGGGCTTTTTTATTAAAAAATCTTTAATCTTTGAATTTTTAATTTTGAATCTTTTAATTTATCCTCCTTGACGGTTTTTCAAATCCCGTGTAAAATCAAGGGTTAATAAATTTATGGCAACACAACAGTTAGAAAAACAAGTCCAAGAATTACTAGCCAAAAGCGGCAAAATCCTGATTACCAGCAAAAAACAAGTGTCAGGCGATGGTTTAGCCGCTAGTTTGGCTTTGTTTTTAGCTTTAAAAAAACTGGGGAAAAACGCCGAAATAATCCTTGATGGCTTTACTGTTCCAGATAATTTAAACTTTTTACCTGGCATTACTGAGATTAGAAGCGAAGCTAAAAAATTAAAGAAATTCATTATTTCTTTGGACGTTTCGCAAACCGGTCTGGAAAATCTTTCTTATGATATTAAAGATGGTTTTTTACGTATTCATGTCACACCAAAACAAGGCGCAATTAATCCAGATTCTTTAAAAATGATCGACAGTAAATTTGCCTACGATTTAATCATCACTCTTGATTGTCCAGAAATAGAATCTTTGGGAAAACTTTACGATCATCATCGTGATTTGTTTTATCAAATTCCGGTAATCAATATCGACAATTCAGCAGTCAATGAACAGTATGGTCATTTAAACTTAGTTGACCTAACCGCTGTTTCAGTTGCTGAGCTTGTTTATCATTTAATCAAAGCTTGGCCAACCCCGCTTTTTGATCAAGACATTGCCACTTGTCTGCTCACCGGTTTAATTTCTAAAACCAAAAGTTTTAAAACTTCGAACGTTACGCCGGACACTTTAAAGATCGCTGGCGAACTTATTGATTGGGGCGCTGACCGTAAAAACATTGTTGCTAAGCTTTACCAAACAAAAACTATCGGCGCTTTAAAACTTTGGGGCCGTGTTTTATCCCGCTTGCAAACCGAAGCAAACGGCAAAATTTTATGGTCCAAAGTAACTCCAATCGATTTTACCGATAGCGGTGCGGTTATAAAAGATGTTGACGGAGTAATTGAAGAATTAATTGCCTATAATCCTTTTGCTCAAGCTATTTTACTTTTTTATCAAATGTCAGATGATAAAATCCAAGTCATTTTGGAAACTCAAGGCGTGCTTGATGCCCTAACTTTAACTCGAGAATTTACCCCAAGCGGTGATAAAAATCGCGCCGTTTTTAATTTAACTGGGGAATTAAATCAAGCTGAGCAACAAATAATAAGTGCTCTCAAATCCAAGCTCTAATGGCATTGATAAAGTATTTGGTTATTTGTATAATAACAGCGCTTTATCTATTCTAGGGGGTGTGTAGCTCAGGGGTTAGAGCGCTGCTCTTATAAAGCAGATGTCGATGGTTCGATTCCATCCACACCCACCATTCGACTCGCTGACGCTCGCTCATGGTCTTCGACCACAAAAGCTTATGCGAGGCGAATGTCCTGAACGGAACGAAGTGGAGTCGAAGGGCACCACAGCTAAATCAGGGGCCGGTCTTGATTTAATAAAACTTTTATAATAGAATAAGCAAAGAATATAATGGGTTCGTAGCTCAGTTGGTTAGAGCGCCACATTGACATTGTGGAGGTCAGAGGTTCAACTCCTCTCGGACCCACCATCTTTCAGATGGTGTAATTATTAAACAGGGTAGATAAAACCTTGTTTTTTGTTTTTTTAAAAAAATCATCACCCCTTGACAAACTCGTTTAAACCTGTATAATATAACGTCAAGCTTAATTTAAACACATTTAACAGGCTTGAAAAACAAAAAAACAAAAGGAGAAAAAGAAATGGACAGAAAACCATTTCACGAAACAATCATAGACTTAATTAATAAAACTTTCAGCGCCGCCGCATCGGAGTCGTTGGCAAGATTCATTAAGGAAGAAAATGGCCACGATGAAATCATCGCTTTCGGCGCTCCTGCATCGAACGCATTGATGTGGTTAGCAACATTCATTAAGTCAACCACTATCGAAAATGGCCACGATGAAATCATCGCCGCCTGGCAAAGAGGGCTTAAAGAAGGAGACTACCCCGAAGACCACGATTTCGGTGTGATAACAAGCCTTCTCGAGCAAAAACAAGATGCCATTACAAAAGCCGAGAACGATCAAAAAGGCATTAGCCTTGACGAGCTTCAACAGGAGGCTGACAAGTTACTAAAGCTTCTTGACGATCGTCATCCAGGCACATTTGTCTGGAACATGTTTATGATGGAACGTCTCAAAAACATACGAAGGATTATCGGCACCGGCAAATAATTTCGCCCTCCGCGAACCAATCGGGCGCACAAACAACAAGTTTGTGCGCCTTTTACTTTCCTCTTAAAATCCTTGACAAAACTGGTTAAAGAGCTATAATGAGTCGTCAAGCTCGATTCCCGTATACTTGTCGTAGCTGACCAAAAAAATGCAAAGTATACAAACAAAAAAAGGAGTATCAATTATGGCGGGAGAAACGCTGTATATTGAAACATTGCCCAACAAATTAGGAGAAATTCAGCTGGAAACGCTGGAATGGCCTAATGATGAGGTAGAAGAGGGTGAGACCGTCCTCGGCATTGCTGGTGATAAACTCGCTAAGTTGTATTGGCTACACCAGGCAATGGAGAAGGAGCAAAGGGAAATTTGTGGAAGATTCCACTCAATGCCCTTAAGCGACTCGGCAGAGTACCGAGCAGCCGAGCTGGAACATGATGCCCACAAGGACAAAACCAAGCGTTTAGGAATGATTATAGTAGGGGAAGTTCACGAAGCATTCCCCGAATCACTATACTATGGCATCCTCGGTTTCCGGAAAAACCGCCAGATAATCGGAATTAAAACCCCGGAACAATTAATAAAGGAGGGCTTAAAAGATTTTATTAAAGCCTTCCAGGCAGGACCCGGAAATCCCGATAGTCACGATCTCTAATCCTCTCCGCCCGATCCCAAAGTCGTGGAGTTTCAATTAGCTTAAACAATAAGCAAAATTGGAACTTCACGACTATTTTTTTAACAAACAAGACAAATTAAGCAAAGTGTGGTAATTTAAGATTATGAATTTCAAATATACAAAAACAACTTCCGATCGTTTGGACCAATTCTTAACAACTAAGAGCGGTGATTTTTCACGCGTCTATTGGCAAAAAAGCATTAAAGACGGCTGCGTAACGATTAACGATAAAGTCGTTACTTCCCCAGCCTACCGCTTAATTGCTGGCGATAAAATCAAGCTGATTAAAGAACTGGCAAAAATTGTTTCCAACACTTCACCGAAGATCGATCCAGAAGTGCTGGCTGAAACCGCTGATTGGATAGTGATCAATAAACCAGCAGGCCTCGCGAGTCAGCTTCACGAAGATCAGCCAGGCTACTGTCTGATCGATTGGTTTAAAAAATATTTTCCAGCTTGGAAAAAAAATAAGCTTGATCCAGAACGACCAGGACTAGTTCACCGTTTAGATAAATTAGTTTCTGGCATTATGATCATGGCCAAAACTAATACCATGAGCGAAAGTTTAAAACAACAATTTAAAGATCGAACGATTGTCAAAAAATATCTAGCCTTAGTTGACGAGCCGATTAATAAGCCGTCCGGCGTTATTAATTTTCCTTTAACCCGCGGCTTGGAAGGAAAAATCTCAGCCAAACCAAATAATGAAGAAATCGGCAGATCAGCTATTACCGAATTTACAGTTTTAAAAAACTTTCCGCACGCTTCATATATAGAGGTAAACTTAAAAACCGGTCGCACTCATCAAATTCGCGCTCACTTCTTAGCTTATGGTCATCCCTTAGTTGGCGATCATCGCTATCGACCGAAAAAAAGACCAGACAAAAGTGGTTTAAATAGGGTTTGGCTTCATTCTCATGAATTATCTTTTACCGATTTGCAAGGCGAGAGACAAGCTTTTACTGCGCCACTACCTCCTGAGCTGGAAGATTATCTAACCAGGTTTAAATAAAATTATGACTTCCGGAAAATTATTTATTATTACCGGCACCTCGGCGGTTGGCAAAACAACCATCGCCAAAGAAATTTTATTGAAACAACCGGAACTGATGCGCTCAATCACCTCCACGACCAGAAAAATGCGCGTTAATGAAAAAGATGGTAATGACTATCATTTTGTCTCTTTAAAAAAATTTCAAAACAAAATCAAGCGTGGCGAGTTCTTTGAGTGGGCAAATAATTATGGAAATTTTTACGGCACGGATAAAAAAGAAATCCTGGGTTGGTTGAATAAAGGCAAAAATGTTTTAATTGTCATTGATATCAAAGGCGCGCTTGTGATCAAAAAAATTCTAAAACAAAAAGCCGTGACCATTTTTATTTTACCCGATTCTCTTACTCAGCTTTTAAAAAGGTTTAAAAAACGTCCAAATATCACAGCCGACGAACTCAATCGTCGATTTAAAACCGCTAAAATAGAATTAAAACAGGCAAAATTATGCGATTTTAGAGTCCATAACCACGAAAACCAAATTAAACAGACCGTGGATAAAACCTTAAAAATACTCGGAAAAACGACCAAATAATCATAAAAACAACCATCAAGCCCGAAACTGTTGACATTTTAAGCACTTTCGGCTATTCTAATAAAGATTTTTAAATAAATATTAATTAAACTCCGGGGCAAAACCTGGACTCATTTTTCGAAGTAAGATCCGAGAAATTAGTCTCACTTTCTCGTCTCGCCGAAGCGAAGCGCGAAGGCGGATCAAATAAATAAGCATTATAATTCAATTTTTATGAAACACACTCCAGCGATTGAACTGGTTTATCCGGAAGCTAAACCCGGCGCGACTATCAAAGTTCATCAAAAAATTAAAGAAAAAAATCCGAAGGGCGAAGAAAAAGAACGCATTCAGATTTTTGAAGGCATGGTTATAGCCAGAAAACATGGCCGTGGAGCCAAAGCCACAATTACCGTTCGCAAGGTTTCCGAAGGCATTGGTGTAGAAAAAATCTTTCCTTTAGATTCTCCGATTATAGTTAAAATCGAATTAAAGAAAAACGCCGCCGTCAGACGTGCTAAACTTGGCTACATTAAAGGCTACAAGAAACGCTTAAAAGAAAAAATGGTAGCTCGGGAAGTAAAATAATTTCCTTTATCGTTTAGTTAGAGTTAAAATATAACAAGCATACGTCGAAGTGGTGGAATTGGTAGACACGCAGGCTTGAGGGGCCTGTCCTCTTTATTGAGGGTGGAGGTTCAAGTCCTCTCTTCGACACCAGCCTTCGTCGAGTCAGACTCGACTACGGCTTGGCGAAGCCATTCTTTAAAACAATGCGAAAGGATTATTTAAAATAGAAACATGATTGATTCGCTCCCTCAGAATTTTTTGATAGGGAGCGTTTTGCTTTAAGGACGTGTAATTTAAAATATTTATTAGGGTGACTAGCTCCCGCCTTCTCCGCCCTGGGCGGATACGGCGAGACGAGCAGCTTCCGCCTCATGCCAAAGGCAGATAAGCCTGTGGCTTAAGAGGCGGACCAGCCTGTGGCTGGGGTTAGAGTATTATTTAAAAAGTGTATATTGAAATTTAGGACGTGTAATTTAAAATATTTATTAGGGTGACTAGCTCAGCTGGTTAGAGCGTTTGGTTTACATCCAAAAGGTCATAGGTTCGAATCCTATGTCACCCACCAGCCTTCGCTCGATAGAGAGAAGGCTGTCCTCCGAAGCTTTAGCGAAGGAGGACTATAAGCATTGTACAGAATTATAGCTTTGTGCGAGCTACGGCTGGCACAGCCATTCTTCAAGTTTTATGTGAAGATCGCTCGAAAGCTTCATGCGAAGAAGGGCAACGCGCGTTGAATATGGTCGCAGTTTTCGCGAGCTTCCGCCTTCTCCGCCAGCTGGCGGATTCGGCGGACACAGACGAATGACGCGGCCATCTAAAAAAACTATTTATGAAAAATAACATCAAATTTATTATTACTGGCGGCACCATCGATTCGCATTGGGATGGCAAGCAAGACACGGCCGTAGTTAATGAGCAAACCGAGATACCGAGTTATCTTAACACCATGGTATTGTATGCTGATGTTATTGTTGAAACTATTTGTTTAAAAGATAGTCGACAATTAAATGGTCAAGATTTGGATAAAATTATTACCAGTTGTGAAAACAGTGATTATAATAGAATTATCATTACTCATGGTACCTATACCATGCAGGACACAGCTCGATTTTTACAAGCAAATTTAAAAAGAAAAGATTTGGTGATTATTATTACTGGCTCCATGATACCCCTGGTTGGTTTTTATCCTACCGACGCTACTTTTAATTTAGGCTACGCCATGTCTAAAGCGGAAAATTTAGAACCGGGAGTATATATTTGTATGAACGGAGCGACTTTCACACCAGAAGAGGTTGCAAAAAATATTGCCGAAGGAAAATTCTATTCCGTCTTCAAAAAAGAACAATAAAATTTACATTAAAAAAATAAATTAAGGGCCTATGGTCTAGTGGTATGACACTGCATTCGCATTGCAGAGACGGCAGTTCGATTCTGCCTAGGTCCACCATTCTTCGCTCGCCAGAGCGAAGAATGCCCTTCGTAGCTTCATGCGAAGAAGGGCAGCGTGCATTACATAGTCTCGCAGTTTGCGCGAGCTACGAATGGCGCGGCCAGCTCAATGAATTATTCTTTAAGGCTCGCCAGAGCGAAGAATGCCCTTCGTAGCTTCATGCGAAGAAGGGCAGCGTGCATTACATAGTCTCGCAGTTTGCGCGAGCTACGAATGGCGCGGCCAGTCTGAATGTTTTGCTGCAATAATACCGAGACATTTCTTAAAACAAAATGCGTATGAATTGGATTTTTTTATCATTACTTGGGCCTTTATTCTGGACGGCTTCCAATTTTATCGATAAATACGTTCTTGGTAAACACTCAAAAGGCATTTTTGATTTTCTCTTCTTCTCAACCATTACCAGCTGGTTGTTTTTTGTTATCATTTTATTGTTTAATGGCTTACCAGTATTTTCAATTTATCACTTAATTCCGATTGCAACTGGTATAATCCTAATTTATTCTTACGGTTTCTATGCTAAAGCTTTAGAACAAGGCGAAACATCAGCGCTGGTCATTCTTTTTAAACTGATTCCGGTGGTTACGCTTATTTTGGGTTTTATTTTCCTCGGCCAAACTTTATCGAAAAATGAACTTTGGGGCTTTGCTATTGTTTTTATCGGCACCTTGATTGTTTCTTTTGAAAAAACCGAGCGGAAATTAATCAAAGGTTTTGGCATGATTATTATTGCCATTTTACTCTGGTCAATCCTGACCTTGATGATAGATTATGGTTTAACCAAAATGACTTTTTGGGATTATTTTGTTTTTGATACACTCGGCTCTGGTCTAGCTGGCCTTGCTTTATTTATTATTCCTAAAATCAGAAAAGAGGTATTGACTGGAATTAAAACTGCAAAGATAAATAAATATCTTTGGTACACTGGCAATAATATCTTTGATTTTGCTGGTCAAATGTGCGCGAAAGGCGCCTTGGCAATCGCCCCGTCCGCCGCCTTAGTAGTAGTTGTCAATCAAGCACAATCATTTTATGCCATTATTATCGGCGCTCTTTTGACCGTCTTTATTCCAAGCAGCTTCAAAGAAAATATCAAGGCAGATGCTTTAATTAAAAAAATAATCGGCGCCGTAATTATGTTTTTTGGCGTTTATCTTTTACTTGTTTAATTTAAAACATATCGCTAACCAGACAAATAATTTTTCAGTCAGCCGCAGAAGCGTTAAAACAAGAGCTGCGTGATAATGAACAACGTTTTGCTGCCGCGGACAAATTAGCTATCAACGCGCCCGATGCTATGGAATCACATAGCGACACCACTAAATATCAAGCTGGCGTCGTAGCAAGTCGTTTAGCCGACACCATTACAGAACTACAAAGATCTTTGAACGATTTAACAGAACTTAAAAAAACACCTGTCGGAGAAAAAATCGTCTTAGGCTCGATTGTGGAATTGAGAAATGAGCATAATAATGAAAAACTATTTTTACTCTTGTCTGGAAGTGGCGGAATAAAATTCAATCTCGCAGAAAAAACAGCTCGCCTCATCACCCTTGCTTCGCCGATTGGACAATCATTAGCTAATAAAAAAGTCGGGCAAACCCTTCAAGGCAAAGATGGCAAAACCCTGACTATTGTTAACATTTATTAAAACCAAAGGCGCCAAATAACAACCTCGTTAATAGAGGTTTTATTTTTTTTAATCAAAACAAAGCGCCTTGACGTTCATATTAAATTATGATAGATTGCAATATTCAATTATAAACATAATTAAATGTTATTTGACAATTCAACAACAAAAATAAACAAAAAACAAGGAGAATAAGCAATGTTTATGACCCAGAGCTTGGGACAAAAACAAGCACAAGCGCAAAGACTTCAAATAAGTATGCCTTATACTCAATGGAGTCTTGTGCGGGCTTTTAGAAACAGTTACGCTGGTCCGCAGCCACCACCGATGCCAGATGAAAATCTTTTTGAGGCCACGCTCGATCTCAAACAAGAACTGATTCCTGGGTTTGAAAACTTCGACCATGAAGAAAAAATGCGCCTGATTGACAAAGCGAATAAAGTTTTTCGTTTCGTCTATACTCGCGGGCTCGATTGGCATGGTCAAGAAAAATATTATTTTAAAATTCCGCTCTTGCGCGACATCAACATTGCCCGCAACGGAATCGATAAAATAAAGATTCGCATTACCAGGGCCGAATATGAGCAAGCTGTCGCCATCATCCGGACGGTCGGCGAATTGGAACGGATCGCACGCGCGGTTCCTTACCACGGTCTTTATGAGACAGTTGTTACTCATCTCAAAAAAGATCACGATGTCGATCTGAACCAAACGGTGCTTGTCTCAGTTGATCGGGGCGGAAGAATTCCCTGTCTCATCCTGCAACATGCGTTGGGCTTAACCTCGATGGAAACTTTAAAAGTCGATCAGGGCCACGGACAGTTGGATGTTAGACGATTAACTGACTTCGCTGCCAACAACACTTTCCGCGACAAACATGTTTTGTTTGTGGACTCGACTGTTGATAGCGGACGCCAAATCAAAGTGCTTGCCAATTTTTTTGATGATCCTTGGTGGCAAGAAAAACTCGGTCATCGTAGTTGGTCATTAGTTGGCTCTAACGAATACGGAAATAATCTGGCACATCATCACAACATTAATTGGGGTGTTGATCCAGATAGCACATTCGAAGACAATCCGGAGCTTATGGGTATTGATTATGCTCCGAACAGTCTTAACAGAGTGGTCGAGTGTCCCTCCATAACGTCCGAAGCGATCAAAAAGTGTTTGTTAGCTGTCCCGGCTGGCTTAATCTACAACACCGCTGATGTTGCCGAGCAAGTCGAAAGGCAATATCGGGAATGGAAAAAAGCTCGGGCGGAACGAAAAGCACAAGCCAGACGTGAACGTCGGCAAGCAGACAAGGAGAGAAAAGAGCACTGGACCGAACAGTCGTTGATAATAACCGCTATTCGTCAGTGGTCAGAGAGATACTCGATGAATGACCAAGAAGATCTCCTGAAAAAAAGACTCAATCTTCCGCCTGCCGCTTTACCGACAATCATCACTGACGAAAAATCGCCCAACTCTTCCAATATCCTTATTATTGGAACGGGAGGTGGTTGGGTGGATATTCCGGAAGAAGTCGCTGACTTTCTCATTTCCGGACTTAGCCACTTTGGATCATTGTCACTTGGAACCGTACAAGGAAATCCGGGCAGAATCCTGGAAAGACTTATCCAAACCAACGCAAAAATAAAAGTCAGGTTATACAGGTCGATTGGTCAACAATCTTGGAAAGACTATTTCCACAATGACACCGATCGCTCGATAATTTTCGCCGGCGAAACAAAAACCGAAACGCGCGAGCAGATGATAAAAGACGCGAAGATCGTTTTGGTGCTTGGCGGAAGCAGAGGAACCATGGAAGAGACGCTACTTGCGCTCAAACTCCAAAAACCTACGGTACTAATTAAGGATTGGGGCGCAATTCCAGGTTACCTCTTAAAAATCAAGCGGTACCGAACACTGCCCCATCTGAAGGTTTGCGAAAATATCGTTGAGGCTCTGCAGACCGTTTTGGAAATAACCAAAACGTAAGCTCAAAACAAGAACACAATTAACCAAGGAGGCTGAATTTAAAATTCGGCCTCCTTTTACTTTTAACATCTTTTTAATAAATCGTAATAAAAACCCTCTTTCTCTTTTTAAATCTTTGGGCTAAACTATATAAATGCTAACCTCAAAAAAATTCAAGCGCACCAAAGAAAACTTTGTCTGCGAAAATTGTCAGAAAGAAATTGTCGGCAACGGCTATACCAACCACTGCCCGCATTGCTTATGGAGTAAACACGTTGATATCAATCCCGGCGACCGCCTCTCCCCTTGCCAAAGCTTAATGAAGCCAATCAAGATCGAACTAAAACAAGGAAAATACTTGATTCTTCATCATTGCATTAAGTGTGGCTATGAAAAAATAAACAAATCTGCCGCCGACGATAATTTTGAAACTATCATCTCTTTAGCTAAAATTATAAATTAATCATATTTAATTTATAATTTTCCGCCACCAGGCGGATCCGCCGATTGAGCGGAAAAATTGCATTTTATTATCCTTGACAACACCGCTTAAAAGGTGTATATTAGTTTGTTGTACTTTAAAAATCGCGTTTTCTGAGCCTTAGAAGCTCAAAAGACACAAAAACAAAAAGGAGTAAAAATGTTACAACCATTGTACTTAATCAAGGCTAAACCCGGCGCCCACGAGCGTTACTTGGAAAAAGTACGCCTGGGACTGATATCACCAGACGAAGTCGATCCTGGACCCAACGCCGATCAGCGTTATTTAGATTGTGTCGTTGGGCCAACTTGGACATTCGACATCACCAGGGATCACCTGCACACCAAAGATGAGGTTGAAAATATTATTAAAAAATATGAAGGCCTCGAAGGTTGCGTTCTGGAATTAGTTCCGGACAGAACCCGAGACAAGATCTTTGAGGTATTTTCGATCATCTTGAGCATTATCATGTTTTGGAAAAACAGAAAATGCAACAACTGTGGCAGTCACCGAGTTTACGAATGGCGCGAACCCCACGGATCGAATGAGAATCCTTGGAGCGAATGGGCCAGCGGTGCTAAATGTCATCGGTGTCAACATTCCAATTGGTATAGCCCGGCTTAACAAATGAGCCCTCATGGACATCAATCTATGAGGGCTCTTTTCATTTTAAAAATTTGCTAAAATAAACTGTTTTTGTTAAAATTGACTCATTGTCTAACATTTTAAATAACCACGCCTTATGTCTACATTTTTTGGATTTTTAGGCCTTGCCTTAGGATTTGTTATGGTTTGGAAAGCAAATTGGTTAGTTGAAAATTTCGGCAGATTAAGCTGGGCAGAAGAACACTTATCAAACGATGGCGGTTCACGCTTAGGCTGGAAATTGATCGGCATCGGCGTAATCATTCTTTCCTTCCTTTATATGTTCGGCTTCCTTGGTGGATTATTTTTAAGCATGTTCGGCAAAATTTTCGGAATTGAAAAATAGAGGGCCCTTAGCTCATTTGGTAGAGCGCCGCGTTTGCAACGCGGAGGTGACCGGTTCGAGCCCGGTAGGGTCCACCAGCCTTCGCTAAAGCTACAGCTGGCACAGCCATTCTATAACGTTTGATGCGGAGAATAACAAACTTAAAAAATATTTATGACAAACTTCCAAAACGAATCTTATAATCCTTATTCTGAAGAAGCTTTAAAAAATGAGGCGGCTCGTACATTAAGCGATGCTGAATTAATAAAAGGCGGCGCTAAATATGTTGCCCAGAAAGATCTTCAAACTGGCAACCCAGCTCATCCTCGTCTAGAATTAACTAAGGAACAGATTGACGAAATAAAACAGGCTGAACCCACAAAACTAACAACACAAGAAAATAAAAAAGAAGAAGAGTGGACACACACCTTTGAAACATATAATAACTTTTGGTTTGGTAAACCTAATCCGAGGGAAGATTTTAAATATTATCAAAAAGACGGAAAAAGGGATCCTGACAGAGAATTAGCTGCTGCGAGGTTGGTGCAGGAAGTTCTAGACTCAAGGCACGATCGCTTGGTAGCTATAAATAATTTTGAAGGGAAAAGAAATGTTTTTTATGCTAGTGGTACTAGTGGTATTGATGCTGCTGGAAGGCGCATGGCTGCAGCGTGGGGTGCAGAAACTTCTACAAATATTAATCCAATGGAACAACTTTTTTATCTTTATTTCAACCCGCCAAAAACAAATGATTTAATTAAAGAAGGAGAGATAATAGATACAAAAAGTAGAGGGGAATTTATAAAAAAGGAATTTTCTACACCAGTTCCGCCCCAAGAAATCAACAAAGCTTTAATCGCTATTATATATGGAGAAAGAGTTGAAATTGGAAACGAAACATTTTATGCAATTGCAAAAATGAAAAATATTGTCCCTTATATTCCATGGATAGTGTTATCATACGAATCAATAAAGGGTCTCGCCAGCCTCAACAAACCAATACTCTGCGTAGTTAATAAACCATCTTTCTATACCGACAATAATTTAAGAGATTTTATCAAACTTGTTAATGAAAAAATCGGAAATAAGGACGCGCAATTTGGATTATTGTTTCAAGGAATACCCGACAACACACAAAGACGGCATGTCTTGGAGGCTTATTGTAAAAATGAGCTCGCAAAATTAACGCCCGAGCACAAAGGCGCACTTGATTGGATAAAGGCGATCGGTACAGCTGAGGAAATTAGACAAGCCGAAGCCGCATTCAAACAGGAATAATAACCTAATTGAAGAGGCGACAACTTATAATTTATAATAAATTATATGAAACAATCAAAATATATCTTAAGAAGTTTTATTAACGCGCTTGGCACAACGGTTTATGTGATTTTGGTAGCCTTATTTATGTTTAATGGCGAAAATTTGTTTGACAAAACAGACAATTTTTTGATGCCAGTCTTCATGCTTTTGCTTTTTATCTTATCAGCAAGCATTACTGGTCTTTTAGTTCTTGGCAAACCAGTTCTGATGTATTTAGATAATCTTAAAAAAGAAGCCGTTACTTTACTTTTAGCCACAATCGGCTGGTTAGCTATTTTTCTACTCATAGTTTTTGTTATCTTATTAAATCATTAATAAAAGAATACTCATGTTAGTAAAGCCAATTAAAACAAGAATATTCAAAGAAGGTGAAAACCTTTTTTCTTTTATTACACCTTATTTAAAAAATATTAAAGAAAATTCCGTGGTCATTATTACTTCTAAAATCATTGCTCTCTCCGAAAAAAGAACGGCGATCATAGAAAATATTCAAACCAAAGAAAAATTAATTAAACAAGAAAGCAGCTTAGCTATTCCCACAAAATACATTTGGTTAACGATTAAAGATGGCGTAGTAATGGCTTCGGCCGGAATTGACGAATCAAACGCTCAGGGAAAATTAATTTTATTGCCGCGCAATAGTTTTAAAACCGCTTCACTACTACGTAAAAAACTGCAAACAAAATACAAGCTAAAAAATCTTGGCATAATCATTACCGACAGCAGAACCGCGCCACTCAAAGCCGGGGTACTAGGCGTAGCAGTTGGTTATGCTGGTTTTAAAGGAATCAATGATTATCGAGGTCAAGCTGATATTTTTGGACGTAAATTTCATTTTTCCAGGGCCAATGTAGCAGATAGTTTAGCGGCCGCGGCGGTTATAGCAATGGGTGAAGGCAAAGAACAGCAACCATTAGCAATCATCGAAAATTCGCCAGCCCAGTTCTGCAACCGAATAAAAAAAGACGAGTTAAAAATAGATATCAAACAAGATATGTATCGTCCGTTGTTTGAAAATCTGGATAAAATAAAAATAAAAAAGAAAAAATAATTTTATTTTTCAAAAAACAACACCTTAAGTCGTTGTTTTTTTATTTTTAAAAAAATATTTTGCTAAAAGATATTTTTCCATCTATCTTTTTTTATAAAAATGTTATATAATGAAGTTGTAAATAATTTTTTTTATAAAAATTATCATCCTATAAATTTAGAAAGGAGGTGAGAAATATGGCCGCTAAAAGAAAAATTAAAAAAGCTGTGAAGAAAGTTGCTAAGAGAAAAGTTGCTAAGAAAGCAGTAAAGAAAGTTGCTAAGAGAAAACCAGCTAAGAAAGCTAAAAAGAGAAGATAATATCTTTTTGCAAAAAACAAAATCCCTAACTCATGCTTGTAGGGATTTTGTTTTTGTTAAAAATTATTTTTAAAAAATAAAATACTTTACACTAAAAAATATTTTAAACTGAAAAAGCCCCAATTACAGAGCTTTATTTCATTATATTTTTATATTCAATCACTATTTTAAATTAATCACGAAGGATGGCCGCGCCAAGCCGTAGTACCGAGCGAAGTCGAGTCTGACTCGACGAAGCGAGGGACGAAGGCTGGTGCCCTGACCAGGAATCGAACCTGGATAACCAGCTTAGAAGGCTGGTGTTCTATCCGTTGAACTATCAGGGCTTATTTAAACTTTAAACTTCCGCCTAAAAATATCATTTTTAATAAACAAAGTCAAATCATTTTAAAATTACTTAGCCTTCTTGCGACGCTTACCATGAAACGCCCTGTGGATATCTTTTAGCTGTTGATTCGTTACGTGTGTATAAATTTGGGTCGTACTAATGGAAGAATGACCAAGCATTGCCTGCACCGATCTGATGTCAGCGCCGTTCATCAGAAGATCAGTGGCATAAGAATGGCGCAAGGTGTGCGGCGTCACCTTCTTGGTAATCCCTACCTGTCTGGAATATTTTTCCACTAATCGCTCTACGGAACGCGATGTCAAACCGGTTGGTTTGTTTTCATTCTTTTCCCGGCTGGTCGAAGCCTTATCGTGACTAATAAACAACCAAGTTGAAAAATCCCGGCGCAACTGCAAGTACTCTCTAATGGCGTGTCTCGCTGATGAAGATAAAAAAACCACACGCGGTTTATCGCCTTTACCTCGGACGGTAAATTCTTCTTTATCCAAATTTACCGAATCGCGCTTCAATGAAGCAAGCTCCGAAACACGCAAGCCGGTTGAAAATAATAATTCCAAAATCGCTTGGTCGCGCAATTTAATTATTTCCGGTTCGCGAGATCTGGTAGGCGCAGTCAACAATAAATCAAGATCATTGCCTTCCAAAAATTCCACTGTCCGCTCGCCGATTTTGGCAAGCTCCAATTTCTCCGCCGCCAGCGTTTTAATATCACGCTTAGCTAAGTATTTCAAAAAACTACGCAAAGCAATAATATGGTAATTCTGCGTAGCCTTTTTTAAAGTTTTACCGTTTTCATCGGCTAAACGATTCAATTTTAAACGAAAAATTCTGACCGCTTCCAAAGTAATGTCCACTGGCTTAGTAAGACTGGTCATCTCCAAAAAACGTTGCAAATAAAAATCGTAATTTCTAACAGTCAAAGACGAACGATTCTTTTCAATTTCCAAATATTCCAAAAACTCCCTAACTAATTTTTGCAAAAGATTTTCCACCATAATTTGATATTAAATAACATTTCTATTATATCATAGCGTCGCAAAATAAAACAGTTTAAAAGATTAATTTATAGTCTAAAGAGGGTT
>Ga0172379_10006191_pt1 | contig 16203 bp, 13 predicted proteins | sample GrowelOW334metaG_FD_119756 | JGI IMG/M metagenome (GOLD analysis project Ga0172379, IMG submission 119756) | Groundwater microbial communities from an aquifer near a municipal landfill in Southern Ontario, Canada - Groundwater well OW334 metaG | ecosystem: Environmental > Aquatic > Deep... | reverse complement strand
CGGCGTTCATCCGCGCTTCAATTCAAGGCTGCCTCCCGAAGGAATGACCTCTCCTCTTAACGTTCGGACACTGGCCAGGCATCACCCCCTATACATCATCTTTCGATTTAGCAGGGAGCTGTGTTTTTGGTAAACAGTCACTTGAAAGTCATTCGCTGCGGCCCCAATTGCTTGGGGCAGGGCTTATCGCTAACTTACGCCCGCTTTTTTGCCTAGTTCCTTAACGATGTTTCTCTCGTTCACCTTAGGCTCCTCGCCTCATCTACCTGTGTCGGTTTACGGTACGGTTACCATAACCTTAGCCCTAGAAGGTTTTCTGGGAAATCTATCAGCTTGAATTGACTCAGCCCGAAAGCCTTATCTCCTGACAGCCCAGCAACTTTGTCGATCCGGATTTGCCTAGATCTAGTCGCCAAACCGCCAACGTGCAAACCAATACACGCTCAAACCTCAAAACTTCGTCACTCCATCGGAAAATTATGGTAGTGCTGGATTATTAACCAGCTCATCCATCGACTACGCCACCATTACAATGGCCTCGCCTTAGGACCGACTAACCCTGGGACGATTTTCGTTGCCCAGGAACCCTTAGATTTTCGGTGGGCGGGGTTTTCACCCGCCTTCATGCTACTTATGCCAACATTCTCACTTCCCAACACTCCACCGCCACTCACATGACAGCTTCTGTGCGTTAGGAACGCTCCTCTACCAATTTGCATTGCTGCAAAGTCCGCAGCTTCGGTAACGTGCTTAGCCCCGGTAAATTTTCGGCGCGAGACGACTTGACTAGTGAGCTGTTACGCTATCTTTAAAGGATGGCTGCTTCTAAGCCAACCTCCTAGTTGTCGAGGTCACGACACAACCTTTTACACTTAGCACGTATTTAGGGACCTTAGCTTGCGATCTGGGCTGTTTCCCTTTTGACTAATGGACCTTAGCGCCCATAGTCTGACTCCCGAGCTTCACCTCTAGGTATTCGGAGTTTGGTTAAGGACGGTAAAACCCGTCCTCATTCAGTGCTCTACCCCCTAGAGTCAGCGCTCGAGGCTAGTCCAAAAACTATTTCGAGGAGAACCAGCTATTGCCGAGTTCGATTGGAATTTCTCCGCTAACCACAATTCATCCCAAAGTTTTGCACGACTTACGGGTTCGGTCCTCCTTCTGTCTTTCGACAGAATTCAACCTGATCATGGCTAGATCACACGGCTTCGGGTCTTATATATGCGACCAATTACGGGCTATTAACCCTCGCTTTCACTACGGCTACTCCGCCCAAGGCGGATTAACCAAGCCGCATACAATAAACTCGTTGGCTCATTCTTCAATAGGCACGCCGTCACCCGAATTGCTTCAGGCTCCGACTGCTTGTAAGTATACGGTTTCAGGTACTATTTCACCTCCCTCACCGGGATGCTTTTCACCTTTCCCTCACGGTACTATTCACTATCGATCTCAAAAAGTATTTAGTCTTGGGTCATAGGCGACCCGGCTTCAAACGGGATTTCTCGAGTCCCGCCCTACTTAAGAACAATCACATTAGGACTGCAATTTATTTTCGCTTACAGGGCTATCACCTGCTCTGGCAGAGCTTTCCAGCTCATTTCAACTAATAAATCACCGTGCTAACTGCTTTACCTGAAAGCAACGCAATCGTCTTGCAACACCTCATGGACATATGGCTTCAGGGCCTTCTGATTTGTCACAGCAAGCTGTTTCAAATCTTAGTCGCATAGGTTTAGACTGCTCCCGTTTCGCTCGCCACTACTAAGGGAATCAAAATCATTAATCAAAACCGATGAAGCATCACCAGCTCTGAATAATGATCGTTTGTTTTTTTCTTTTCCTCCGGTTACTAAGATGTTTCAGTTCACCGGGTTATCGTCTCAGCGGCCTATGTATTCAGCCACCGGACATCCTGTCTTCAACAGGATAGGTTACCCCATTCGGAAATCTGCGGGTCAAAGGTTGCTTGCCACCTCACCGCGGCTTATCGCAGGCTGCTACGTCCTTCATCGTCTTTTTGAGTCAAGGCATCCACCGTATACTCTTACGTGATTTTCCCACACTTTTATATTAAATGTGGTGTTATATATTCGTTATTATGTGTCTAACGTATTCAATTGTTAAAGTTCTCTAAAACTGCAAATGGCATCAAAAAAACCGCTTAGTAGCGATTATAACCCAAACTGAAGTTTGTTTATAACGCCTATACTTTTATAAGACTTAGTTGATGGTTTAACATATTTTATTTAACTCCTCAATTATACAGGAAATATATTATGTGTCAAGACTTGCCAGCTAGACTTGATTATCGCTAACATCTCTTTAATATTAGTCATTTTTTATCAACAAAAAAGAACCCCAGCTAAAGGGCTCCCGAGCAAAAATTTCACAATCCGTCGTTTTATCAACAAAAAGGGTAACGAAGCATGAATTAGGAAGTAAGAAACTAACTCCCTCTCCTAGCTTAGGAGAGGGAGTTAACAAAGTAGCCATCAAACCATTTAGCTATTTTGCAGTAGCAAAAAAACGAGTCTCGTAAGAGACTCGTTTTACTAGACCTTATTTACTATGTTATTAGTTAGCTGGAGCGCACTCGGCAGCAGTTGCAGAGCCAGCGGTAGTACCTTCACCGAAACCTGGTGTTGGTTGAGCACTGGCGAAAGCATTGCTACATTCAGCTGGAGCCTTACCGTCAGTAAAGGCGCCACAAATAGCCTTGGACAAGCTAGCAGCATCGCGACCAGAACTAATTTCCTTACCATTAATAATCAAAGTAGGAGATCCTTGGACACCATATTTGTCATTATCAGCCTTGTAGATATTAAATGGTGGGAAAGAACTGCCCCAACTATCCTTCTTATTATAGAGCTCAGTAATCTTAAATTCTTTGTCAGTAGCAGTAACACAAGCGGCCAATTTCTTTTCATCAACAGTCTGTTCTTTCAAACAAGCGGAACTGTCACCTGCCTTCAAGAAACACTTGAGGTATGGTAAGAATTTTCCACCCTGTTCTTTATTAATACAATATTGACGAGTCTGTTCATCTAACTCTTTCTTGTCATGCATGGCATAATCAACGAACTTGATCTTGAAATCAATCTTGGAGCCGAGAGCTTCGACAACAGGCAAGATGCCTTTCTCAATCTGAGTACCATAAGGACAATGACTCATGACGAACAATTCTACGGCTGGCTTGTCGCTCTTAGGAGCTTCAGTTACTGGCTGACTAGCAGCTTCTCCGGTATCAGCAGCGCCAGTATCAGTGCCATTAACTTCGGCAGTCATTTTCACTATATCCATGCCTTGTGGCAAAAATATTTTGCCATCCTTAGTCATGTAGGATTCAATAGGCGTAGTCTCACCCTCCAAAGTGATATCCATTTTGTATAAACCGGCATTATATTCAACAGCATCAGTCATTGTGAAATTACTCTTGCCCCCCAACAAAACATCCTTGATGAAAGTCTCGGCTTTCGCCTTGGCTTCAACGGCTGTTAAATTCTTGGCGCTAGTCCCCTTCGCTCCAAAGCCCTTCTGTGACATATAAATGCCAGCTCCCAAAAGAACAATAACCACCACCAAGATAGGTAGCATTTTCTGTTGTTTTTTGTCTATCATATTTTAACTAATTAACCCAGAACCAATCGGTCCTTGTAGGTTATTTATAAATAAATTAATTAATATTTCCTCAGTTTAATGTAATTATTTTCTACTGTCAATTCCAAGACTATCACCGCGTACGAGATCCCGCCTCGCTTAAAACACATAGAGCGGGACAAATACAAATCCTACAAATATACAAATTACAAACACCCCCTCCCCGCCTCGCGTCGACAAGCTCTGCGAGTCGAGGCGGGCAACCCCAGCCCGACAAAGTCATTCTGGCGGGTCCCCCTTAAAACAATGGGGAGGAATTTTAATATGTGATACGTGTTATGTGTTATGTGATTTAGATCCACGTCACTCCCACCACTTCATCCCCCGTTTCTTTGAAACGCATCAGACGTACACCCTGAGTATCGCGACCCAATTCACTGACAGATGAGAATGGCAATCTAATAACTTGGCCCTTGGCACTGATGATAATCAAATCCCTGCCTTCCATCTTATCCTTGTGTACTACGAAAGCGTTGGTCAAGGCGCCAGTCTTGTCAGTAATTTTGGCCGTCTTGATACCACTACCGCCTCTGCCTTGAATCTTATAATGACTCAGATCAGTTCTCTTGCCGTAGCCATTAGCCATCACCGATAAGACTTGATAACCCTTAACCTTACCGTCCTGAATCACACCCATACCTACCATTCTATCATTTTTCTTAAGCTTAATACCGAAGACTCCAGCCGCGCCCCGTCCCATATCTCGCACATCAGTTTCATGGAAGTGAACGGTCTGACCATGGGCTGTTACCAATTGAATAGTGTCGGAGCCTGAAGTCGGTTTGGTCCAGATCAGTTTATCATCTTCTTTTAATTTAATGGCCACCAAGCCACTGCGTCTAACATTGTCAAAGGATTTAATCTCCACTTTCTTAACCAAACCTTTTTCGGTGGCGAAGAACAGATATTTAACATCGCCCAATTTATTCAAAGGCAGAATGCTAGTAATTTTTTCTTGACTAGGTATAGATAAGAAATTAACTATAGCCTGACCCTTGGCGGTTCTTTGAGCCTGAGGGATTTCATAACCTTTCAATTGGAAAACTCGACCACGAGTAGTGAAGAATAAGAGGTCGTCGTGAGTCATGGTAGTGAAGAGGAATTCTACGCCATCCTCTTCCTTGGTGGTCAAACCGACTACGCCCTTACCGCCCCTGCTCTGAGTCTTGAAGGTGTCTGAAGCCATGCGTTTGAGATAACCATCACGAGTCATCATGACGACCACTTCTTCATTAGGCACTAAATCTTCGACACTAAATTCCTTGACGCCCCTAGCTACTACCTTAGTACGCCTGTCGTCGCCATATTTTTGAGCCATCTCCTTAATGTCATCTTTGATAATGGTCATGATGCGAACACGTGAACCCAGAATCTCTTCCAAATCTTTGATTAATTGATTTTTTTCATTCAATTCGGTCTCAATACGCAGACGTTCCAGGTTGGCTAATTGGCCTAAACGCATTTCGACGATAGCCGTCGCTTGCAGTTCGGTTAGTTTAAATCGTTTGATTAAATTCTGCCTAGCCTGTTCTCTGTCCTTGGAAGCTTTGATTATCTTGATGATTTCATCAATGTGCGCCATGGCAATCATCAAACCGTCCAAGATGTGAGCTCGAGCCCTAGCTCTATCTAATTCGAATTGAGTGCGACGTCTGACTACTTCGACTCGATGTTTAACATATTCTTCCAGCGCAGCCTTAATGTTCAGAACTTTTGGCTGGATACCATCAACCAAGGCCAATAAATTAATATGGAAAGTGTCCTGCAAAGGAGTTTTATTATATAAACTGTTTAATATTTTCTTAGGGAAAGAATCTTTCTTGAGATCCAGCACCACACGCACGCCGTCTTTGTCTGATTCGTCACGCAAGTCTCTGACGCCCTCAATCTTCTTCTCCTTAATTAAATCAGCAATCTTCTCTACCAAAGTAGACTTATTAAGCTGATAAGGAATCTCAGAAATAATGATTTGGAAATCACCTTTCTTGTTTTCAGTTATTTCGGCTCGTCCACGCACCACAATACCACCACGACCGGTGGCATAAGCCTGCACGATGTCTTTCTTATTATAAATAACACCGCCGGTTGGGAAATCAGGACCTTGCACATGCTCCATAATATCCTCTACTGTCGTCTCCGGATTATCAATCAGCAACTCGATAGCAGTGCATAACTCTCGCAGATTATGAGGTGGAATGTTGGTAGCCATACCGACGGCGATTCCCATGGAGCCGTTCAATAATAAATTAGGTAATCGAGCCGGCAAGACTCTAGGCTCCTTCTGGGTGCCATCGAAGTTTGGCGCAAAGTCAACGGTGTCCTTATCCAGGTCCATCAACATTTCCTCCGCCATCGGAGCCAACTTGGCCTCAGTATAACGCATGGCTGCGGCATTATCACCATCTAAGGAACCGAAGTTACCCTGACCCTTAACCAAAGGGTAACGCATGGCGAAATCCTGAGCCAAACGCACCATACTATCGTAAACAGCACTATCACCATGAGGATGGTATTTACCAAGCACTTCACCGACGACAGTGGCTGATTTGCGGAACTTGCCATTGGCTCGTAACCCCAGACTGTCCATAGCGAATAGGATGCGACGATGCACTGGCTTCAAGCCATCGCGAACATCTGGCAAGGCACGCGACACAATAACACTCATGGCATAGTCCAGATAACAACTACGCATTTCAGTCACGATTGATTGTGGTTCCAGATGACCATCCATGATGCCTAGACTGCTCTGTTCGCTTTTAACAGCAACAACTTTCTCGACTGGCTCCGGATTTGCTTCGGTGTTTTTTTTCGACATAATGCTTGATTATTGATTCTGCCCTTCTGCAGGCAAATTGAAATTATTGTTTAAATCGCTAGCCGTGGTACTGGACATAGCCTTGTCCGCTTCTAGCTGATTGGCTTGTTTTTTTAATTGATCTATTTCCGCCATCACCTGCTCCAAACTGGTGCCGAGACTATCCTTAGCCTCATCAAGCGATACGGCATCAATCACCGGCTTCTCTCCCATCACTGGTCTCTTAACAATCTCATCGAAGCTGGCAATCCAGAAACTGATAATAGACAACATGAACAGACTGACACCAATCCAAATGATTAGCAATTTATTACGGCGATCGGACTCATTATGTTTACCTAAGACCCTGTCTCTTTCGCTTAAAATCTCCCTAAAATCTCGTTTCAAATCCTCTTCCAAGACGGAATCTTCTCGTTCCAACAACTCCTTAATACGAGCAATCTCCGCTTCGTTGATATGTGGCTCCTGCTTCTTCCTGACTGCCACCTTCCTGGTTGTTACTTTAGATTTAGGGCTCTTCGTTTTTGATATTGTTTCTTCTTTCCTCCTTGGCATATATTTAACTATTTAAAATAATTAGTCTAGCTTCATCAATTGGCAAATCACGCTTAGTCATCTTTAACTTCTCTTCATATTCCGGAGTCAGACCCAGCTCTTTGATAAATTTCTCTATTGAGTCCAATTCAAATTTCAGACCATCAACTTGGTAGTGCATCGGGATTATGATGCGTGGCTCCAATTGATTAATTACTTCCACCGCTTTCTTAGCATCCAAAACAAAATGACCACCAACCGGTATTAGTAGTATATCTGTGCCATCTAATATTTCGATTTGCTTGGCATCCAAAGCATGACCAAGATCTCCCAGATGAGTCACGACCAAATCTTCAAAACTGATTCGATAAATAATATTTGAGCCTCGCTGTTTACCCTGTTCATCGTCATGCCAAGAGTCAACACCTTCAATGTAAACACCCTTGTATTCATATTCGCCGGCGCTATCAATGATGAAGGGTTCCTTACGAATCGCTTTAACATTGTTATGATCCTTGTGATCATGACTGATGGTGACGATATCAGCTTCGAAGCTAGGCATTTTCAAACCAGTAAAATCACTATCAAAAGGATCGGTGGTTACGGTTATGCCATCACTACCAAGTTTGTCTTGCAATTTAAAAGCGCTGTGTCCCAGCCAAGTTATGTACATATATATAAGTTTATAAAGTTAGAAAGTTAAAAGTTAAAAGTTAAAAGTTAAAAAAATAATAAACAATATACCTACTACAACTAAAATGAGTTGAGTCAAAGATTAATGATTTACGATTAATAGATTAAGAACACGACCAGAACCAAACAAACCAGGTTCAATAATATACAAACAAAAAGAATTGGAACTTACTGCTCCTATCTAAAATATAACTCATTTCTAAAGTGGTGTCAATCAATAATTACTTGGATTTATTGACTTATTTCTTGATTCATGACCTAATCGCAAATTAAGAGCTGTCGTAACAAATAACTACCTTTTCAACTAAAACGAACATGAGAAATTGTTTCTATTTTTACGACAAATCAAGTCAATGTGCGTCGTTTGTTTAAGGCAAAAAGTAAAGTATATTCCCCTCTAGAGAGGGGTGCTTGAAAGGCGGGGTGTGTTTAAATTAATTATTTTTGCCGAGTTACGACGCGCGACGCAGATTTGTCAGAAAAAATTGCCAAATTTCGTTTGTTCGTTGTGTTGGAAAGAAAAGAAAAAAGGAATGTGTCTACAAAACGAGATCCCCGATCGCAAGCCTTGCCTAACGCGAGTCTAGGCGGGAGTCGGGGATAAAATAATAATTAATATCTCAACCCCACCCCGGCAATCGCCGCGGCCAAAGCATCGGCGGCATCATCAGGCTTAGGGATTTCTTTGAGATTCAAAATCAACATCACCATTCTCTGAATTTGTTTCTTATCAGCCCCGCCATAGGTGGACACTGCCTGCTTGATTTGCATAGGTGTTAGGGAAGCTATTTGCAATTTATTAAGTTGACAAGTCAAGAGAATCACTCCTCGCGCTTGCCCGACAATCATCGCCGTCTTAGCATTTTTGGCAAAAAACAAATCCTCAACGCAGACCAGTTGGGGTTTATACTTAACAATAATTTCTGTTAATTGCTGATGCAAGAGCATTAGACGCTCTGGCAAAGGCATCTTAGCTGGAGTCACTATCGAACCATAAGTCAAACACTGATAATTAACACCCTTACCAGTTTCAATGATGCCGTAGCCGGTATCAGCAATACCAGGATCAATACCGAGAATAATCATATTTGTAACATATAGCACACCCGCCCGTACCGAACGCGGTACGTTCGGGCGGGTAACTCATAACGCCAAACGTTATCAAGAAACATGCTAAACTATTTACCCAACTATTATCAAAAACCCATCGCTACTATTTTAAAATTTTAAAACAATGTCTAAATGAAGTTACGAGTTACGAGCTGTGAGTTACGAGACGTTACTATAATAATCACTCACATCTTCATTCTCATCCAGAATATCGATAAATTTTTCAAATTTTTCCAAATCGTCGCCAGTCAAGGTCTTCTTTTCTTTGGCGACATACTCCATTTCCGCCGACTCAACGACAACACCCTTGGCTTCCAGAAATTTCTTGATATTTTGCAAATCGTTAGTTTTACAATAGATAGTTATGCCCTCCTCTTCATTAATAATATCTTCTGCGCCCAAATCAATTAGTTCTAATTCCAGATCAGCTAGTTTGGCTGGCGGTAACTGTTCGTTGGTGATTAACAAAACGCCAAGAATGTGAAAATTCCACATTACCGACGACAGTCCTCCACCAACTTTATCAAAGGCATGACGCACCGTGGCCGCACTACGATTGCGACTATCAGTTAGACATTTAACGATAAATTGAGATTGAGCCGGACCGATACCTTCGTAAACCAATTCTTCAATAGTAGCTCCGGCTAATTCTCCTGTACCACGTTTAATAGCTCTCTCAATATTATCCTTGGGCATATTGGCAGCGCGTGCCCGCTCCACCGCAGTCTTCAAAACGAAATTAGATTCTGGATCACCACCCTTCTTGGCAGCCTGAATTATCAGATTAGCCATCTTGGTAAAAATTGAACCTCGCTTGGCATCTACTACCGCCTTAGCTCGCTTGGTTGTGGCCCATTTAGAATGTCCGGACATAGGAATAAAATTTAATACCCATATCTGGGCACGCGAATTAAAAATTTAAAATTTAAAATTATCGATTGACGTAACTACAATGACAAACTAGCAAAAAATAGATACTTTTTCAAGCCAAGTAAAAAGCTTTAAGCTAGGCCTTTTGATCTGAATTATTTTTATAATCTTTTCGACCGGCCCGCACTAATATCACAAGTCCTAACGCTAGTGAAACCAAGCTTATGACTTGAGGCCAGCGGAAAATGCCGAGACTGGGAGTGATGTCAACTTTAATAAATTCCACCAGGAATCGATACAGCCCGAAGATTATTAAATACCAAGCTGTTGTACCTTGACCCAATTGAATTAGACTAATTGGTTTCGATCGCCAATATTTTAGACCCAGCATAATGATTACCAAGCCCGTCATAGCCGTCAGTGATTCATATAAAAAGGTGGGATGAAAATGGGAATAAGCCAGATAAGCCTCCGGTCGATAGCGCGCTTCAATGAAGATTCCCCAAGGCAAATTAGTGGGCAGACCGAATAATTCTTGATTGAAATAATTTCCCCAACGACCGATTGTCTGCCCCAACAGCAGAGCCGGAGCCACGCAAGCTGTCAGTAACCAGAAGGAGATTCTTTTTGTTCTGGCGTAATACCAGATGGTCAAGGCGCCAGCCAACACCGCGCCATGAATCGCCAGACCACCATGCCAAATCATTATTAATTCTTGGGGGTGGCTTAAGTAGTAAGGCAATTCCAGACCGACGTGATACAATCTCGCTCCCAACAAGCCATTGACAATCAGCCAGAAACTTAAGTCCAAGATGGTCACTGATTCAATCCGAAAAATCCTAGTCAGTTTCATGGCTAGGTAAACTGAAGCGCTAATAGCCAAGACCATGATCAGGCCGTAATAATGTATTTGTAACGGACCCAACACAAATAAGATGCTGGGTGGCGTAAAATTTCCTAACCAGTAATTCATAACACCATCATAGCATGGCCAAAGCATCTTTCCAATCAGCACGATAGAGAAGTAAGATTTAGGAGACTACTACAAATACAAATCATTACAAATGTACAAATTACAAATACTGGCCAACCTCACCCCTACCCATATAGACGACCGTTCCCTCCTGCTCCGCCAGCGGGCGGATACGGGTGGACAAGCAACCGTTTAACCATTTAGCCATTAATAGCCTTTTGTAGTATTCGTATTGTTTGTAGCATTAGTAGTATTAGTAGCAATTTTCGTAGACCCGCCCGAACGACTGAAATCTTTCAGTCGGGCAGGTTAGTAGGTTTGTAGTATTAAAAAAGCTCAAAACAATTAAGTTAGAGCTTTATGACCGAGTTGGTCTATTTTTTCGATATTCTGGCTAATCTTAAGCCATTGTAGCGGTATAATTTATAGCTTACCAAGATAAGCACCAAACCGTAAGCAATATTACGTAGCATTTCCATGCCTGTTGGTTCCAAATCAATTGGTCTGTCATTTGGTAGACAGAACAATCCGGTGATAGCCAGCAAAATAATGAGGCCATTAATCAGTTTCTGTTGATTAGTTTTAGCCAATTTCGGCAAGGACAAAATCAATTCCAGGCAGTAAATTACAGTCAAAGTGAGATATTTAAAGCATTTTACTGCAATAAATTTGGCTAATTTTAATGATTTTTTAATGATAATCATTATTTGAATCTCCATTATTTTCTAAAAGAACAACTTAATATATAATTATATCATATTTTTAATAATCTGTCAATATGGGCTTGTCAAAAACGAAAGCGTCTGTTATGATTTCGTCGTAATAATTAGCCAAAAACCGCTATGTACGATAATGACAAGTTACTGCAAGATTTATCACTAAACGAAGCCAAATACAATCAGATACACCTTGACCCCAAGCAAAATACTGCCAAATTTAAAAATCGCTGGTTAAGACTGTTTTCTAAAATCATTGCATTCATATTGGCATTTTTTGTGGTAATCTTTGTATTTTTTTACCTCAAGGGATCGGTCAGTGACCAGAGCTCCTTTGCTTGGCTTAACAACATTCCTATAATCGGCCAGATAAAAAAAATTGCCGAGAATAGTGGCGCTCCCTTGAAGGGCGAAGACCGAGGTCGTATCAACGTCCTACTCCTAGGTATTGGTGGCAAGGGTCATGACGGCGCCGAATTAACCGACTCCATGATGGTAGCCAGTCTCGATCTGCGATCCGACCGCGCCGCCATGTTGTCCATTCCCAGAGATTTACTGGCACCGATTGATAATGTCGGCTGGCGCAAGATTAATAATGTCAACGCCTTCGCTGAGATGAGCGAGAAGGGTTCGGGTGGTCTCGCTGCTAGTCAGACAGTCAGTTCAGTGCTGAGCGCGCCGATTGATTACTATGTCAAAATTGATTTCGATGGCTTCGTAAAAATTGTTGACGAATTAGACGGCATTAATGTCTGCGTTGATCGCGCTTTTGACGATTACACTTATCCGGCCGAGGGTCAGGAAGCTAACCCAGTCTGGGAACAACGTTATGAAACCTTACATTTCGATGCTGGATGTCAAACTATGAATGGAACACTGGCCTTGAAATTCGCTCGTTCGCGTCATGCTGTCGGCCCAGAAGGCACCGACTTCGCCAGAGCCGCTCGCCAACAAAAAGTTATTACAGCCATCAAGGACAGAGCCTTATCTCGTGAAACCCTGTTCAGCCCCAAGAAGATTATTAACATTATCAACGATGTTTCTGATCATTTGCAAACTAACCTCAGTCTAGTGGAAATGAGCAAGCTCTGGAATCTAACCAAAGATATTAATAAGGATGATATTAAGACGAGAGTACTGGACAATAGTCCAGCCGGCCTCCTGATGGATGCGACTGGCGCTGATAGCGCCTACACTCTCGTACCCCGCGCTGGTAATTTCAGCGAGGTGCAATATTTGTTCGTCAACATTTTTGAGACGGCACCAGAAGCGCAGAAGGCCAAGGTCAGCGAAGAGCAGGCCAAGATTCAAGTCCTCAACGGCACTTGGATTAGCGGTCTGGCCGGACGCACTGCCCTCGACTTAGAGAAATATGGTTTCACTATTGTCGGCACTGCTAATTGTTCCAAACAAAATTTCGAGAAAAGTGTTATCTATGATTTAACTTTCGGTAACAAGAAACAGTCACTCGCCTTGCTAAAAGAGAAGACAGATGCTAATGTCTCCTTCACACTACCGGACTGGCTCAAAGAAGACCTCAGTCGCAGTATGGCTAGTGGCACTACCAAAATCCAGCCTGATTTAATTTTGATCGTCGGACAAGACATGGAGAATAATTAAAAAATTTAAAAATCAAAAGTCAAAATGTAAAATTAAGGAATCGCTCAGCGATAGTTATTAAATTAAAAATTCCCTCCCTAATTTTAAATTGTCATTTTCAATTTTGAGATTTACATTTTCCACTTAACATATGTTGGCCAAGAAATACAAGACAACTCTGCCTCGCATCGTGATTTTCGGACGTACTAACGTCGGTAAGTCCACTCTTTTTAATACCCTGACTGAAAAGAAGCAGGCCTTAGTGGCCGACATTTCCGGCACCACCAGAGACGCTAACTTCGGCGATGTTTCCTGGCAAGGGGTGGATTTGGAATTGGTAGACACTGGAGGTATCATGGATATCGCCTTCTTGAAATCAGCCAAGACTAAGGCTGAGTCCATTGATGAAAAAGTACAAGCGCAAGTCAGACAATTGATCACCCGAGCCGACCTGATTTTATTCGTGGTTGATAATAAGAGTGGCTTACTACCTCAGGATAGTCACATGGCTCAAGTCTTGCGCCAGATCATGACCAATACTGATAAAATTATTTTAGTCGTTAACAAGGTTGACAATTACAAACAAGCCGGCGAGGCTAGCGTTTTTTACAAACTTAATTTGGGCGAACCGCAATTAATCAGCGCCACCACCGGAGCTGGCACTGGCGACCTCCTGGACCTGGCCATCAGTAAGATTGGAGATCGCTTAGCCAAGGCCAAGGCTGAACTGGAAGAAGACACTACCAAGACCAAGGAGGATATCAAGATTGCCATTATTGGCAAACCTAATGTCGGCAAGTCCAGCCTGCTTAACGCCCTCTTGGGCTACGACCGAGTCATCGTCTCACCGATTGAACACACCACTCGCGAACCACAAAACACCAAAATAGTTTACAAAAATCGTTCCATTACCCTGATAGACACCGCCGGCATCAACAAAGCCTGGAGCAAGATGGATAAATTAACCAAGTTAGGCATCGCCAAGAGTCTGGATGTCATCAGCGAAGCCGATGTTGTTTTCTTGGTCATTGATATCAGCCAAGATCTAACCAAACAGGAGGCGAAATTAGTGGAAGACATTTTCGAAAAGAGAAAAAGTTTGATAATCATCGCCAACAAGTGGGATATGGTCGAGGAGCGCAATACCAAGGTTAATAAACAGACCATCTATCGCACTCTGCCCTTCGCGCAGTTCGCTCCCATCCATTTCATGTCCGCCAAAAATCATACCAAGCTAGATAAGCTCATGGACTTGGCGATCAAGATTGCCGACAATCGCAAAGTGGAATTGTCCTACAGCAAATTGGTGCGCTTCATCAAAACTTGTATCAACAAACACAAACCAACCAGAGGCGGTGGTCAACGCTATCCTCACATCTATCGCTTTGAACAGACTAATACTAATCCGCCAGCCTTCGCCGTTCAGGTCGGTTCCAAAGAATATTTAGCTGACTCCTATCTGCATTATTTGTCCAATCAATTGCGCGAGCAGTTTGATCTCGAAGGCACTCCCATCAACATTTGGGTTGATAAACGCCGTGTAAGTGGTAGAATGAAGTCAGATGAAGAGTTGGAAGAAGAATTTGACGAGAACGGAGATATTATTTACGAAGAAGATGACGAAGAAGATATTCCCCTCTCCGAGAGGGGTGGCCCAGCCTCGCCGAAGACGGCGAGTCGAGGCGGGCGTTAGGCCGGGGTGTGTTTGATAATAAATATAAAATATATTCATAACTCATAACTCATAACTCGTAACTTTTTTCTAAATTATAATTTAGCTGACCCGTTATGTGTTACGCGTTATGCGTTACGAGAACAATATGAAACTCATCGTCGGTCTCGGTAACCCAGATAAAAAATACCTCGACACTCGTCACAATGTCGGCTTTATCATTGTCGATGCTTTAGCTAGTGCTAGAAATTTAAACTGGCAAACCAACAAGGACTGGCAAGCTATGGTCGCCAAAGACATGGACCTATTACTGGTTAAACCACTGACCTACATGAACGATTCCGGCCTAGCCGTCCGCAAGATTATGGATTTCTATCAACTGGCTCCAGACAAATCCGAAGCGAATACCAATCTCAGCGAAGCCTTAATCGTCATCCATGATGATCTAGATATCGCACTCGGCCAATACAAGGTTAGCTCCGGCTCCTCCAGCGCTGGTCACAATGGCATTGAATCAATCATCCAAATGCTAGGCACTAAATTCTTCACTCGCTACCGCATCGGCATCGCCACACCAGACTTAGAAAAATATCGTAAAAGTATTCTCGGCAACCGCGCCCACAAATTCGTGCTCAACCGCTTCCCAACAACAGAAAGAAAAATCATCGAAGATCTAGCGTCAGAGTTGATAAGTAAATTGTTTTAATATCAATTACTCCCACAAATCTACTAATCCACTCACTAATTCACTAATACAACCTCCTTCATTACACAGGTTCTACATAGCTAACAATTCTTAAACTTAGGATTTGTGTATTCGTGAAACGATTCGTCCCGCTCCATGTGTTTTAATTGAGGCGGGATCCCGCCAAGGCGGTGATAGATTTGTGGGAGCATACATTACAGCCATGACCATATTTTTAATCATCATCTTATCCGCATTTATCATCTGGAATATCACCCAGCTTTGGCAGATTAATATCAAAGGTCGCACCCCTTGGTTTCCGACACCAAGTAAGGCCTCGGATATTATTTGTGATCGAATTAAATTACTGCCCGGTGAAACTTTCGCCGAGATTGGCGCCGGCTCTGGCCGTATCTCTATGGAAATAGCCAGACGACACCCAGACAATCAGATTTATGCTTATGAAATTGCCTATGTCCCCTTCACCATCGGTTGGCTCAATGCTCTCAAATATCCTAATGTCCATTTCATCCGAGCCGATTTCCGTGATGTCGATTTGAATGGTATTAACTATTTCTATTCATTTCTAAATAAAGCCGGTACCGCTGCCCTTGTCCAGACTCTAGATCAGCTTCAGAAACCAGCCAAACTCTACAGCCTGGCCTTCCGCGACACCAAACACCAGTTACTTGAAACAATTCCAGCTGGCCGTCAATTTATCTACCTTTATCAACTCTAAACCTTGACAGAGTCCTGTTACAATTGCAGCAATTAGGGTTACCTTTGGGGTTTCGTTCTCATGTGGTATGGTGGGAAAATTATTTAATTAATAATTTTCATCAATATGCCGAGAAAAAACACTCAAGAGGCACTAAT
>Ga0172379_10006190_pt1 | contig 16205 bp, 8 predicted proteins | sample GrowelOW334metaG_FD_119756 | JGI IMG/M metagenome (GOLD analysis project Ga0172379, IMG submission 119756) | Groundwater microbial communities from an aquifer near a municipal landfill in Southern Ontario, Canada - Groundwater well OW334 metaG | ecosystem: Environmental > Aquatic > Deep... | reverse complement strand
TGGGAGAAAATTCCACCCCGTATGCTGCGCTTGCAGGGCTGACAGGATCGGCACTGGTTCCGGCCGGCAGGGTGGCCAGCAATCGGATATCCCCTGTTTTATTGTCGAAATGAAACAGTTCAAACAGGAATAACCCTTCAACAGCAGTGGCCAGATAATCGCCTTTCGGGGATGATTTGAGATACCCGGTCGCACCACGGTTATCCCGGTCGCCAGGATCGATCCGGTGTATGGCACCCGCAGGGATAGCATCTTTAAACGTCAGGGTAAGATTCGTCAACAGGAATTCATAAAAATTATCGGTCCCGAACTCATGCGCAATGACCCAATAGGATTCTTTATCAAAGTGCTTGACAACCGTGATTTTTTCAGTGAAACGAATGCCGGACACATTGGGCATCGGAGCGTTTTTTTGTATCACCGATCCGAGGCCCCCGTTACCTGTGATATCGACAACGCTGAATTTGATTCCGTCACCAGGATTTGAATGGGTTCCGGCCTGATCAACCGTGAAAAGATAATACTGGGTGGTTGAACCAGGTCTGGGTACGACAATGGATGACTGGGTAGAGGATTTATCCCCGTACAATCCTTCTCCATTGTCCATGATCTTATGACTGCGATCGTAAACGGTTTGTCCGTCTGTGTAAAACAATAATCCCCCGTCCTTATCACAGATCGTTGCCACCCCTTCGCGCGTATTGATCTGTCCGTCAGTGAGTGGTCTTGGATAATACTGGTTGAAATCCAACCCGGCATTTTGTCCGAAATACCAGATGGCCCCTTCTTTTTGGGCATAGAGGGGTTCAAAAAGCAGAAACGCTAAACCAATAAATACGATGGACAACCACTTTTGCACTCTTCCCGATTTGAGTTTCCAAAGATGGAAAAAAAAAAGCTTAATTGATTTTCTGTCCGAGATCGATACCAACCTGAATCATGTGGCCGGTAAATCCGAGAGGTGTTTTTCCAGCTAGAGGCAGCTCAAAAAGATATCGTATCTGAAGTTTATTCAGACGGATGCCCATGAATGCTGCGATCCCGTCGTTCCACCGGTAGGAGAATCCGGTTTGAAAATCATTTAAAAAATAGGCTGTGGCGTTCAGGTCAAACCTGAAAGGGCTGACCGTGTTGGCATTATATTTAAGCATGAGCATCGGTTCCACCTGAAAAGAGCGGCTGATTTTGAACAGGTAACCGCCATAACCATAGAGAGATCTCGATAAATCGGGATTGAGCAGAGGTTTCTCCGTGGACGGAAAGCCATACTCTCCTTTCAGGTGTATCGTTGAGTTGAACATCTGAAGGAATGAAAAACCGGCGGTGAATGTTTCAGAGTAAAAATGAACGCCGGCATTGAAATCAATAAAGGATACGCTGATCGGATCATTGCCCTGAGGTAGCCATACATCATCGGGATTCTCATCGAAGGTAAATGAATCATCGGCGAAATTGGCCTTGAATTGCAGGAAAACCGGAGCCAGACCGAAAGATAGCCTGCCATTGCCAACGAAAACATGATAGGCATAGTCGAGGTGAAAACCCGTCTGGCTGACGCTGCCATAAGAGTAGTTGAAAATTCCCGCCCCGACGCCCACCTTGCCAAAAGCATTTTCCCCGCGGTTCAGGAACCCCCTTTTATTGAAATAGTCCTTCTCCTTGAACAATTTGCTCTGGTAGGAAACCGACTGGGAACCGGGTGATTTTTTCCATTTTAATCCCTGCTGCCGCGCATTGATTACCAGCGGATCATAAACGACCACGCCGGCTATCGCCGGATTCAGCTGGAATAAATTCAGCAGGTACTGTTCGGCAAGGGGATGAACCTGGCCAATCAGGACTGCCGGCAGCATCAGCAGAGATAGAGCTATGTAGGATAGTTTTTTCACTTTCGGTTAATCGGAACTATCTTAATATGGTTACGGTACCCCGTTGGGGTGGTTTATTAACATCTTGACGGTCAATCTTTACCAGATAAAAATAAGTGCCTGCCGGAAGTTTTTGCCCCTGATTCATGTAAGTGCCATCCCAGGGTTCGTAAATCTGGTCATCATAATATACGAGCTTACCGCTCCGGTCATACACCTGAACCAGACAATCCGGCCGGTTTTCAAGAATCCTGATGATCCATTTTTCATTTTTGCTGCCGCCATTGGGAGAGAACGCATTCGGGATGAACAATTCACTGGCAATCAAATCGTAGAATATGATCTGCCGGCAACCGTTGGCGTCAGTGATGGTAATGGAATAGTTTCCGGGACCGATATCGGAAAAAATGGAATCATGGACATTATAACCATCCCAGTCGAACGAATATGGCACCGTGCCGCCGGTGACCTGCAATTTGATTTCGCCATCGGTGCATTCCGGACACGAAGGGGCAATGCTCACTACTTTTATCCTGATCGAATCAGGCTCGGCGAGTATTACCTGGTAAGGCAGGCTGACACAACCGGAAGCGTTCCGGATCCTGACAGGATAGGTTCCGGGGGCCAGGCCGGCGTAAATACGCTGGTCAGACCATGATTCTGCCGTAAAAATCGAATATTGATAATCAGCAGGATTTCCGGTGATATTGATCTGGATTCTTCCGTCGTCCGCTCCTGCACAGGTGATGTTTGTCTGGTCAAGCGACGGAATAACCGGCAGGGGGGTAAACGTTAAATTGATGGCATCGGTTGACCGGCATCCGTACCCATCTTTTACGGTCAGGGTCAGATTATTCAATGACCACAGGGTAACCAGCGAATTTATCGTGCCGCCGGTTGACCATTGCCAGTCAGAATAGATGGATCCCGGGTCGTAATCGCTGCCATGAATGACGATGGTATCACCGGCACAGGCGGTACGGTCGGGACCCAGATCCAACGGGGTGGTTTTATATACCCTGATCTCCACAGAATCGGTGGAGGTACAGGTGCCGCCGTTTGATCCGGTTACTTTGAAAATCGTATCCCGGTTGGGATATACAATTACTATACTTTGCTGAAGATCAGGATCGTGGCTCCAAATATATTGTGAGGCACCGGAGGCGATAAGGGTGATGGTATCCCCCGGACAAAAAGTGACAGGATCTTTTGGCAACCGTTCAATCTTCACCACAATCGCCGGGGTGAACGTGACGTTGATGGAATCGCGCGACCGGCATCCGTTGAGATCTTTGACCTCCAGCCATAAATCCTTGTAATCATGATCAATGATGAGAAAATCAGTCGGGGCGCCGGTCGACCAGAGCCATTCCGTATAATTTGAATGTGGATCATAATCCATCCGGGTTATGGTCACAGTTTGTCCGCTGCAGGGAGTGAGGTCGCCCCCCAGATTCAGCCGGTGGTCGGGGAAAACCTGAATCCGGATGGAATCTGTGGTAAAGCACTCACCGTTTATGGATCCTCTGACTCTGTACATGGTGGTGGTATCCGGATGCACGGTAACCATATTCCCGGAGGCCAGCGGATCATGTTCCCAGATATAGGAGTCGGCTCCTGTGGCCGTGAGGGTGATGGTTTCATGTGCGCAAACCGGAGCGGAAATATCCACCGACGCAGAAAGCCTCAGGGTGAGTGCTGAGGTCGTCACCGTGATTGTGGTATCCAGCGGACACCCGTCCTGAATGGTGATGGTGACCTGATAATCCCCTGGTTTTAAATGGTCACGGACATTCGTTGAAAGGGCGCCATCCGCCCAGGTAAAGGTGTAATCAGTCAGATTCCCTTTCATAACGATCTCGATCGCGCCATTATCGATCCCCGCGCACATCACCGGAGTCACCCGGATCGTATCGATCACCGGCCGGGTGATCCCGATGGCCTCGGTGGGTATCGACAGTCTGCAGCCTTCAAAATTGACAGCCGTTACCGTGTATTTTCCGGGCTGGTCAATGCTGCGTACCCCATCTGAATAAATCCCGGCACTATTGGTTAACCCGTAAAAGGCAAAATTTCCGTTGTGAAGATTTAGCTCGTGACCTTCACACAGATAGGTGGTGTCATTGATTTTCAGGTCCGGCAGCGGGTGGATCGTGATGGTCCGCTCCAGGGTGACCCTGCCTCCTCCTTTTGACCCTTCCATCCTCACCAGGTAATTACCAGGGGTTTTAAACAGGTATTTGGCCTGATAGGTCGTTTCATCACCGGTGATCTCCTGCCCGTTGATATACCAGAGCGGAGGATTATCGACTAAGTCTTTGGACGATAAAAAGAAAGCAGTTGAATCGTTTACGCAGTCGTATACATAATAAATGTCATTCTTGAAATAGGCGGCGGGGAGGTTGGGTAATCCAAAACCGCTGATACCCGAAAAACTGGTTGCATAATCATGCAGACTCGCCCCTTTTAATACAAAATTGCACGAATCGAGATCGGGTGCATTGATCACCCCCAGGTAGGACTGGTTATTGAATGCCACATAGATCTTACCATTAAGGGCCAGCTGCAGCGCTCCGCATTTCAATACGGGATCGGAGAAAATGATTTCACGGCTGGTATCGACCGGATCTTTTAAAAAATTATCCAGCTTCCACCGGTAAATGGTTCCGTCCACCCGGTTGGTTCCGTACAGGTAGTTATTGGCGGGACTGAACTCAACCCCATAGGCCGATTCCGATTTTAGCTGGATGGGTGCCGGATCGATGGGAAACGCGCCGGTTTTGTTGTCATATTTAAAAACCTCGAAAATCTTGAAACCCTCAATGGCCAGTGCCACGAAACTCCCGTCAGGTGAACTTTTCAAATATCCGCAAGCTCCCTTGTCATTGGGATTGTCACGGTCAACCTGATGTTTTAACCCGATAACCTGAGGAACACGCTGCACCAAGGTATTGGATAAGAGGAATTCCTGAAAAACGGAGGTGTCAATCTCATGGGCCAGGATCCACCAGTCCACGCCATTGTCGTGCCTGATGGCAGTTATTTTTTCAGTACAGGTTTGGAGAAGCAGAACATTAACAGGGTCCGCCTGATTGGTGTTTAAATCTAATACGCTATAATACAATCCTTTGCCTGGGTTTGACAGGGTACCCACCTTACCTACGGTAAACAGATAATATTTACCGGGATGATTGGGCCAGGGAACGATAATGGACGACTGTGTAGCGGTATTATTGCCGAATAAACCGGTTCCATTGGTCAGAATTTGGTGGTTGCCGGTATAGACCGTTTGTCCGTCGGTGTAAAAAATCAGGTTTCCGGCCGGGTCCGAAATCGAGGCAACCCCTTCCATCGAATTGATTTGGCCATCCACTAAAGGCTTGGGATATTGTCCTTTGAAATCCAATCCGGCATGCTGGCCAAAATACCAGACAGCGCCCTCTTTCTGGGCGAAAAGTGGCTGATTAAGAATTAAAATGAACCCTGTAAATAAAGTAAAAAACCACCTGTGCACCACTTCCGGAATTAAAGTTAACAAAGATGAGAAAAAATGATCATTAGGCAAATTGACCATATTTGGGTTAACGTTTCTGAGGTTGATAATAGTATTGCATGATGATTATGAAATTTCCACTGTATATTTACGCGATTTATTCTTTTGATTATGAGAAGGCTGTTAATCCTGATATACTTCACAACCTCCGTCATGGCTGGCCTTTCACAGGTTTCGGGCGACTATCCGGTTTATCCGGTACCCGAAAAGTACCGGCTGAAAGCAGGTGCGGGTCTACCATACCGGGTCGATAATTCTAAAGAGAAGTTCTTCCCTTCCGTCTTCAATCAAAATGGATATAGTTGCAATCAGGCCAGCAGCATTGGCTATGTGTTTAATTATGAGATCAACCGGCTTCGGAATTTAGCTTCCGATACACCGGAGAATTTGTATACCCCGGGATTTGTCTGGAACCTGTTAAATAGTAGCGGATGGGGAGTCGGGGTCAGCTATTTCGACAGCTGGGAGATTGTTAAAGCCGCCGGGTGCGCGAATTACATCGATTATCCGTTTTATGAGCAGGGCATCGGCATCTGGATGTCGGGGTACGATAAATACTACCGCGCTATGCAAAACAGGATATCAATCAATTACTCACTGCCTGTGGGAACTCCTGAAGGCTTGGCCATTTTCAAGCAATACCTGTATGACCATTTCGAAGAGTCGCCCAGTGGCGGAGTCGCGAGTTTTCAGATAGCCTCGGAACGCATGGATACCCATTATTGGGCTGATCCTGAAACCAACGCGCAGTGGCCGGTGATCTATTCCTTTGGCAACCAGGTGGGACATGCCATGACTTTTGTCGGGTATAATGACTCGGTGCGCATAGACCTGAACCGTGACGGAAAATTCACCAACGACGTGGATATCAATGAGGATGGCCTCGTTGACATGAAGGACTGGGAAATCGGTGCCTTGCTAGCGGTGAACAGCTGGGGAACAGGATGGGGCAAGAGCGGTGTTTCGTACGTTCTGTACAGTGTGGTTGCACATGAAGGGAACGATGGGGGCATCTGGAACCGTTCGGTTCATGTGATCAAAGCCATTAAAAATTATAATCCCGAGCTGACCATGCGGGTGGTGATGCGGCATGAACAGCGATCGAGGTTCAGGATCCTGGCCGGTTTTTCGACCGATACCACCGCCGTAAGCCCTCAGCAAACCATGAGCTTTCCGATATTTAACTATCAGGGTGACCATAATCCCCTGGAGAATACGGAAAACCCCGAAGACCCCAAGCGCTTTGAATTCGGGTTGGATATCACCCCATTTATCAGCTCTCTCGATCCCGGGGTACCGGTCAAATTTTTTCTGATCGTGGAAGAAAATGATCCGAATGGTGTGGCAGCCGGACAGGTTGATGAGTTTTCGGTGATCCATTATCTGACCGGTGCCAGTGAGATGATTTCGAAACAAAAGAATGTGCCGGTTGTAAACAATGGGCGAACTTATATAAGCCTTACTGAAAGCCTTAATTTTAATAAGCTGAAAGTAGAAAACCCTGCTATCACCAACATTACCATCGGGCAGCCGTTTTATGCACAGCTTTCGGCCAGCGGGGGACAACCGCCCTATCGCTGGAGCCTGGTGAAAGATTATAAAGAAAAAACCTCACCCACCTCTTATGAGCATATCACAGGTGATACTCTTTCCGAATTTGCCCATAAAGTACCCTTCACCCGGATTACCCTTCCATTTGAATTTTCATTTTACGGAACCAAATACAAAAGCGTGATTGCCGATATCCGGGGAGCCCTTCATTTCGACAATGAATATTTCCAGTATCCCTATGCCATCTTTCAGGGCCTGGCTTTCAAGGTCAGAAAAAGCATTGTACCGTTCGGGGCTGATATTCAGATCAATGTACCCGGTGATATTTTTCTGTACCATGCGACCGATTCGGTGGTCACATTTGAATGGAAAGCATCGGTGTACACCGGATTAAAGGTTTATCCGCTTTCGGTGAGTGCAAAATTGTATGCCGACGGCAGGATTGAGTTTAATTACGGGAACCGCAGTGTACCGTCGAAAGATTATCCCTGGCAGGTTGGAATTTCCAACGGGGATCAAAGCCTGTTTAAATATGCCTCCGTCAGCGAGAACCAGCTGATGTTTGAAAATTTCACCATTGCCTTTACCCCTTCCGACTATCCTGAAAACCTGACTCTGACTGATGATGGTACTCTCAGCGGGATAGCCAATGAAGAAGATCACCTGTGGAGCATTCTGGTAAAGGTATCGGATTCCTATAACCAGGAACAATATGCAGTGGTTCCGATCTCCACGATGACACGGGATACGGCAACCGTGAAAAGCCGGAATTTCCCGAATCCTTTCACCCGGACCACCGGAATATCTTTTAAGGTTAATGATGAGCTGCCTGTGGTGCTGGAGATTTTCGATTTCTCCGGACGTAAGGTCATGGAACTGCTCAACAAAAAGCTGTTGCCGGGAGATTTCACTTTCTACTGGAATGCCCGCGATCAATCGAACCGTGATGTTAATCCCGGAACCTATATTTACCGGCTTCGCATCGGCACCACCCTGGAAACGGGCAAGATGGTGCTGCTGAGGTAAGGACGCATATATGCGTCCCTACACTGCTGCAACTTTCTTTTTCGGTGTCAGCCTGATCCTCGTCTGCTGGGCAACCTGGTACATGACCGGAACTATGACCAGCGTCAGGAAGGTTGAGAATACCAAACCGAAAATGATGGCTTGCGACATGGGTCCCCAAAAGAGAACGTTGTCACCGCCGAAATAGATATTCGGTTTGAAACTGGTGAACAGGCCGATCAGGTCGATGTTAATCCCCACTGCCAGCGGCAGCATACCCAGGATGGTGGTCAGTGCTGTCATCAGAACCGGACGCATACGGGTATGACCGCCTTCGATGATACACTCCTGCGAAACATCCTTGGTGAGCGCTGCTCCTGGTTCCAGACCAAGCTCGAGCCGTTTGCGCTCTTTGAGCAGGGTAATGTAATCCACGAGCACGATCCCGTTCTTGACAACAATTCCGGCAAGTGCGATCATCCCGATTCCGGTCATGATGATGATGAAATCAAGCTTGAACAGGGCCAGCCCAAAGAATACCCCGATAATGCTGAAAAAGATTCCCGTGAGGATGATCAAAGTTTTACCGAATGAGTTGAACTGGGTAACCAGGATCACAAAGATCAGTGCGAGAACCAGCAGCATAGCTTCAAGCATGAAAACTGAACTGCTTTCGGTCTGCTCCTGCTCGCCGGTGAAATGGATGGCATATCCTTCGGGAAGCGGCATATCCTGCAGCAGGGCCTTCAGGTCCCTGTTGATTGAGGTGGCGTTGTACCCCGCCAGGGCGTTGGAATATAAGGTCACCACCCTTTCCACGTTCTTGCGGTTGACGGATCCAAAAGTGGTTCCGTAAGTAAAATCGGCCACGGCTGAAATCGGGACCTGTACCATCTGGCCGGTCGCCATATTCATGGAGGTCACCTTCTGGTTCATCAGACTGCTCAAATCATACCGGTAGGCTTCAGCCAGTCTGATCTCAATCGGATATTCATCCTCGCCGATCTTGAAATCGGAAATTTCTTTTCCGTACAAGGCTGTCCGGATGGTGGAGGCAATAGCCATGGTCGAAAGGCCGTAACGCTGTGCTTTGTCGCGGTTGATTTTCACCAGCAGCTCAGGTTTGCCCAGTTCGATATCGGGTTTTAATCCTTCAATACCCTGAATTCCAGAAGCCTCGATCTTATTCATGACCGTGTCGGCGTAAGCCAGCAACTCATCAAATTGTTTTCCGGAGATTTCGATGTTGATCGGGTTTCCGGTTGGCGGACCCCCTTCCTGTTTCTCAAGATAGAACTCGATTCCGGGATACTGCCCGATAAAGGCCTTGCTTAAATCCTCCATGATTTTATTGGTGTTCACTCCGTTACGGAATTCATAATCAACAAAATTCAACTGTACCTGGGCACGATGGGGCGTTTCGCCGGTAGCCATTTCATTGTCGCGGCGAACACCCGAACCTACCATGGTCAGCATGGATTTTAACAGGTTATTGTTATCACCAAGCACTTCGCGTGTTTTCTCTTCCATCACACGGGCTACCGAGTCGGTGAGGGTGATGTCGGATCCTAACGGCAGTTCTGCAAATACATTGATCATGGCCGGCTCACCGTTCGGGAACAGGCGGGTCTCGCCGTGACGGGCCCCAAAGACCATCATGGTGACCACCAACAAGGCCAGGGTCCCGGCCAGAAACCAGGCCGGACGATTTTTGGTCAGGCTGTACCGGATGAACCGGAGATAAAATCTTTCAAATTTCACCAAGAGGACCTCGCTGAACCAGAAGGCAACCTGCTTCATGAACAACTGGTGCAAAATCATCAGCAGAACCAAGAGCGCCAACAGGTTGGCCAGCCAGATAATGCCGGTTACATAAAAGAGGGCGGCCACTGCGGCTACAATGAGTGCCGATATAAAAATGCGGTGGCTGCTGTGCGGTTTGTTATGGTCGTGCGATTCAAAAGAAACCGTGAAAACAGGGACAAAAACGAGTGCCACCAGCAGCGAAGCTCCAAGAACAACCATCAGGGTGATCGGCATGTATTTCATGAATTCACCCATCATGCCTCCCCAGAAAATCAGTGGCAGGAAAGCTACAATTGTTGTCAGCGTTGAGGTGATAACCGGAATGGCAATCTCTCCAACCGCCAGCCGCGCCGCCTCAAATTTGGAGTAGCCTTTCTCCCGGAATCGCGTGATGACCTCCATCACCACAATCGCATCGTCGACGAGCATCCCCAATGCCAGGATCAGTGAAAAGAGAACAATCATATTGATTTGAGCACCCTGCAACGTGAGGATGACAAAGGTGATCAGCAGCGACATCGGAATGGCGAGTCCAACGATGATGGCGTTCCTGAGTCCCAGGAAAAGGAAGAGGACCGTGATAACCAGGATGATCCCCATCACGATGCTGTTTTCCAGCTCACCCAGTTGCCTTTTGATGCCTTCCGACTGGTCCATGGTATAATCGACCCTCAATTCGGGCGGTACCGATCCGTCTTTTTTTGCTGCATCAATCAGCGTAAAAGTCGATTGAGTGGCGGAAATCAGGTTCTCACCGGCTTTCTTTACCACATTCAGGGTGACTACCGGATGCCCGTTCAGGCGGGCAAATGATTTTTTATCGCCGAAACCGTCGGTCACGTTGGCGACATCTTTCAGGTAAACCGTATTGGCCGGATCCTGACGGATGACAATATTTCGTATGTCGTCAATGGTTTTGAATTCCCCGACAGTCCTCACCGTCCGGCGGGTTTTCCCTATTTTGATTTCACCACCCGACATCGACATGTTTTCCATGCGCATGATGTTCTCGATGGCTGTGAAACTGATTCCCAACGCCTCCATTTTAGGCAGGTCGACTTCCACCAAAATCTTCCGTTCATCTACGCCGCTGATATCCACTTTCGATACCTCGTTCACCCGCTCGATCTCATCCTTCAGGTAATCGGCATACTGCTTAAGCTGACTGATCGAATAATCTCCCGATAAGTTGACATTCAGGATCGGCAGCGAATTAAAATCAAAGTTCATGGCTGTCGGATCGGCCATCAGGTCGGTCGGCAGCTTGCTTTTGGCTTTATCGATGGCATCCTTAACCTCAAGTAACGCTTCCTTGATATCAACATTGGTGTTGAATTCGACAAATACCATAGAAAAATCCTGCAACGAATTGGATTTTAAAGTCTTAATCCCTTTTACCGTTTGCAGTTCATTTTCCAATGGCCGGGTGATGAGGTTTTCAATATCCTCCGGAGAGTTACCCGGATAAACCGTCTGCACGAATACCGTTGGGAAATTGATTTCCGGGAAAAGCTCCTTGGGCATGGTCACATACGAGATCACTCCGAATACCGTCAGCATGAATGCCAGCAGGTATACCGTGCTCTTATTTTTTAAAGACAGGGTCGTGAGTTTAAAATCCCTGATCAGTAGCTTATCATTATTTTCCATCTGATTGATTTTCAATTCGATTGATGATTAGTTCCAGGTTATCTGGCTTCCCTCTTTCACATGGTTGTAGCCCTGGGAGATGAGCATTTCTCCGCCGTTCAAACCGCTTTCAACAACGGTCATGCTGCCGTCGGAGCTGCCTGTTTTCAAGTACACTTTCTTTGCCGAAGGAGTGGAGGTACTGTTCTGAACGATATAAACATAGGAACCTTCCACATCCTGACGTATCAGTGAAGTGGGCACAACCACGGCCTCTTTCAGGTTGATTACCCTGATTTTCATATTGGCCAGCATATTCGGCTTGATTTCCCGGCCGGTGTTTGGAATTTCAACGCGTACGCTGAAAGTCCGGCTCTGCGGGTTGATCACGTCACCTTTATAAGCAATGGGTATGGTTTTTACCACGCCGGGCAGGTTCGGGAACTCAACCGTGATCGAATCACCCTTATTGACCGTCTGCATAAAAGCTTCGGAAACTTCGCTGTTGACATATAGGCTCGATAGATTTACCACATCGATGATGCCACGGCCGGGAGAAGCAAGTTCCCCTACCTTCATCGCAATTTTTTCAATCCTGCCTTCAAAAGGTGCATAGATCTTGGTCAGCTCGAGTTGTGACCTGAGTGTTGCCAGCTTGCTTTCCAGTGATTCCTTGCTGTTCTTGATCTGCAGATATTGCATTTCCGATCCGATTCCCTGTTCCCATAATTCCTTCTGCTTGTTGTAGGTGGTGATCACCATCTCCAATCCTTTTTCAAGTTCGGCTATTCCGTTCTGCATCACTTTTGAATCCAGTGTCATCAAGAGCTGGCCTCTTCTGACTGCCTGCCCCACCTTAACGGGTATGGATTCAATTTTGCCACCCATTTCCGGGCTGATGGATGCTGCCCTGACCGCTTCAACCATTCCGCTCGACTGAATAAAATCGCTGAAATTCATTTTTTTAACTGTTTCAACGGCAACTTTTGTGATCTTTTCCTCTTTTACAGGCTGTTTAACAGCGAGTTCGGCTTCGAGAGTGGTCAGTTTGGCCGACAACTCGGTAATCTGCTTGCGGGTTTTGGTAACCTCCGCGCTGATCTTCTCTGCAGTCCTCTCCTGTGTGCAGGAGAAGGCGATTACGGAAAGTAGTACTACTAGGGGGATGATTACTTTTTTCATATTCTGTTCTTTTATTTATTTCTCGGTTTCGAATCACGTGAAGCGTGAAGCGCGTCTTTCACTTCACGTTTCACGCTTCACGTCTCACGTTATAGTTGGTTATATGCTTTCTGCAACTCAAATTTCTTTGTAAAGAGATCCATCACCGAACCCAGATAAGCTCCCTGAGCCTGCAGCAATGTGTTATAGGTCTGATTCAGATCGGTGGTGGAGGCTACGCCTGATTTGTAACGGATCTGGTCCTTTGCATAGATTCTCTTGGCCAAATCGAAATTATCCCGTTGATTCCGGAAGGTTTCAACCGACACCTGGAAATTGTTTTTTGAAGTCAGGGCTCCAAGAGCGATGCTCTCAGCAACCTGACGCTTGGTATTCAGGGATTTCTCATAATTGAGGTTAGCCTGTTGAACTTTGTAATACCTCTTGCCTGAGCTGAAGATCGGTATTCCGACATTCACCCCGAAAATGGTAGTCGGGAACCATTTTTCATTGGGGCTGAAGAAGGAAAAGGTATTCCGTTGTGCGTTTTCCGTTTGAGATAAAAATGCACTCACAACTGGTTGGTATTCGGATTGTGCCAGTTTAATCTGTAGTTTGGTAAACCCGGCCTGAGCCTCCATCAGTTTATTGTTGATATTATTCTGTGGCTCAAATGCCTGCGAAAGCAATCCTTCAGGATCGGTGGCCATCAGTAACACATCAAGATTCTCGGAAAGCTTGACCTCATCTGTTATGGTTAATCCCATATTGAACTTCAGCAGGGAATAGGCATTCCTGACCTGATTGGCTGCATTCAGTTGCTTGGTTTTCAGGTCGGCCAGCAGGAGGGTCAGTTTGTCGGCATCGGTTTCCTCCATAAACCCTTTCTGCTGCATAGCCCTGGAGTCCTTAACCAATGATTCCATGGTCATGATCGTTTCCGCCATCAGGTCGCGGTTTTTCTCGGCAACCAGGCAAAGTATGTACGAAGAGGCAATGGCTTGCCGCACATCCTGTTTGACCTGCTCGAGCTGGAGATGAGTCATCTCCTGGCCTATTTTCGCCATTTTCAGGCCAACGAAATAGGAGCCGCTGTAAACCAGCTGGCTCAATTGGGCCTGAAGGCTGGCGTTGTTTTTCGTACCAAACTGTACCTCCATGAATTCACCCGGCTTTCCACCGAAAAACTCGGCAGGTATCAGCTGGGTGGCCAGGTTGATGAAGTTGGTATAGCCGATGCTTGCTTCAGCCTGCGGTAATCCGGAGGCGGTGGTTTCCCTTATTTTTTTAACAGCAAGCGCAATGTCGATGACTGCATTTTTAGCCTGGTAGTTATGCTGCACGGCATACTCCTGGGCCTGGATGAGTGTAAACTCCTGAGTCTGTGCTTGGATAGTTCCCGAAAGCACCATAGCCAGGAGCAGTAAAAAACTAATTTTCATAGACTTTATCATTTCCATTCAGATTTTAATTTTTCGTTGAGAATCTTAATACCCTTATCATTGGCAATGCCATGAAGGTGGTAGATGAATATTTCACGCATAACATCATGGGAATCGGCATCGATAACCTGGAAAGAATCCTGCCGGTACCTGTACTCCATCCTGGTCATATGCAGCCTTGAGATAATTTCAACATTCATCTCCTTGCGGTAAATCCCTTCTTCGATCCCTTTAATCAGGTTCTGCCGGATGGCATCGTGCATACGGTTACGCTGTTCCTGCATCAATGATTTATGAAGTTCGGGATAGTATTTCTGCAAATCATAACCCAGGGTTGGGTTTTGCTCCTTGATCATCTGGGTCATGTACCGGTTTACCTCGAATAATTCTTCCATCGCATTCAGGCTGCGCATGGTGATTTCCTGCAGTTTTTCGCCGTGGTAGCGATAAACCATTTCCATTACATGCTTGACCAGTTCAGATTTGTCCTCTATACACTCATAGAGTGTTTTCTTCGAAATCCCAAGCTCGCGCGCCACGTCGTCCATGGTTATGCTCTTGATTCCGAATCTATTATAGAGTTCGTAAACCCTTAACAGAAAATTTCCGTGCTTTTCATCCATATGCCAATAGTTTACCAATGCATTGCAAAAGTAAACTAAACAACATTAGGAAACAAAAAAAGTTTAAAAAGTTTTTTAAGTTTTTACTTGACCCTGAAAAGATCTTTTACGGGTTGCCTTTTGACGTTTAGTTTCCAGATCAGGTCGGCGACAGGGAAAATAAAGAACCGGCCCTGGTTGGATACGGGATTGCTGGCGGGGAAAGGATAGGTACCGTAACTCATCTTGTATCCGATGAGTGCGGCAAATTTGACGCTTTTGTTCCAGATGAAATAGCCTTTATGCTCAATGGCCCAATGTTCGATGTCAAAACCGGAGGAAACGAAATCCAGTTCGGCCATATAATTGAAATCCTTGTAAAGATTGCCATCTACCCTGATACCGGTGTACCATAGCCATTTCTTGTTTAAAGTGGTGGACTGCAGATAAAACTGGGGATAGGTCAGGGCAGGGAGGGAGTCGCCTTTGGTTTTCAGGCTGAATTCCAGGCCTGCTTTACCGGTTATCAGGGTTTCCATGCCGATTTTGCGTGTTACCATCACCTGATTACGGAAGGTAAAAACATACGGAATCAGGAGGGTATCTGAAAAAGCGAGGGTGTCGCGAGGAATGAGTTTGGAGAACAGGCTGTCCTGCATGCTGTGAAGCAACATGGATGGCATCAGGTAGGTATGCTGGCTGGCGATCATCCATGGCCCGTCGTTGTAACGGTATTTGAAAGAGATATTCGGAACGAGCGACAATCCTGCCAGTGGGCTCACCGACAATTCGAGCCTATCGGTTATCCCTACCTGAAAAGGCTGAATAATTCCGAACTCCTGTTGTCCGGCTGCCAGAGTCCGGGCATTACCGGTGGTCCAAAGGGTTTTCTGAGCAAAAACCGAAGTACAGCCTGCAACGAATGCGAATAGAAAGAAGAATTTTTTAATCATCGAACGATGTAAATAACAAACAACAAAACCCAAAAAACAATTAAGCACCAAACATCAAAAATCAAATTCCAAAATAGGAGCCTCCCAAAGCACCTCGCCCTTCCCTGTCATCCCCGCGAAGGCGGGGACCCCGTCACGCTAGCAGGATTTCGGGAGGCGGGGATCCCATCAATGCCTCTGCAAGGATCAAATCTTCCGGTGTCGTGATTTTCAGATTGGCCGGATGTCCTTCAGCCAGATGAACGGTATACCCGGCTTTTTCCCAAACCGTAGCATCATCGGTAAAAGAACTTTCATATTCCTGAACGTACGCGGCCTTCAGTTTATTGAGTTCAAAGACCTGCGGGGTTTGAATTAATTTTACAAAGTTGCGGTCGATTACCCGGTTTCCCTGATCATCAGCCCAGCGAAGAGAATCTTTAGGGGAGATCACCGGAATGGCATTGGAGTGAGCAGAGGCTTCGGCAAATAGGGTTCTGATGGTCTCGGGCCTGATCAGGGGCCTGACTCCGTCGTGTACCGCCACCAGACCGGGTCCTTCCAGACCGGAAAGACCGTTTTTCACCGACTGATACCGGGTACTTCCCCCGGTGATCAGGGTGACCGGTTCCCTGAAACGGTATTCCAGACATAGT
>Ga0172379_10006189_pt1 | contig 16205 bp, 13 predicted proteins | sample GrowelOW334metaG_FD_119756 | JGI IMG/M metagenome (GOLD analysis project Ga0172379, IMG submission 119756) | Groundwater microbial communities from an aquifer near a municipal landfill in Southern Ontario, Canada - Groundwater well OW334 metaG | ecosystem: Environmental > Aquatic > Deep... | reverse complement strand
GCCGCACAACCGGATACTGTCCGGCAAACCGTCACCGGACTCATCAGTGCCTGCGCACCTGCTTCCTCAACCACTCTCTGCGCCTGGTCCTTCGATGGGGAGACCCCGTTCCGCAACGTCGAAACCCTGTACCAGACTGTGGAGGAGAGCAACAAGCAGATGATGGAATCCGCAAATGGCTGAGAGCATGGAAAACCATCAAGACCATCAAGACCAGCCTGGTCAGCCAGCCAGGGAGACTGATCACTATCCTATCTTCCCGATGCGATGCGATCTGGCCGAAGGATTTAAGGTTGATTACCAGGATCCGGCGGCAGAAATCATCCTGACCATAGATCATCCTGTCGCAGGGGACGACTGCAGTGTATTCTACCGCCGTTCTGCCGATTCAAAAAGTTGCCGGATGGTTCTGGCCGAGCTGCGCTATGAGAAATCCGACAGCAAGGAGATCAATGATTGTTGGAATATAATCCTGCCCCGACAATCAAGTCAGCTTGAGTTGTGGCATACCGGCCAGGGTAGGCAAATCGTAAATGAGGCGATCCCCGGTGTGGGTCAGGAAAATGCCGCGTCCATGATCGCGGAGAATGAGGTCGAAGCACTTTTCTATTCCGTCAATCCACTGAATTGCATCCATTTCCTGTTCGGGTCTCCCGGTCATCTGGCAGTTGAAAAGACAGTGCGGTCCCGCCCTGCCCTACCCGGAGAACCTCCTTGGGAACTTGATGAGGCGGGCAAGGTATCGGAAATGGCTTGGGTACTGCGTTGGGAAGCAAGCGACCCAGGCAAGCACGTGTTGGTGCTTTCTCAAGGCGTGCAACAGGTGGCAACCAGGTTTTCCGGCCGTTTCCGCCTCGAACTACCAGAAGCAACAGCAGATTTCGGCACGTTTTTCTACCAAAATTACTTGGGATGCCTTCCACTCAACCTGAAACTGGTTGATGGCTTCCTGGCTCCGAAATGCAATGTCCTCACCGGTCATGTTGAAGCCTACCGGGATGTCTGGTCCCGTGATGTGGCCTGGGCTTATGAATTTTTGTCCCTCCTTGACCCGGCGGGGGTAGGTACTCTAGTCGAGAATTTCATTGCCCTGGCGATCCGGCATTCCCAAACGGTGGATCCCAGCCTCAGTCCTGTCAAGGGACATATCGGTCAGGCAGATTCCAATTGGGGTGTCGCAGACTATTGGGATGATGCGGCGGCTGAACTTCTCATATTGGCTGGCTTGCATTATCGCCTGACAGGGAATTGTGGCTTTGCCCGGAGCAATATCGAATTTTACCACCAGTGTGCGCATTATCTGCTGTCCCTCATCCCGCAGGATGGATACCTGCCCATAACCAGCAGCACGTGGGATGGGCAGGGTGCCTTGATTGGCGTGGAACCATACTTCGTCAGCGAATGCCATGCTGCCTTGGTCCAGATGGCGAAACTGGACCAAGCCTTGGACAATGAGGAGCTCGCCGGGTTCTGGGCGACTGCTGCGGGAAACATAAAAATTGCCGCCCTGGCTGACTACAGGCAGGGTGGATTATGGCATGCCGATCGCGGGACCTTCATAAACCATATTGATTACAAGGATCCGGCATTGGCTTCCGCAAGGAGCCATAACTGGTCACGGAGTCCTATTCAGGAACGAGGCATTCCACGTCTGGAATTCATGCTGTACGAGACCATCGTGCCCATCTGGCTGGGACTGATGGATGATGAAAAAATGATCCGCCAGGCCTTTGCCTGGATCGATTCACATTACGACTATTGCTCGGGCAGGGCTGGTTTTACCTTACCGCCTGGCATCAACCAGAATTTCATGGCGCTGCTTGATGTCTGTGTCCGCCAGAAATACGGAATCCCCGGGGCGGACAGGCTGCTGCAGCTCATACTGGACCGGGCAAGTGACGGAGGCATTCCGCTTACGGAATCGGCTTTCGGTAGTCATAAAAAAACAGGCCCCGCCCATCCGGAGTGGCGTTATCAATTTTATACCCAGACCCACGCGGGGCGCACTTGGGATAATAGCCCCTATTTCGGCCTGGTGATGTCCCTCCATTACGGCCTTGACTATTCCTTCCATGGTTGGCAGATCGATGATCCCAAACCGATTGTCAACTACGGATCGACCAGGTTGGGTGGGCTCCGTCACAAAGGGGCTGTCTATAACCTTGAATGGCAAGGGCACGGGAAAATCAGCGCGATCCTGCTGAACGGCCAAAGGATGAAAAGCCGGCAACTCAGTCAGGAAAGTGGCAACCATGAAGTCCGCATCATCCTGGAGCACCAATGAACCTTCAAGGACCAAAATTCACACCCAAGCAGCGCATGCTCAACGCGTACCGGGGCGTGTTCTCCGACCGCTGGCCGGTAGCCCCGGAATTCTGGTACCTGTTGCCTGCAAGGCTGATGGGTGTGAGCATGGTGGAATTCGAGCGGGAGGTGCCTTTCTGGCAAGCCCTGCAGACCACCTTTACCCATTATGGCTGCGAGGGCTGGGGTGCCGCCTTCCCGATGACCCATCATCCCGAAGCCGAAAAGCAGGTGCAGTTCGAGAAAATGCCAGGAACCCAGTACCGCGAGACAACTACCACCAAGTTCCGCGGCCGGGCTTTGAGTACCGTAAAGATGTTTGACGAGCAGGAACCTTCCTGGCTGGCCAAGCACCTAACCGATACTCCCGCTGACCTGGGAACCTGCCTGGACCTGCTTTTGGCGCCGGAGACCAGTTTTGATTTTACCGAAATGAACCGGGGACACCGGGCGGTGGGCGAAGATTACCTGCTGGAATTCTGGCTGGGCACACCGTTTTTCGACTTCATCGCCGAAATCCTGGGCTTTGAAAATACCATCATGTACTTCACCGATACCGCTGAGGCGAAATTGCTGGCCATCCGGGAGCGCTACCTGGAATTCCAGCGCGGACTGATCCACCAGGCATGCGAACGGACCGATTTTGAATCCTTCGTCATCGGTTGTTCCTATTCCTGCAATTCGCTGATCGGGCCGAATATGTGGCGCCAATGGGACAAACCCTATATCAAGGCCATGGCTAAAGAACTACACCGGCACGGCAAGCTACTGCACATCCATTTCCACGGCCGCTCGCTGGAGACCGTGGCGGATTTTGCCGAAATAGGCATCGATTGCGTGTGTCCCTTCGAGCGCGGACCGGGCGGCGACATCGACGACCTGGCGGATCTGATCGAAGTGCGCCGCCAACTTGACGACCGGGTAACCATGAACGGCAATGTCCATACCGTCGAAACCCTGATCCGGGGAACTCCAGCCGACGTCCGGCGGGAAGTCCGCCAGATCAAGGAAGCCTTCGCCGGTTCGGCCCGGCTGATCATCGGCACCGGCGATCAGGTAGGCCGGGAAACCTCCGACGAAAATATATGGGCCATGATCGATGAGGCGAAATCGGGCCAGGCCGACAGTCCGATTGTCAACAATTGACAGCTCGGGAATCATGAATTAAGGTGAATACCATACCGGAATTGTCAGGAAAATGGAGTTTCCTATCACAGGCCGATTATAAGGGAGAAACGGTAAGTGAACTTACAATTTGTTTCACGCAGCGAGCTGAAGGATCAGGAATGGAATGAGGAATCCAAGCAGTGGGATCGGCCAAGGCTCGATCGTGAAACCCTGCAACGGCTGAACGAACGGAGCACCCTGGAGGCCTTCGTGCGCGTTGTGGTGCACCTGTCCCTCATAGTAGGTATCGGTTGGTTGACCGTGGTCGCTGGCCGGCAACATATCCTGCTGGCGGTGCTTCCCTTTCTTGCGTACTGCTGGCTGGTCGGCTTTCTGAACGGCCTCGAGCACGAGATGCGGCATAGGATCGTGTTTACGCACCGCCTGGAATGGCTGAGCGAAGCCGTCTATTTCCTGATACATGTCCTATGGAAAACGGGATCGAGGAATCAGCGGGTATCCCATGTGATTCACCATCGCTACACCATGGTGCGGGGTGTGGATCCTGAACCGGCCTTTCCGGAAGACCTCAGCGCCCGCTGGGTCAGGCAGGAGCTGTTGGGCAGGCTGTTTACCGTGGTGACCCTGGGCATCCCGGATTTCTTCAAGACCATGTGGGCCTTGATACAACGAATGCGGGGTCATCTGCATCCCATGATCCAGGTTCAATGCAGCGAGAAAGACCTGCGTTATATCAAGCGCGAGTCCTTCGCCATCCTTCTGATCAATGTGGTTGCCTTGGCAGTTTTTATCGTGCTCGGACGTTGGGACCTGATCTTCCTCACCATGTTCGCACCCCAGATCGGCCACGCCATCGCTGCTTTCTATCATCGCACGGAGCACATCGGCATGATGTACAACTCGTCCGATCAACGCCTATGCACCCGCGGTGTGAGGGTGTCTCCCCTTTTACAATTCTTCTATGGCGGATTGGACGAACACGTGGAGCACCACCTGTTTCCGGGCATACCCTCCCGAAACCTCACCAAACTCAGGGAAGCCATGGACCTATCCATCCCGGAGCGTAAAAACGTCATAGCCTGCTGGAAAGAAATCCACGCCATCGCCAGATACAAGGAGACCCATCCAGAGGCGGTGTTTATTCCGGATGGGTGGGGGGGACGCACGCACTGAAGCGTTAACCCAGCGCAGCTTTAATCGTTGTCAAGGGCAGAAACAAAGTCAGCGAGTGGCCTACGAAGGGAACAAACCCGTATTTCTCATAGAAGGATTTTGCTTTCTCGTCGATGGCGTCGACCAGGACGGCAAATACACCGATGTTTGCTGATAGCTCCAGCGACTTGATCGGTCTCGGTGATCGCGACAAAGGTCTTGCCGATGGATAGCAGATCATTTTTAAACGCATACAAGTTAAAATACTATCTGTTGATGATCAGGGTGGACCGTAGGCTTCTCCATATCTGGAAGGCCCTGAGTCCATCCATCCCGAATCGGCAGCGGAATAGGGGACGGAATAGGCGCCTTGGTCCTTCTCGTTGCCCGTATAGCTCTTGGTGGTGTAGGGACCAGTGCCATCGTAGAAACGGCCGAACCACTTGTCCACCGGCACAGGACCTCGTACGCTGTCCAGGTAGTACGTACCGTACACCATACCAAATTCAGGGTAATTTTTTTGCCAAGACACACGGCAAATGCGGTTAAAAAACTTTCCAGATAAACAAGCCTTTATTTTTTCACCGGATGTAGTATTTTAGGAAGACCCAAGGAGGCCGCTATGGTACGCCACGAGAATGATACGAAGACAGTCGATTTGTCCGGCAAGGGCATGACGGGGGTGAGCAAGAACATCGTGATTGGCCCGCAGGACGGGTACGAGGGTTTCTGCCGGGTATTCACCCTCCAGGCCGGTGGCAACACGCCCTACCACAACCACGCCTGGTGGCACGCCAACTACGTGCTTGAGGGCGAAGGCAAGGTGATAATCGAAGGCGTCGAACACCCGGTCAAAAAAGGGTCCGTGGCCTATATCGAAAGCGGCAAGACCCACCAGTTCGTCAACACCGGCTCCAAGCCCCTCAAATTCATCTGCCTGGTGCCACCGGAGGGTGACGCGTACTAAACGAGGGCCACGGCCCGCTTTTCCGCGTGGGATTGCAGGGCTGCGGTTTGCAGGGCATGGGAAAGACGAGTCTCCTCGGGCGTGAAACAGCCGAAGTCCACGGGTTTGTCCTCGATTTCCTGCATGAAGGCTGCCCACATCTGGAGTATGGAATCGGAGAAGCCGAACTCGAATATATCCCCCGTTATGGTGGGGAATAACGGCTTGTTGCCTATGACCACCCGGCTCCAGGCCTGGTTCTTCCCCTCCGAGTGCAGGTAGTTGAACGCGTTCGGGTCGTCGGTCGTGAAGAACGCCGAAGCTTCCATCCCGGTGACCCGGATGTACCAGTCATTGGTGGACCCCGGGGACAGCCGCTTCGTTTCCAGGAAGAGCGGAAACAGCGCGCCGGTTTTATCCTCACACTCGCACGTGAGGGTCGCGTTGTCCCAGGTGTCGCAGGGGACGGTGCCGCCCTTGCCATCTGGCCGGGTAGTGACGATATCCGAGAGGACGGCGTACACATTCCTGGGAATCCAGCCCATGCGGAAGGGGACGTGCTGGGTGTGGATGCCCAGATCGCCCATGCAACCGTATTCGCCGTTTATGGCCTTCCTACGCTTCCAGTTTATGGGTTTGGTGACGTCCAGGTCGCTGGCATGGTTGAACCCGGCTTTTACCTCGATGATCCTGCCGAACCTGTCTTTCCGTATCCAGTCGATGAGCAGCTGGCAGGCAGGGAAGTAGGGGAATTCGCTGGCGCAGCGCACAACCGTACCGGGGTTCTGATCGATGACACTCAGGATATGTGCATTCGCTTTCTGGTCTATACCGAAGGGTTTTTCTCCAAGCAGGTGCTTTTTCGCCCTGATGACATCGATGTACACCTGCTCGTGCAGGACATGGGGCAGGGCGCAGTAGATCGCGTCGATGTCGTCCCGAGCCAGCAGTTCGTGATAATCGCTGGTGGCGAATTGTATCGACGCGAAATTATCCATGAACCAGGGGTGGGAGGCCACATTGGTATCACAGATGCCCACTATCTCTGGCCGGGTGATGTCGGCCGTCAGGTGGCACCAACGGGCGCTGGCACTGGCGAACTCCTTGCCCATCAGGCCGCAACCGATTATGCCGAATCGTATGGTCTTGCGCACCGTTTCTCCTTTGAACCTGTTACTGCAGGCAATAGACTTCAGACTGCAGGCAGCCCGGAAAGCAGGGGAGCCTAGAGCCCCAGAAGGAAGGCCAGGATCCGGTCGTTGTGTCCAGGCAAATCCTCGTGGCCAAAGTCCGGATAAAGCAGCCTGTCTTTCCTGACCTGTATGCGGTTGTACGCCGCGAACTGGGTGGACGGAGGGCATACGGTGTCCATCAGACCGGTACCCATGAATACCTGGGCCTTGATTCGCGACGCCAGATGCTGGACGTCGATATAGCCCAGTGCCTCGAAAACCTCGTTTTCCCTTGTATGGAGGGGATCGCAATGGCGGAACCATTCGGCCAATTCCGCGTAGGCTTCCTTAGCCAGGTCCATTTCCCACACCCGTTTATAGTCGCTCAGGAAGGGGTAGACCGGTGCGGCCCGGGCTATCCGGGGTTCAAGCGCGGCACAGGCCAGTGTCAGACCCCCACCCTGGCTCCAGCCGGTGGCGCCTACCCGCTGGGGGTCCACGCCATCCATGCCCATCACGATGCGGGCTAGCCGGACGGTGTCAAGGAAGATGGATCGGTACAGCAGTTTTTCGGGCTTGCCGTTTACGGCATCCGTGAGTCCACGGATGATGTGTCCGTTGAGGGTATTCCCGCTGACGCCACCCGAATCCTCAGAGAGGCCACCTTGGCCACGGCAATCCAAGTTGGCCACCGTAAAGCCCGTGGCCGCCAGACCCAAGTTGGACTGCCAGTCGCCGCAATCCACGCTGTAGCCGTGGAACTGGAGTACCGCGGGACCCTTTCCGTTTGTCCCAGCCCGCCGTGTGGCCGCCTCACCCACTGGCCTTATAACTTTGGCGTGGATGCGCGACCCACCCACACCGGTGAACCAGAGGTCGAAATATTCGGCGAACACCGCGTGCTTTGCCACGCCACGGGGGGCGGAAATGGCCGCGGGGATCAACTCCGCCTTTGCCGGGGTCCGTTCGAGCTCGTCCAGGGCCGAGGTCCAGAAAGCATCGAAATCGGCAGGACGGGGATTACGTCCGGTGTAGGTACCAAGGGCTTCCAGGGGCAGGTCAAAACCGAGTGGCATGATATACGCTCCGACTATGTAGTGGCTCTTTGGTGGTTCTCAAGTGGCCTGTCATGAGGAACCGATCATCGTATCCAGCGCGGCTTTCATCCGGCTGACCACCAGGTCCACCGCGGGACGACTGGTCGTGAGGGGCAGTTTGGTGAGCGCCGAGGGAGGACAATCGGCCTTGTAGTTCTGGGCGGAAATATCGATGCCCCCATCGGACAGGATCTGGCAGAAGCGCACGGCGTCCTCGGCGTTGTGGAAAAAGACTGAGGAAAGCAGCCGATACCCCTCGATAGTCAGGATGATGGATTTGTACGACTGGGCGAGCTTGCGTAGTTCGGCCTCGTAGTATTCCCCTATCCTCCGGATGTGGACCTGGTTTTCGGAAACCAGTTTCATGGTGATGAGGTACGAGAGGGCTGCCAAGTCTTCCTGGCCGTTGGTCACCAGGGCACCGAACTGGTTCAGGTCGTCCATCTTTGGATTGGTGATGATGCGCGAGGCTGCGTATTGCCCGCCGGGGAAACCCTTGCCCACTGATACGAAGTCCGGGTCAAGTCCATATTCCCTGAAAAGGAACAGGCCGTCGTACCACAGGCAGGACTGAATCTCGTCGACACAGATGGGGACGTCCGCCGCATGGCAGAGGGCGTAGGCTTGTTTGAGGTATTCGGGGCTGAGCTTGATGCCCCCGTAGTTCATCAGCACGATCTCATGGAGGAAACCCGCTACCTTCAGGCCGTCTTTCTCGTTCTCTTCAAGGGCACGGGCAAAATCGGCGGTATCGTTGATGCGTACCGGGCGCACCTTATAGATGCCACCCCGCTCGATTTTATCGTACAACTCCGGCCAGAGACCCCGGAAGGTCTGGTTCGTGATCGAGGTGCCGTGATAATTGGCCTGTTTGCCGCCGTTACCGTCGGCCATCACCAGGAACACCGGGGTTTTATCCTCGTAAATAGGGGCGGGAAGCTGGGGTTCAAGCCGGTAGAAACGGGCGAGCATCATCTTTACTGCCGCTTCCACCGCGACGCTACCGGATTGCAGGTTGATCACCCGGTTGAGTGTACGCGGATTCCTGGAGGCTATGGCTGCATCCAGCGCAGCCGCGTCTCCAGGGGCGATGCCGTTCACGACACGAACCAGTTCCCGTTCAAGCAGGCGGACTATATGGCCTCGGGTATTGTTATGGGTTGCGTTGGTGATGCCCAGACGTTTGGCGGTTTCCAGCAATGCGAAGGCGGGAATAGTATGCCCCACAGAGGCATGGTAGTGCTCGCTTTTGGCCGTAAAATAGAGCCGTCCATCCTGCCCAACCCTGAAAAAGCCCAAAGCGGCCAAGGGTGCCGCATCTCCCCGATAAGCCTTGTCAAAGGAGGCCGTGGGGGCACCCTGCTCCCTAACCTTCAGTTCCGGAACGATTTTCTCACCTACTTTTACCAGCAAGGAATCGAGACGTTCCTGCAGTTCCACCGGGTAGAAATCGATCCGCTCCGCACCGGCGTCGCGCAATTCACGGAAGGGGACATCCCAGAGGAAGGAGGCTGCACCACAGACAGCGTCCAGGTACTCCCTGCCAACCAGGTCTTCCAGCGAAGAGCGGGGGCTCTGTACCGGATTTTCAATCCCATCAGTATCCATCTTCGTTGAATCACGCATTATGCAATATTCTATCATTTATAATGATTATGTCAATCATTTATAATAAGATAACGGGATTTATTGATTGCGATAATCTATTAATAGACAAAAAGAGGAACTTATCCTATAGTGTACCAACAGTACGACAAAGGGACTTCCATGAAAATAAATGATGAGGGAAAGCGTCTTATCCAGGAAGCGCTGGACTCCCAAGGAAAACTATCCGTCCGCGACGTGACGGAACTCCTGAATATATCGGAGGCAACCGCCCGTCGTCTTTTTGTGAAACTGGAAGAGGAAGGAAAGGTAATCCGTACCTTTGGAGGCATCCAAGGTTTGGAAGCCGACAAGAACCTGTATTCCTTCAAGGATTCCTCTCGACAAAAAATGAAGGAAAAACTGGCGATCGGGAGACTTGCAGCGCTGGAAGTCGAGGCTGGGGATCAAATCTTCCTGGATTCAGGCACCACAGTCATGGCTATGGCACGGGTGCTCGCCAGCCGTATGGAAGCGGGTGAGCTGAATAATGTCCGGGTTGTCACCAATTCGCTCATTATAACAGATCTGCTGGCGGACAGGTGCAAGGTGATCCTGGTGGGCGGTGAAATCCGCACCGAGCGGCGGGATGCCTGCGGCTATCTGGCAGAGGAATTCCTGAAGCGCCTACACATGAAAAAAGCCTTTCTTGGCTGCGATGCCCTGGATTTTTCGGCTGGATTGATGACCACCGACGAGCGTACCGCCCACATGAACGAAATAGTCATGAAGAACGTATCAAATATCTATGTCCTGGCCGACGCGGGCAAGCTTGGCGAGGTTTCCTTCGTCTCCTACGGCAACCTGGATGCGGTGCATACCCTTATCGTGGACGACGGCATAAAAGCGGAGCACCAGGCCATACTCAGCGGAAAAGTCTCGCGCCTGCTGGTGGCGAGCATCGACTAAGCCCCGGCTCCTAATGCCGGCTTTTTTCTTCCCAGGTTTTCCGTACGTCCCCGTACACCGCATCCGGAATATCGGGCACCCCGAAGGAGCACTGGGGGGCAAGCTGCGTTCCTGCGATGTCCGGGTTGGTGCAGAAGTGGTCGTTCCGATAGGCCGCCCTCGTTTCTTTCTTCCTGAAATCCGGCACCTCATAGGGTATGTTTCCGTTAAGGATGGATTTGTAGGCCAGTATTCCGGGGATGGCCATGTCCAGGGCCTCGTACACGTCGATGGATTCGTCGCCGCCGCTCTCACCCAGTATTTTCTTCAGGAAGAAGTGGACTGGATAGAAGTCACTGCCTCCGTGCCCGGCGGTTTCCCGCGCAAGGGTGGAATCGGCTACGGGTTTGGGCCGGTAACTAGTGGCGGTTTCGGTGGTGGTGGAACCTTCCTCGAAGACATTCAGCCTCTCTATGCCGCCGTCCCAACGGTCGGTCTCCATCATGCCCTTGGTGCCGTAGAGTGAATACCAGATGGCCGAAGGTTCGCGTTTCAGATAGCCGTGCAGGCTCTTCACCACCGCCTTGTTGTCCATCTGCAGGACTATCATGCCGGAAGTACCGCCCCGGAAGCCGTATTTGGCCATGTTCGGCACGTTGGGCGTCTCGTAACCGGTAACGCGTACCGGGCGGTTCCCGGTGATATGCAGCAGCGGACCCAAGCTATGGGTACAGTAGTAGGTTGAATACAACCTGTTGCGCCAGTGGTCCCGCTCACCGTAGGTGATCGATGGCCAGATGGACTCGCAGTCGTGGATATATTCGCCCTCGCCGTGCAGGAACTCGCCAAGTCGGCCGGAACGGTACAGTTTCCGCATTTCCATGGTTGCCGGGAAATAGCAGTAGTTTTCAGCGTACGCGTAGACCTTGCCGTTCCGTTCCACCGCTTCCACCAAGGCTACCGCCTGGGACAGGGTTTCCACCGGGAGGACTTCGCTCAGGACATGGCGTCCCGAATCCAGCACGCGGATGGCGAAGGGGGCGTGTTCGTTGGCGTAGTTGGCCAGAACCACTGCGTCCAGGTCGTGCTTCAGGAACTCGTCGAAACTCTCGTAGAGCGCGATTTTCTGGTCGTGGAGGACCGATTCCTTCGCGCACCCATCCAGGAGGTCCCTGGCCTTATCGCAGATGGCCGTCAGTTCAGCCTGGGGGTGCCGGGCAAGGACCTTTATCATCGACATGCCGCGGAAGGCGCCGAATACGCCTATCTTCAATCTTCGTGCCATACACATCTCCTGGGGTTGTTCATTCCTTGATGGAGCCGACCATCAACCCGCTGACAAAGTATTTCTGCAGGATCGGGTAGATGAAGAAAATCGGCAGTATCGTGATGATGGTGATAGTGGTTTTAAGCGACTGCGGCGAGATCGCGCTGACGTTCATGCTCCGCTTGGCCTGCTCCACCGATTGCGACTGGGACATCAGATAATTGTAGAGAATGTACTGCAGGGGATAAAGGTCGGGCTTCATGAAATTGTAGATCTGGACATCGACGAAGCTGTTCCACTGGTTGACGAAGGAAAAAAGCCCCACCGCCGCGAACACCGGGGTGCTCATGGGTACGATGAGGTACACGAAGATCTGCAGTTCATTGGCACCCACCATCAGGGCCGATTCCTCGAGGCTCGCCGGGATGCTCTCCACGTAGGTGCGAATCAGTATCATGTTGAAGACGCTGACCATGCTGGGAATGATGTAGACCAGAAAATTATTTGTCAGACCCAGGCTTTTTATCAGCAGGTAGGCGGGGATTATCCCACCGGAAAAGTACATCGTCAGAAGGAAGAAAACACGCAGGAAGCGTACACCTATCAGGTGCCTTTTGGAGATGGCATACGCGGCCGCACCGGTTACCATCAGCATGGTGATTGTTCCGATAACCGAACGCGCAACGGAAATGTAGACGCCGTTGATGATGACCGGGTTCGCGAAGATCACCTTGTAGGAGTTGAGTGTGACCTTCTGGGGCCAGAGCATCAGGCCGGCTTTCAGCCGTGAAGGGTCGCTGATGGAATAGAGGAAGACGTACAGGAAGGGATAGGCCATGATCAGGACCACGGCGATCATGAGGGCGGCGTTGAAAATGTCGAACAGGAGTTCGAAGGGATGCACCTTTCTCATATGATGGACCTCGACGACACGCGCTTGGACAGCAGGTTCACCCCGTACAAGATAATGATGCTGACTATGGACTTGATGATGCCCACCGCCGTCGCATAGGAATAATTCATCAGCTTGATACCGTAACGGTAGATGTACATGTCGAACACTTCCATGGTGGGCCGGTTGGTCGGGTTGGTGAAGACCAAGTATTGGTCCAGGCCGGAATTGAGTATCCACCCGCTGTTCATGATGAAAAGCACCAGCAGGGTGGGCACCATGTAGGGGATGGTGATGTAGATAGCCTTCTGCAGACGCCCAGCACCATCGATGGAGGCTGCCTCGTACAGGTCTGTGGGAACGTTGCTGATGGAAGCAAGGAAAATGACGCTGTTGTAACCCAGAGTGTTCCAGATATTCACCAGAACGATGAGGGTCCAGGAATATTTCTTGTCCCCCAGGATGTTGAGGCCTTCCTTAAGCACCCCGGCGTCCACCAGGAAGCTGTTTATCGCCCCCGACGAGGTTGAGAACAGGGAATAGATAACCGAGTACAGGATTACCCAGGACATGAAGTAGGGGAAAAAGGTGATAATCTGTATGACCTTCTTAGCCCTTCCGCTGCCCACTTCCTTGATAAGCAGGGAAAAAATGAAGGCGATGCCGAGGCCTCCCACCAGGCTCATGACATTCATGGCAAGGGTGTTGCGGATGATGTTGTAGGCATCGTTGGTTTCCCTGAAGAATATCAGGAACTGTTCGAGCCCGGTCCACTTGCCTGCAAAAAAGGAAAATCCCAGCTGGTAGTCCGAAAAGGCTATATACCAGCCGGCAAGGGGAACGTATGAAAAGATGAGGGTAAGGACGAACGCGGGCAACACCAGCAGAATAAGGTATTTCTGACGTTCAAGCTTCAGGAGCAGGTTCTTGCGGCCCTTGGCCGGTTTCAGCTGGTGCGCCACGTGCCCATCCTTCGGTACACAGGGGCCGCTGGAATACCATCAGATTTTCCAGCGGCCCCTTCTTTGATCAGAAACTATTGATCAGAGATTATTACTTGAGTCCAGCCTTGAGCTCACCCAATATCCTGTTGTATTCGTCGATAACCCGGTTAGCGTTCAGTTTCTTGTAATCTTCCATGAAACCGGCGTACAGCTTGTTGTACTCCGCTTCTGTTCCCGCAGTGATCAGGGCGGCGGCGGCCTGCACCCGGAACTGGGTGACCTTCTGGTTCAGGCGGCCAAGTTCGCTTTCCGAATCGATGACAACCCGCGCGGGTAGTCCGACTGGCGCGGAGACACCGGTCTTGAGCCAGTACTCCAGGGAATTCTTCCAGCCCAGATTCTTGTAGGCTTCCATCTGGCGATCGGTCAGGGTGATCTTATCCCGGTAATTGGCGTCCAGGAGCAGATTGTAGGCCTGGCCGTCGGCGGCGAAGGTCTTGGCGGCTCCCAGGAAGCTGAAGATATTGAAACCGTTCTTCTCGGCGTATTCAGGATCGGCGCTCATGCCCGTAACGAAGGCGTCGGTGGGGACGCGCTTGCCGTCCTTGATGGTATAATGCACGCCTTCGACGCCGCTCTGCAAGAGGACCTGGCCTTCCTCGGAGGAAGCCCAATCGATCAGGTCGAACAGACGTTTGGGATCCTTCGCGTTCTTGGTGATGATATAGGAATCGAAGGGACGGGTGATCTCGACGCGGATCGGGCGTGTCTTGTTGTCCTTCACCTGCGAATTGCTGCGGATGGGCATGTTGATGTATTGCATGTTGGGGTTGCCGGACTTGATGAGCTCGCTGTTCGCTCCGCCCGCGAGCCAGAGGGTGTACCACACGCTCAGGGCCCTGCCGGTGTTCAGCTTCTCGCCCACTTGGGTTCCAAAATCGGTGAAGCATTCCTTGTCGAGCAGGCCTTCCCGGTATAGGCGGTTGAAGAACCTGAAGTTTTCCTGGGTATGCTTGTTCAGGAAGAAGTCCTCGAAGCGCTGCTCCGTGTTGTTCCAGCAGGTGGACATGTTGTCGCCGGTATCGATGTAGTCGCCACCCTTCTCGAGCATGACGAAGAGGCCAGTCATACCCCAGGACTCGGCCAGGGGAACCACCATACCGATGGTCTTCTGCCCATTCGTCATCGGATTGTCGGCGATACCCTTTTTCAGGAAAGCGACGTAATCGTCCTCCGAAAGGAGGTTCGGCCAACCCTGCTGTTCGAGCACATCGGTGCGCACGCCGATGTCGTTGATATCGAGACCAACCTCGAATTGCTGGGGCTCAAGCCAATCCCAGTTGTAAAGCTTGCCGTTGCCGGTGAGTTTCCAGAGGGGAATCTGTTCCTTGAAGCGTTCCTTGAAGTACTTGGAACTGGTTACATAGTCGTCCAGGGGCAACGCGGCTCCAGCCTTGATGTACTTGGACATGATGTCCAGGCCTTCTATGCGGAGAAGCTCGGGGTAATCGCCGGCGGCGAGCATCATATTCATCCGTTCCTGGGCATCAGCAGTCATGGAGATGAACTCGAACTCGATGTTGAATTTGTCCTTGATCACCTTGCCGATGACCGTTTCCCCGCTCTTCTTGACGGTGGCCAAAGCACCGTTGTAGAGGATCGGGACAGTATACAAACCGCCTGCCGCAGGTTTCGCGGCTTTATCCTTGCTGCCGCCTGCGTATACGTTCGCACCGAGTAAGGCCAAAGCCACCAGAGCGACAAGCTTGAAGCGCACTAAATGTAGAGACATGATTCCAAGACCTCCTGATCCATGAAAATGATGGACCATTTCATCATAGACGCGTTAAAAAGCTTTTGTCAAGAAATATGATTGTAAATAACAAATATTATGATTGAAATAATCATTCCAGAACAAATTCATGAATGCAAGTATTTATTACCACAGAAATCTAATATAAAATGCCTAAATGGGCTTCCCATGATTGAAATAATCATTACATGTTCCGCAGGATTCAAATGCCCAGCAGGTGCCGACCATTTCCGTTGAAGATAGCCTCCACACCCGTCCGGTCAATGCCAGTTCTCCTGCAAGCTTCCTTGATTGCCAGAATTTCTTCGTACAAAAAGAAAGAGAGACCATCAGCCAAGGGCGGATCCAATTCGGCCATGTTGGGGTCGGCGCTCACATCGCCGTATAGGCCCTTGGGAACCAGATTTACGTAGCGACCCTGGACGCAGATTCTTTTCATCCGCATACGGGTTATGGGCAGGTCACTGCCAAAAAGGCATCGATGTGGGCCAAAAACGGTAAGGAAGGCGGCGAACACGCCGGGATTGGTGTTGGCGGAAAAATCGAACACCATGTTCTTGCTTTGCCCCAGCGTTTCGAGTGCATCGCCCAGGTCGGCTTCGCAATAGGCCCTTCCCGCGTGGGCTACGATGAGTCTGACCTTGGGGTAATTCCGCTCGATCTCCATAAGCTGCCCGATGTTGACCGGGTCCGCTAGCCTGCGCAAACGGGGAATGTGGAGCATGACAAGGGAACCCAGGCGATTCAGCTCGTGCAACTGGTGTGGGGGGAGAAAGTCGAAGATGCGGATTTCTTCCCGGGGAATCCAGGCTGGAGACAGGTTCAGGTACACCTTGACGCCTTTTAAGCCTCCGGCCCGCAATTTTCCAGCCAACTCGGCACCGGTCCATTCGGGGCGGGCGAACAGGAGGGCGGGTAAGGCATGCTTCGCCCCGGATTCTGCCACATAGGTGTTCAT
>Ga0172379_10006188_pt1 | contig 16206 bp, 25 predicted proteins | sample GrowelOW334metaG_FD_119756 | JGI IMG/M metagenome (GOLD analysis project Ga0172379, IMG submission 119756) | Groundwater microbial communities from an aquifer near a municipal landfill in Southern Ontario, Canada - Groundwater well OW334 metaG | ecosystem: Environmental > Aquatic > Deep... | reverse complement strand
CAAAAACTAATGTTTTCTTTTATAGAGAACATACTGGAATTCCGATAGAATATGATGTGAATGGAGCAAATGGAGAGTATTACATTTACGCTCTTCTCGCAGATAAATCTGTAGGGAATTATTCTATCTCTATAGAAAATGCACAATACAAAAAAGGGGACGAAACAATAGTAGATAAAATAGTCAAGAACTTTTCAATCACAGATAAGATAGCAGATTTTTCTGTAGATCCAGGATTTATTTTTCCTTCTGGAGATTTTTCATTGAATATTAAAAACTTAAAGGAAAATTCAATAACTATAGAAATTAAAACTAATTTAAATGACTCTAAAACAAGAGAACTTTTTGTTTTACCAGAAATATCTGATAAGACTTCTGTCCCCTTAACCTCTGGGCAAGAGAAGCAGATAACCTTCAAAGCAAGTTCTGGATTGACAGCACTAAAAAATATCCTCCTTCAAACAAATAACACCTCATATGAAGTCCCAGTTTTTCTTCTTGCTTCAGAAGGAAGTCAAGAATCAACATTTAGTCTAGAACCATCAAGATTTACCTATTCTTTCCCAACAAATTCTCAAATAAAAAAAACAGCATATCTATACAACACGGGAAATACCGAACTGAAAAATATTTCTATATTCTTATCAGATTCGTTGAAACCATTTGCAAACGCTTCTATAACTCAAATTGAAAAATTGGGTGCTGGTGCGAGTACTCAATTTGAGTTAATTTTATCTTCTAACACCGAAGCAGAAGTTGTCGGAGATTTGAAAGCAAAAACAGGAGAGACAATTGCTTATTCGTCTATCTCTTTAAAATTCATTAATAACTATGTTGTATCTCCAAATCAAACAGGACAATCTTCAGACAAAACATGTGCAGAATTGCAAGGAAGTGCGTGCAATAATGAGAGCGTAAAATGTGATAAGGAATTAATAAGGACAACAGACAATGTGTGGTGCTGTAAGGGAACTTGTAGTGTTATAGGAAAAAGTTCAGCAGGAAAAATAATCGCAATAATCATCGCTGTTGGATTAGTTGGAGGATTGCTCTGGTTTTATTTTAAAAAATATAAAAAAGCAAAAAAACCAGTTGATTTATTGGAAGTTGCTAAAGGAAAAGATGTAGTTACCCCCTGATATCTACAGGCTCCTCTAAATTCTCTTCTTTTATTAATTTTCCTTTATAGTTATATCTTAATATCAAAGTTGGCTCATTTCTTAATTGAGTTCTATTTGAAGAACATAAAGGTTGGATTCTTTCTGATTCCTCCTTTAATTTTTTTATTATTCTTTCTTCCTCTTCATACTCTGGCAACTTGCCGACTTCAAAAGCCTGTCTAATTGGTTGATAAAAATATCCAGAATATGTTACAGAAGTAAGAACTATTTCTCCTAACATCCATTTAAGAAGGATTCACCCTTTTTTTACTTTTTCATTTTCCTGATTGCCCACTAATGCCCTCAACTTTTTTTCAAGAACCAATTTTTCTGCTTGAACTAATCTAGTTATTTCTTCATAGCCATGCAACCTTCTAGTTAATTCATCAAGTATATCTCCAAAGTCAGAATTTGTCATAGAGATATTCTGTGGAGAAAGAATCTCAATATGGGCAGGCATATATTTGAACATTAAAATTGGAAGTGTAAGCATATTATCAACTTCAACCTCTATCTCCGCGAAATTTGTGAAAAAATCTTTTTGATCTTTCATTAAAACTGATTCATTTACTTTAGAATCGATTACTTTCACTCCTTTTTCTTCCCCCACTTTTTTAATTAAATCGTTTAATGTCTCTGTTAAATATTCTGGAGGTCTGCCTATGACTTCTAAAATGAATACTGCACTTATTTTTTTATTCTCTGAACTCATTTCTATTTTTTCTTTTATTTAATAAAAATAATACGCCAAATATTATACAAAAGGAGATTATCCCATAAAAAGACAAGTTCCTTTTCAAAATTTCTTTATTATCTTCGCTTTTTATATCTTTTGAATTTACTGAATTTAATGTGATGGGGGTTAAATTTATTGTTTCTATTTTAATCTCTTCAACTATATTTTCTTCTTCGGTTTTTATCGCTTCTTTTTCAACTTCGTTAATTGTTTCATTTTTCACAATTTCTTCTTCAATACAAGCTAATCCTTGTGACTTTATTTTGTTTAATGTAGCCTCTCCAATTCCGCTTACATTTATTAAATCCTCAACAGAATTAAATGGTCTCATTTCTACAATTCTCCCAGCATATACCGGACCTATTCCGGTTAATTTATCAAGTTCTTCTACAGAAGCAGTGTTTATGTTAATTTGAGTTGAATTGCAGGAAGCACTAATAAAATGCAGAAAGAAGATGATTAATATAAAAAATTTCCCCTCCTTAACCATATAATAACTAACAAGGAGGCATATTTATTTTTATCATTTCTTATATTTACCAAAATTTAAAAAGTTAGCCATGTTTTACTAAACATGAAGAATAAAAAAAAGAGAATAAGCCATTTAATTTTAATTGGATCAGCAATGCTATTCATTATTATGTATTTTTTAGGTAGAAACAATTATCCTATTTTCCTTAAAAGTTTTCTTTTTATCTTATCTTTGTCTATTTGTCTTTGGATATTTTTCTCTCTAAATAATAAATGGATCTCTTCGGGCAATGGTATAATTTATAAAAAGAAAAATCCCAAGCTTTTTTGGGCAATTATAATCTTTCTTATTCTTTCAGCAGGAGTTTCATTTATTTTGGGTTTGCTTGAATTATTAAATATTATCAACTAATTTTTTATTTACCATTCATATTTACTTGTTTTCTTTTTCATATTTTTTGTTAAAATCAATATATTCTATCTCTCCTCTTTTATCCCCTTTTTTTGCAATCCATATTTTAGAAAAGATTTCTTTTTGCAGATACCATACACATTTTTCCTTCTCTTCTTTTGAAAGAATACCATTCATTTTAACTTCAACTCCGATTACCCTATATAATTCACCCTGAATATGTTCAATTGCAATGAAGTCTGGAAAACCTGCCCCCAAAATAAATAGTTTTTTAAAAGGATTATATTTTCTGGCAATGATTAATTTTCCCGTAGATGAAATTGTTTGGTTATTGTCATCTTTTTTAAATTCAATATTATTTGTCCATTTATCCACAATTTTTCCTTTTCCTTCTAAATCTTTTCTAACTTTCAATTCAAATCTTCCTCCCTGTGCTCTTGATAAACTTCCCCTTTTAACATTAATTTTTTTCTTAGAATGTATAACCCCCTTCTCATCCCAAGAAGTTTCATAATTCTCAGAATCTCCCGCCTTCCTAATCATATCCATAATTTTATCTTTATGCTCTTTTTCAACTCTTTTCATTAAAATATTTAGAATGAGAAGTTTATAATTTTTTATAAAATCAAAGCTAAACAGATAAACTTCAATATAACAATCCTTTTATATAATAATAATCTTTTCAAAAAATGCTTGAAGCTGTTTTATTTGATTATGATGGAACAATTGCAGATTCTTTTCAAAGGCAGTACGAATGGCTTGTATGGTGGTCTGAAAATGGGTCCGAATTTGTAAAATCTTGCGATGAAAAGTATCATCATTTATTTGACCAATTTAGAGAATTTCCAAAGAGATTAACAAAAGACATCAACATATTCAAAAAATATTATAATGAAACAATTGAACAAAAAACTGTTCAGGGACTTTATGATGAACTGGGTCTTCCTTGCGATATGAATGATATGGATCATCCAGTATGGAAAGCTTATAATTTATTTAAAAGTAAGCATCCCATTGAACTATTTCCAGGAATGAAAGAGGCGATTTTAGAAATTCATAAACTTGCTTCGTTGAATTCTAATCCCTCAAGAAATAAGAGAATAAGATTGGGGATAAACACAACAAATAGTTGGGAATCTATATACAAAGAATTAAGGTCTAACGAGATACTTCATTGTTTTGATTGTTTTGTTACAAAAGAAACGCTTGTTGCATATCATGGAAATGGAAATTCTAAAGCAATAGAAAAACCCTCGAAAATATCTGTAGCCTTAGCATTACATAACCTTGACTCTGAGGCAAACTCAACCATCCATGTGGGGGATACTTTATCTGACTTGAAATCATCAGTAAATATTTCTACAAATGGGAGTGGAAAAAAAGCAAACCTAATCACTATCGGAGTAGATTGGGGATTTGAAGGTTCTGAGATTCTTTCTAGGGGGGTAGAAACTCCTGCTGGAAAAAGAGAGTTTGATTATATAGTCTATGAACCAAAAAGAATCGTAGAAATCGTAAAGAGAAGAATAAGATAACTATAAATCTCTTGCTTGTATTGTCCTTCTTTTATTTGCTTTAGCTCTTTCAATGGCATTAACTAAAATATCTTCAACTTTTTTATCCAAAGCAATTCCCACTTCTTCTGCAACACTTGAGATTACATCTTCCTTATCAAGTTCTTTTATAACTTTTCTTATATTTGATTTTATAACGAGTGACATTTTAGCTTAATCCAACTTGGTCTTTTATATTTTTAATTCCTTCTATAGCAATTTCAAAAAATTCATCAAGGGAAATTCCTAAATTTTCAATTTCTTCAATTATTTCTCTCTTGCATCCTGCAGCAAAAGCCTTGTCTTTGAATTTCTTTTTCAAACCTTTAGCTTCCATGTCAGAAATTTTTCCACCACGCATTAAAGCATAAGCATGAATTATTCCTGTGAGGGTTTCTGAAGCCGCGAGAGCATGTTCAATTTTTTTTGTTCTTTTCCTGTCTTTCAATCCAGCACAATCCCATCCGTATCCATGAGAAAGAATCATTTCTATAAACTCGTCATCAAATCCTGCCTCTTTTAATATTTCAGGAGCTTTTGTCAAATGTTCTTTAGAATTATTTTTTGTTAAGTTCCAATCAATATCGTGAAGTAATCCGAGCATTCCCCAATAGTTTTCATCTTCTCCAAGTTTTTTCGCCAAAGAGTTCATTATCGCTTCACTTTCCAAATAATGATTCATATCAGAATCAGCTTGAGGGTATTTTTTTAAAAGTTCAATTGCCTGTTCTTTAGAAATAGGAAGTTTTGCCATTTTTATTAAGGTTTCATTAATGGGAATATAACACATTCTCTTGCTGGTTTGTCAACAAGATATGCAAAGAATCTTTCAGATAATCCAAATCCGCAGGTTGGAGGCATGCCGTGTTTTAATGCTTCAACAAAATCTTTGTCATGACTCATGCTTTCTGTGTCGCCCCTTTCTTTTTTCTTCATCTGCTCTACAAATCTTTCTTCCTGATCTAAGGGGTCATTAAGTTCAGAGTATCCATTTCCCATTTCTGTTCCAGCGATTATAACTTGAAACTGCTGAACAACTCTGTCGTCTTCTGCGTTTCTTTTTGCTAATGGAGCAAGTTCAACTGGCTGATTAATTAAAAAACCAGGACCGCTAAGAGTTTTTCTGCAATATTTCCACAAGATATCTACTAATCTCCATTTGTCTACCTTCGGATCATATTCCATTTTTAATTCATCAAGTTTTTTCTTTATTTTTTTATCATCATCTTTGTGTATATCAATTCCAGTTTTCTCTTTTATCAAAGTTTTATAATCATATTTTTTCCACTCTTTTCCTAAGTCAACTTCAAATCCATGAGTTTTGAATTTCATTGTCCCAAGAACTTCTTTTGCAATTTTTTTGTACATTTCTTCAACAAGTTTCATTCCATCATTATAATCTGCATATGCCCAATAAAATTCCATCTGGCTGTAATCTTGGAGATGCTCCATATCCATGCCCTCATTTCTAAATTGCCTTCCAATCTCAAAGGTTTTATCATAACCTGCAACCATTAATCTTTTTTGCCATAATTCCCCCATAGAAATCCTTAGGTAAACATCCATGTTCAAAGCATTATGATGGGTTTTGAAAGGAGTTGCGGCTGCTCCGCCTGCCGAAGTTTCCAAAGCAGGAGTTTCTACTTCTAAAAATCCTTTTTCAATTAAAAAATTCCTTATTGTCTGCCAGAATTTTGCCTTTTTGACAAAAAGTTCTTTTGTTTCTGGATTCATTAAAATGTCCAGATATCTTTTTCTTAACCTTTCTTCATCATCCTGCAATCCGTGGAATTTTTCAGGAAGGGGCAGAATTGCTTTTGAAAGAATAGTTAGATTTTTTACAAGTATTGAAATTTCATTTGTTTTTGTTTTGAATACTTCCCCCTCAACTCCAACAAAGTCTCCAGCGTCAACATATTTATTAAAAAAAGAAAAAACTTTATCAGGAGTATTTTTTTCTTGAAAAACTAATTGAATATCTGCTGAAGAATCTCTTAATTTTGCAAATGCAATTTTTCCCAAGTCCCTCTTGCTCATTAATCTTCCTGCTGTTTTAACTTTAGCATTCATTTTTGACTTTAAGCATTCATTAACACTTTCTTTTTTGTCAAATTTTGCAGGATAAGGATTAATCTTTTCTTTTTTAAGTTCATTAATTTCTTTTATTCTCTCGCTGATTATTTGGTCTTCACGTCCCATGATTTACCTAAACAAAACTATTTTAAATATTTAACTTAAAAAAGTTTAAATAGACTATTTTATTTAATTACCTATGAAAAAGAGAGGGATGAAAAAAGATTGGTTTAAACATCACAAAGACGAAGAAGGTTGTAGTTGTCATTGTGCTAGCACAGGAGCTTGTGGAGGCAGTATTTACTTTATAGGATTTATCGGTGCAGCAGTTTATTATCTTCAACAATCTACAACTTTTTGGACAGGAGTTTTAGGAATTCTAAAAGCTTTAGTTTGGCCTGCATTCTTAGTGTATAAGTTATTAGGATAAATTAATTTCTGAATTTAATTTCGCTCATTCCAAAGTCATTCGCCCATTAATGTCGTTCCACATCAGCCATTCGTCAAGATGTTCACTCAAAATTATTATCAAGGCAAAATTCTGTAAGTTTAACAATTTTTAGAGATTACAAGATTAACTTATTCTTTAGTGGAGAACCTTAACATGGTTTGGTTCAGAGCAATTAATTTTATTTTCTATCTAACTCTTCATTTAACAATTCATCTACAAGAACTTGAAATTTATCTTCTCTTGAAACATGAACATATTTTATCTTTTTGAAATTTTCCTGAAGTTTCTGCACTTTTAGAAATAAAGGCATAAGACTAGGATTTCTGACTTTGTATTCTCCTAAAAGTTGTTTTACAACCAGTTCAGAATCCAAAACGCAGGTCAATTCATCTTTTGTAAATTTAGATGCAAGTTCAAGGGCTTTAATCAATGCTTCATACTCTGCAACATTATTTGTGACAAATTTTCCTATCTTTGCAGAATATCTTGTAAGAATTTTTTCATCATCCCTTACAATGACTCCAATTCCTCCTAATCCAGGATTTCCACGAGCTCCGCCATCACTATTAGTAAATATCATTGCCCTTTTCCTCCATCATATATGTAATACTTTAAACTCTTTAAAATCTTGAAATTTTTCTTCTTGAATATCTACTTTTTCAATTCTCGCATGTTTTGGTCCTTTTTGGCATAAGTCAACCATCTTATCTACATTTTCATTATCTCCTTCAATAAACACTTCTACTCTTCCATCTTCTAAATTTCTAACAAATCCTCTGATATTATTTCTTTCTGCATTATCTTTAATAAATTGCCTGAAAAAAATTCCTTGAACAGTTCCAGTTATATACAATCTTACTGACTTTTTCATAAAAAGGGATAGTTATAACGAGTTTTAAACATTTTGTTATCACCTCTTTTTATTTTACAGCAGTCAATAGTTGAACAACCCTTTAGGTTCTATGTTATTAACTAATTCTTAGAAAGAAAAATTAAATTCCCCTGTAATCCAATTCATTATTTACCACAGCAACAGTTTGAGAAGCAAAATACATTTTATTTCCAACAGAAACCAAGTTGGACATATCTTTCAATCTCTTTAATTCTTTTTTAGGAAGTCCTTCGTGGTCTCCAAGAATAAAAACGCAATCTTTCCCAATATCTGCTTTTCTAATATCTTCTCCTCTTTTGTCTAATAGAAAAATCTCTTTTCCTTCTTTATCCATTTCTTCAATTAGCTTCAAAAAACTTTTCTTCTCTACAAAACATCCAGAGAAAACTTCTGTCTTTTTCCCCTCTTTGTATTTGTATAGAATTTTTTTAATTAAATTTCCAACATCTTTTTTGCTTATCTCTAAATCATCTGTTACTTGAATTTCAATATGTTTTGGAGGGTCAGGCATACCATAAAAAATAAAATGAAATTTCATATCTTTTCTGAATCCATGGGAAAGAAAAACTCCCTGAATAAAACTATGGATTGCAATATCCATTCTTCCAGCTTTCATCAAATCTCCAGTATCAAAGTTTCCAGAAGTTCTAGCACTCTGTGAAAAGTAAACAAATTCCCGCATGAAAAATATACTCTTTGAAGAGTTAAAAATCTATCCTCTTATCTCTTGCAAAACAAACATTGACTTGGCAAATACGTCTTTTTCATTTAATACTTTAAACATTCCAACCATATTTTGGTCTTCAAACATACAAACAATCTGGTTAGTATCAAATTTGTATTTTTTTGTTAAGAATTTGTAATCAATTGGAGCTCCGTGCATAATCTTTTCAACAAATTCTTTCTTTACTTCAACAATAGGATAAACTTCACTGACAATTTCTGCTGGAATTATTATGTTTCTTAATTTTTCTTCTTTTCCTTTTTCATATTCTTCAACCGCGTCGTCAAATTCTTCCCTACTTACCATTTTATTTTCCTTAAAAATTCCAGCCCTAATTCTTTTTAACCCAGTCATATGTGCTCCAATCCCCATTTGTTCCCCCAAATCATGAACCAGTTTTCTAACATAAGTTCCACCTTGGCATTCAACTAAAAAATAAACATTTTTACTATCTTTAGCATCTTTTTTCAATAATTCAAATTTTTTAATTTCTCTTTCTCTTTCCTGCCTCTTAACACTAGAACGAACAGGCGGAAGTTGGATAATTGTTCCCATAAATTTTTCATTTATGACTTTTTTAATTTCTTCAAGGGAAACGTCTTCATGAATTCTCATTATCCCTTCATATTCTTTATCTTCTCCAAGAAAAAATCCAGTTAATTTGCAAGCACGATTTAAAGCAACAGGCAAAACTCCAGTTACCATTGGGTCTAATGTTCCGAAATGGCTTGTTTTTCTTGCACGCAATCTTTTTCTAACATAATCAGAAACATCAAAGCTTGTCATTCCAGCTGGTTTGTCAATATTAATAATTCCGTATTCAATCAGTTCTTTGATAGATTTCTTTTTCTTTAATTTGTCGAAATTGATTTCCATTATATATTTTAGTGGATAGAAGTTCTTTTAAATAGTTCTGTATGGCTAAAGGTATGTCAAATGAAACTTTTCCTATATATCACCTCAGTTATATGAATATTGTTAGTTCAATAAATGATGCAGTAGTATCTGCCGAAAGTGCTCCAAAAGCGAAATCTCTTTTAGAAACTTATTTACGAGAACATCCTGTTAATCCTGAATATCCGGAAGTATTCATGCCAAGAGAACAAGCTTTTAAATGTGAATTATTAGCTCATAAAGCAGATAGAGAGGGAGTTATTTATTCATCCCAAGATAGAAGATAGATAGTTATTTTCTTTAATTTTTCAATATCCATAAAATTAAATCGAGAAAGAGGTTATAAAATTATCCTATTCAAATCCAAGAGGTCCAATTTTTAATAAAATATTCCTAATCTCGTCAATAGTTTTTTGCTGAGACTTTTTATCAGACATTCTGACAAATTTCATTAGCAAATCAACTAATTCTTCTTCAGATAGAACATTTAATTTATATCCGTCTGCAATGAAATAAAATCTAAAATTCTTGTATCTTAATTCTTTAACTGCAAACCCTGCAAATTGACCGAGAAGTTTTCCCTTTTTTGGATTATCTTCTAGAGATTCCAGTAAATCAATGACCTCATGTGCCTCGCCCTTAAACTTTTTCTGAATTTCTTTTACTAAAGAATCAATTATTTGGACCTTGGCCATTTCTTTTCTACCTCAGCCCTAGCTTCATCTATTGAGAGGTATCTATTTGAAGGCATTAAAAATTGTCTTAATTGTTCTTTCACAGCGAGGTTATATAGTCTTTTGATAATATCTTCATATGAATCTTCTTTTGTTCCAAAAGAGCTTATCAACTTCTTTGTTTCATTGCTTAACTGAATTGTGCTTGTCATTCTATAGATACTATAGAAGCTATAGTTTATAAACTTTTCTTCTTCTCTTTTTCTTTTCTAATTTTTTCCTTTCTTACTTCCCTAAGTTCTGTCATTTTTTCTGTAGCATATGAAAAAGCATTAGGTTTCATATCTAAATGTCTTAATATAAATTCTCTTACTGCAAGGCGATTTCTTTTTCCTGCCTCTCTTAGCATCCAGCCAGCTCCTTTTTGAACATAAACATCGTCGTCATAAACAAGCTTTTCAGCAAGTAATAAAGTTAAATCAATCTTATTCTTTCCAATCAATTTTCCAGTTGAGACAATGCTAGTTCTTCTTATCCAAGGATTTTTGCTTTCACTCATTTTTTTTATTTCACTTGTTAAATTAATATTATCTGCAAGAATAACTCCAAGTGTCCTGCCAGACATTTCATCCACGTGGTCCCATGTTTTTAATTTGTCAAACCTTTGGATTAAAAATTTCCAAAGCTCAATCTGATTTTGTTTAGCATAATTAGAAAGCAAATATAACCCAAAGCACATTTCTTCATGGTTTCCGCTTTTCCACAATTCATCAAACAAATTTAATGCAGAATAAAAATCCATTTTTTTGTAATCTTTGCATATCTTCCTCATGTCTGGACATTTTAATCCATAAAACTCATAAGGGGATTTTAAATATCTCTTGCTATTAACAGCTCGATTATTGTCAGCAAGTTCAGAGAATCTTTTTCTAATTATCTCAATATCATTAATCATTTTTAATCTGGTTTTAATTTCACTTTTATTAAGAGAAACAAAAAAGTATAATATAATATTAAAAATATGGCTCCTCCAATCAAAAAGAATACCTTTGATAATGTATTTGGAATAATCTCTTTTATAACTCCCATAATTCCTGCAAATATGATTGGTATCAAAACAACAATCCATCCTTGCCAAGTACAAGGGATAAATCCTATTTTAAGCCCAAATCTACCATCATCTTTTCTAAACCACATTTTTTGTTTAACTTTACTCATTTTAATCAATTTCCTCTTCTTCAACTTCAATTCTATCGTAAGTTGGATATTCTTCAATTCTGATTATTTTTTCTTTTCCAAAAGTTAAAAGCTTTCTTGCAATCTCTTCAGATAAGATTGTTCTTTTCTTTTTCTCGTCGTAGATTGTTCCTTCAAGATTCAACTTTTTATTAACCACTAAATAAATAACTGTTCCATCTTCTGTTCTTTTCCCATATTTGAATATTTTATGTTTCTTTAATCTATTTACAAATTGAGAATGATTCTTTAAATCAGCAGTGCATAAATGAACTTTCAATTTTGTTTTTCGTTTTGATAACTCATTAAGAATCCATTTCCCTGCTTCTAAACTTCCAGAAACAACATATCCTCCTTCTTTCAATGTATATTTTTTTGTTATTTGGCTAAAATTAGTTTCAGACAATTCAAATTCATTAAGATTTACAAAACTAATATCTTTTTCAATTCTTAAAATAAAATCAAATATCTCTCTTTTCTTTTCAGGAATCATAGGCATTTCAATTCCAACATTACTAATACCAAAAATAGATTTTGCTAATTTTATTTTTTCAGCATCTTCCTCTTTTTCATTTTCCTTAACTAAAAATGAAGGATGAAATCGAACTTCATCAACGCATTTACTTAATCTTTGTAATTTGTCTTTTGTTACAAATTGAGTAGTTAAATAAATATGGATATGAAATTTCTTTCCAAATTCTTTTTTTAATGCAGAAGCATATTCTATTGTTTTGTTCAAACACAACAAGGGGTCTCCGCCAGTTATTCCAGCAGATGTTGCATTGCTATCTTTTACCTCTTGAATAACCTCTCGAATATTTTTACATTCGCGCTCATTAGCAAGAATTTCATTTTGATTTTTTCTTTTTTTGCTTAACGAACAATACCAGCATCCTCTCTTGCATATTCCTGTCATAAATAGGACTAATTTTTCTCCTTTAACGCAATATTTGCATCCTTCAGCAAATCCATTAAATTGGCTTTTAGACGATTTAGTCAAAGGACTTGTTCTTTGTCTTAAGCAATAAGAATCAAATTTTGTTTTTTGAATGTTCATATAAACAGAAATAAATATCGATATAAAAAGGTAATGTCTTAGAAATATTAAGGAGGTAATTTTAATTAAACTCTTCTATAATTTTTAATAACTTGCTTTTATCTATTTTTTCAGGAGTACTAGTCCCCTTTATCATTGTTTTTCCGGTTTTTTTGTCTAAGTAGAAAAATGGAACAATTTTCCCATCAGTTCTATCTTTTGGATTAAGATACACGGCATTAATACTTATTATATCTGAATCATCCCAAAGATATTCATCGATATACCTTAAAGATTTTGGCTTGTCTCCTGTAACAAGTTCTTCTGAGTGAATAATCCCTTCACTTTTACAATAAATACTGAAATGTGAAAATTCGTAATCTTTAGGAATAGGGTGATTATCCCTGTGAAAGTCTTCTATTAATTGTTTTTTTTCTTCGTCGTTCATCTTATTTAATGCCCTTGGCTCATCTTATTATAAGTCACTTTCATATTCTTTTTCTCTTTAGGAGATTTTTCTTTTGTAGTATGTTTTTCTTGAACAGCTAATGCTTTTTCAATCTTTTCTTCGCCTTCAATTGTTGATTTTTTATCTTCCTTTTCTTCAACCTTTTCAGCCTCTGTCTTTGCTTCAACTGGTTCTTCAATTTTTTCAGCCTTCTTTTTCTTTGCAACTTCTTGGCTTTGATTTTTGATTTTCTCTTCTCTAAGTTTCTTGAATTTAATGTTTGTAGGCATTTCAACAGCCTCTACTCTTACAATATCCCCTTCTTTTATTGCCTTGACTTTGATTCTTGCAGGAGGGTGTTTGATTCCCCTCATCCATATCATTTCATTAATAGATTTGTCAAGTTTGATTTTGCTTAAATCTCTGTCTCTTATTTTCATATGTCTAACTAAAAATTCTTTTATTGACTTTACAGCTTTGTTAGCTCTCTTGTAAGTAGGAACAATACTCCATCTATGTCTAAGTGGAATTGTATATTCTCTTTCAATTTTCACTTCGCTTGTTTTTGTTTCTTTAGCCATTTTATCCCATATGTGATTTTCTCATTCTTCTTGGTTTAATATGAAGTTTTGTTCTTCTCCATGAACGCTTAACTGCAGTTGTAGCAGAAGGATGGATTCTTTTTCCTGTTCCGTATTTTTTCATAACAACCCAGACAGGAGCCCATTTTGTTTGTCTTCCTTTAACAGCTAATTTTGATTTTTTTTCTGAATATGCCATTTGCTTTTTAGAAACATGGGGCCTTTGAAATTCAATAATAGGAGTTTGGGTAACTTTATTTTCTGTTTTCTTATCTTTCTTTTTGAATATAGATTTTTTTTCAGATTTTTCTTTAACTTTCTTTTCTGCCTTAACTTTTACTTCTTTAATCTTTTTTTCTTTTACTTTTTTCTCTGCCATTTTACTTCATTTCCTCCATAAATTTCTTCCCCTTTTCAGTCAATCTTCTTCCAGGACGCTTTTCTCTTGTCCCCTTAATTTCTTTGATTGATTCTGTAAGTCCTGCTTTGTCTGCTTGCTGAAGGATTGTTCTAATAATTTTTCCACCAGATTTAACAAATCTTTCTGGTTTCATACCCCTATTTAACTTGCTTCCATATTTTGTTCTTAATCTACTAACTCCTACAATTTTCTTTTTGTAAATTTGTCTTAAAATGCTTGCTGCTCTTTTATACCAAAAGTCTGGGTCTTCTATTGGACGCTCTTTACTTGGAGAAGATTTTACGAATTTTGCCCATTCAGGTTCTTGAAATTCAGGAATCTGTTTCAAAGCTTCTGCTAACTTTAAGTTAAATTCTTGTGGGCTTATATCATAAACTGAATTTTTCTTTTCCATGTTTGTATATTTGTCATCTCTTGCGAGATTAGAACAGCTTATGCTGTTAGACAATTTCTTGAGAAAAAGGGGATTTATAAATGTGACGGAAGGAGAAATTTTAAATGTAAGTCATATCAAAATTATAAGCAGATTTTAATGCTTTATCAAGCCCTTTCCAGTCTTTCATTTTTATAGATACTAATGCTTTCCTAGTGGGGATACCAAAAGAGCGATATACTTGTTCTGTAGAAGAATGTAATGCCATTTTTGTGTCAAATTGTTTTATAAATTCTATGTCCCCTGCAGAGTTATGAATTTCTTGTTCTAATCTATTAATTTCTTCCTCTTCTTCGTTATACATTTCAATCCAGCACCCCCATACAGTCTGTAAGTTGTGTCTTAACTGTTCAGAATGTTTCTTCAATGTTCTGTGATAAAAAAAATCATTTACTTTTTGATTATTAAGGAACCCAAGAAAATTTTCCTCTTTAGCACTTCTTTCTAATGTTCTCATATACTCATCTAATTGAAACCAATTAGTTTTTCCACCACTATTATCGGTGATAGTTTGTGTAAACCAATCTATCTTTTCAGGAGCATTAGTTACTGCCATCTTTGTACCTAAAGTTTTTTGTTTAAAACTCTTTCGTATCATTAATATTCTTCTCTATCATATATATTAAAAAATATATTTTACAATTCCTTACGATATCGCGTAAGCGAAAGAGTCAAAAAGAACTATAGTTCTTTTTTATATCCCACAGAAGTAGGTGCTTCCCCACCGTGCCAAGTGAAACGTGGCTTTATTCTAACAGGATAAATTCTTTCTGAATTATCATCTAAAACAATCGCGCTTCCCTTCAACGCAGGCAAGTCATTCATATATTTAGTAATTCCTTCAAGGAGATAACTTTGCATAACATAATTCAATGCTTCTAAATCTGGCTGACTTGTAACTCTATGTGAAATAACAATATCTGATTGTGTCATAACATCTCGGTGAATCTGCCCTGGCTGTTGTGTTGCAAGAACTAAAGAAATTCCAGGTTGTCTTCCTTCTCTTAATAATTGAACTAAAGCATCTGTTGCAGGGGTCCTGCCGTTTAACGGAAGAAATTCATGCGCTTCATCGATAAAAATCCAAACAAGAGGATTTTCTTTTTTCTCTGATATTAAAGAAATATTCATTCCTCTTGAAACAGAATTTATTTCTTCTTTTTTTCTTGAATCCATTCTTTCATTAAAAATTTTTCTTGAAACTAAACTAATAACTAATGCTCTTATATTAAAAGAGCCAACAGAATTGTAAACACTCAAGTCTAAAACAGAAGTCATCCCAGCGCTAACTAAATCTTTTATTTGAGTTGGAGATTCTCCTCTCTTTGCAAATATCCCCCATTCATCTGCTGCTTCAAATAATCCGATTGCAGCATTTTTTGTTTCTGATTGTGTTTTTGAATCATTCTCAATTAAAGAAATAATATCCCTTATTTCAAATTCTTCTCTTTCTTTTGCTTTTCCTAATATTCTTTGAATAAGAATTGAAACAGGATTTGTTATATCCAACCCAAAAGTAATAATCCAATCATCAGAAGTTAATTCTTTTATATCTAATGCAAATCTTTCATCAATAGGAATTCCTTTTTCTAAATAAGCATCAAAATGTCCTGCTGGAACAAAAATCTTAACAGGCAAATTTTTTGATTTCAAATCCCATTCTTGCAATAATTTCCTATCTTTTTCATTTTCAAATTTCATTGTCCAATAAATTCCCATTGTATCAAACATTAATGAAGCAATGTTCTGGCTGACATCTTTAGGTAAATTAGAAAGTTCTTCTGCAATAACTCCAAGGGTATAAGATTTTCCCGAACCTCTCTTCCCCGCCACGAGGACGACATGGCTTCTTGCAACATCCATAAATATTTTGTTGCTCAAAGAAGTATATTGCCCCATCTTCACATAGCCTTTTCCAAGATAAACTAATCCTCTATCTCCAAAAAGCTTTTTATCAGATTCATCTCTTCCAAGAATTATATCATAACCCATGCAACAATCCCTCTGATAT
>Ga0172379_10006187_pt1 | contig 16210 bp, 18 predicted proteins | sample GrowelOW334metaG_FD_119756 | JGI IMG/M metagenome (GOLD analysis project Ga0172379, IMG submission 119756) | Groundwater microbial communities from an aquifer near a municipal landfill in Southern Ontario, Canada - Groundwater well OW334 metaG | ecosystem: Environmental > Aquatic > Deep... | reverse complement strand
TTTTCTATTTTCTATTTTCTATTTTCTATTTTCTATTTTCTATTTTCTATTTTCTATTTTCTATTTTCTATTTTCTATTTTCTTATAACAACCTCTCCAATGATTTCGCGTTCGTCGAAAACAGCGCGGCATTTTCCGGTGTGATCTCTCCGTTGTGTACCAATTCCGCCAAACTTCGGTTGAAATCGATCATGCCGAATTCCGCCCCTGTTTCGATAACGCGCGGGATCTCGTGCGATCGTCTTTCGCGAATAAGATTGGAAACGGCATTCGTGTTGATGAGAAGCTCGTAGGCCGGGATCTGACCGCCGGAAATGCGGGGAATAAGACGCTGAGAAAAGACGCCGAGCAAGCTTTCCGCCAGCTGTGCGCCGATCTGATTTTGCTGTTCCGGAGGGAAAGTGTCTATGATACGATCAATGGTCTGCGTTGCATCGTTCGTGTGCAGGGTTGAAAAAACAAGATGTCCGGTCTCTGCTGCGGTAACGGCGACCGACATCGTTTCGTGATCGCGCATCTCGCCGATCATTACCACGTCGACGTCCTGACGGAACATGGAATAAAGTCCTGAATGAAAATCCATGGTATCCGTATGAATTTCGCGCTGATCGATAATGGATTTTACCGGTCTGAAAAGATATTCGACCGGATCCTCAATAGTGAGGATGTGCTCGGTCCTTTCCGCATTGATAAGCTGTACGAGCGCGGCAAGAGTGGTTGATTTTCCCTGTCCGATCGGTCCGACGACGAGGAAAAATCCTTGTTTTTTGCGGGCGAAAGTTTCAAGTATGGGGGGGAGATTGAGCTCTTCTACGTTGCGGATATACTCGGGAATAAGACGCATGGCTACGGAAAGAATGCCTCTTTGGAAAAAAGCGTTGCAGCGAAAACGGGCTTTGTTTCCGTAACTGTATGAAAAGTCGACTTCGTATTCTTTAAAAAGTTTTTCTTTTCTATCGTCGGTAAGCATGAGAGAAGCGAATTCAAGCATATTTTCCTGAGTGAGCGGGGCTTTCTTCACGAGCGGAACGAGCTCCCCGATGACGCGGATGTACGGCACGCGATTGGCCGCCATGTGAAGATCGGAACCGTCTTCGCGAATGACGGTCAGGATCAGATCTTCGAGTTCTTTTTTTGCATCGAATTTTGCTTCAGTCATAAATTATTTTTTTTCTTCAACTATTTCTAATACTCTTTGTACGACTTCGCTTGGCGTGGACGTCGCCTTAACGATATAGCCGTCCGCACCGAGAGATTTGGCTTTATCGAGATCCTCCTGCTGTCCTAAATTCGATAAAACGATGACGCACGCATTTTTTGCAAGTTTTTTTTCTTGGAGCGAAGCGAGGAATTCAAAACCATCGGTTACCGGCATAACGATGTCGGTCAATATGATATCCGGAGCAAGCCCCTCCTCGATCTTGGAAATGGCTTCAGCGGCGCCGAACACCGCGGTAACGTCGAATTTTTGCTCGGTAAATTTGGTTGAGTACATATCAAGCAAGAACTTGTCGTCATCCACCAAAAGTATGGAATATTTTTTTTCTTTCATGATGCATTAAACAATTAAACAATTAAACAATTTCTTTTATTATATCAACAATGGAACCAAAAAGCGAAAAGCTCTCTTACAGTTTATTTACCTCCATAAACGCTATCTCTCCGTTAAAGGCTTTTATCATGGCGTCTTCTTTTAAGTTCAGCATCCCCTTCTCTCTGGCAATTTTATGAATGGCAACCTCGTTCGGATTCTTCAATATGATCTCTTGCACATCCGAATCTATCTTAAAGAGCTCAAACACAGCCAATCGTCCTTTTGTTCCCGAGGGGCATCCTGCGCAGGGGGTCGCTTCGTATACTTTTTCAGGTACATTTATTTCGCTTCGATATTTTTCCGGAAGATCTTCAAAATTTTTCTCCACCATCAGTTTCATCGCGCCGGTAAGAGGGATCTCTTTTCGTCCGGCCGGACACATTTTTCCAACCAAACGCTGACCGATAGCCAATATAAGGGTCGGAGCGATCAGGTAAGGATCGACCCCCATGTCGATAAGACGGGTAACCACGCCGGTTGAGGTATTGGTATGAAGTGTAGAGAGCACGAGATGTCCGGTAAGGGCGGCCTGAACGGCAAGCTGTGCGGTTTCTTTATCGCGGATCTCTCCCACCATGATGATATCCGGGTCCTGACGAAGAACGGAACGAAGACCGCTCGCGAATGTATATCCGATCTCGGGCTGTACCTGCGATTGGCTGACACCCGGCATGCTGTATTCGACCGGGTCTTCAAGAGAAAGTACGTTATCGGAATCGCGATCGAGCTCATTTAACATGGCGTACAGCGTCGTTGATTTTCCTGAACCGGTCGGACCGGACAAAAGTATCATTCCGTACGGGCGCTTGATCGCCTCTCTGACGGTCTCAAGATCGGAATCTTTCATCCCGAGATTCGAGAGGGTAAGAATTCCTTTTTCTGAGTCCAAAATACGAAGCACGACCTTCTCGCCGTAATATGATGGAAATGTGGAAACGCGGAAGTCGATCTTTCTGCTGTCGATGCGAGCTGAGAAGCGTCCGTCCTGCGGTTTTCGTTTTTCATCCAACTTCAAACTGGCGAGAATTTTGACGCGAGAAACGATGGCCGGATGAACGGCGGCGGGAAGAAAAAGGCTGGTATAGAGAGTACCGTCAACGCGAAAACGAACGCGGATCTTTTCGCCCATGTTCTCAATGTGAATGTCTGATGCGTTTCCCTCTGCCGCATGACGCAAAATAACCGCAACCATTTTTGTGACCGGTGCATCTTCCACAATGGCAGCACTCTGCCCTTCCGTATCTGCTTTTGAGGACGACATTTCGACTCCTTTGTCGGAAATCTCCGCCACATCTCCAGACAATTCGGTAAGCGCTTTGCCCACCTCTCCGGTGATCCCGGAATATCGCTCTATCACACTTTTAAAATCTGCCTGAGAGATAAGAAAGATCTTAAAAGGCATTCCGATCTTCGACGAAATGAATTGCAGAGCGTCGGTCGATTCCAAATTCTCCGGATCAACGAAACCGACCTCGAGCACGCCGTCGGTAACAGCCAAAGGTACGAATTTATAGTGTCCGGCCGATTCTTCCGGAATATATTTCAATATTTCGTTGGGAACATGTTCGCCTTTGAGTTCCTTTATCGGGACATTCAAATATTCTCCCTTGAAGTGCAGGAGGTCTTCTTCTTTTACTCCGCTTTTTATGAGCGATTCTTCAGCTTCCCCTTCTCCGGAAGCAACATACTGCTCCACCACCGAAACGCTTTCGGGTGTGATAACTCCCTTTTTTACAAGAAAATTTAAAAAATTCATTTTATGAGATGAAATATATTACCGTACCTCGGCGTGGTTGTTGTACGGGGGTTTTACCTCGGATAGTGTCGTTTATATGGAGCCAAAAGGCGACGATGCGTCTGTCGATGTGGAGGCTGAAAAAGCGGCGCCGCTCATGGCGGTTCCCGGCTCGGGCGTCAGCATGACATCTTGTCCGATCGGAGCGAACGGGTTCGGGCGGCTTGCAGGTTCAGCAATAAGTTCAACGGTAAAATCACTCAAACCGAGAAACATTGGATCGGAAAAAAGAGCGGTATCAAGACTGATATTTTCCATTTGTCGGAGAAGAGCCAATATTTCGGCTCCATCGCCCGTCGCAGGCAAAGTATCGGGGGTCTCAACGGTTACATAATCTTCTTGAGCAAAAGAATCGCTTCCTATGAAAGACGATGCCCCCGCGAGAACGAGCGAGGTGACGCCAAGTATGGCCATTAAAACATAGATCGATCTCTTTTGTGATTTCATATAAATAGATTCAAAAATTATTTTAACCAATAGGTCTTAATTTCCGTGTTGAAATCGTAGACCGTCCCCGCGCCTTCGCTCGCAGAGGGAGTAAGACTTATCGAAATGATATCGATCAACCGCAAGCTCTTTTCGACATCCTTAATGAACGCAATGTACGCTTCATACGTTCCGGTAACCGTAAATGATAATTTGCCTACGCCGTACAAAGCCGCCATTCCCGATGACGCGACGACCGCCTCCTGCAACGAGGTCATTTCTTCTTTTTGCTGGAATACTTTCGGATCCTCCAGAGACATATTGTATCGCTGAGCTATTTTATCGACTTCAATGATCAACCGGATATTATCGATGCTGTCCGGAACCATCTTCTCCAGCCTTTCAACATCAGAAGGAGGCATTTCATTGAATTTTGATCCCAAAACGGACTGCCGCTCTTCTACGGCTCGCGAGTCATTGAGCGCCCGCTCGTATTCTTTTTTTTCTTCCCGCGTCAATTGAATCTCTCCGTAAACCGGACGAAGAAGCATATAGAAAATGCCGATTGACGCGATTATGAGCAAAACTGCAAGTATGTTTTTCATTTGAAAAAAATTAAGCGATGATCGAATTAAAATGATGTTTCTTCCGTCTGGTTGAACGTCTCTTTGTACGACACGAGTGAGGGATCAAGCGAACCTGTGAACAAAAAATTGACGCCTCCTTTATCGCTGAGCGACAGATCGGAAAAGACCGGATCTTTTATCTTCTTTTGCGCATTGAAAGAATCTGACAAAAGCGCTACGGAAGTATAACTGAGACCTTCGCCTTTCATTTTTATAAACAACGAGCCATCGTCGGCGGAAGTGAAATTAAAATTCATGAAGCGTGTTGTTCGCAGAGTCGTGGCTTCCAGCGTGGTGAAGATCGGGGAGATCACTTTGTGTAGATTCAGTAATTCAGCCGCGACCTTTAAGCGATTGTCGCGCCTCTTCCATTCTATTATTGTCTTTTCCTCGAAGGACTCTCTTGCTTTCACAAGATCGGCCTTATTTGAAGCGATCTGTTTTTGGATCAAAGCTTTGTACAGATAAGCCCCGCCCGTCAAAGCGGCAGACATAAAGAATATGATGATCCCGAGAGACAAGAACGGGTTGATCACGCTGCCGCCCCCTTGAGCGGTGCTGCGAGATACCAGTGTTTTCTTGGGAACAAATGATGTACGAAGTCTTGTGTCCATGATATAAAATTAAAATTTGAAAATGAAAAATTAAAAACTACAAGGAAAAATAAAAATTACCACACGCTTCTGTTTCGTGAAAACTTTTTACTTTTTAATTGTCGTTTTTCCCTTTTCATTTTTACTTTTACTTTTTGTTTATCCCAATTCCTGCAACCGCTTGAGTGCGAGTCCGATCGCGACGGAAAATTCTGGTCCGGCATCCGTTAACACTGCTTGTAAAAACGCCGGAGTTTCAACCTTCGAAAAAGAATCGCCGAATACCACCTCCGCCTCAAGCCATTTTTTGGTATATTCCGGAAGCCCTTTCAAAAGCACTCCGCCACCGGTCAGAACGATCTTGCTGATGGTCTTGTTGTTTTTGCTCTGATAGCCGAGAAGGACGCGGTTGGCTTCGGTAAAGATATAGCTGGTTGCCGCTTCGATCAATGCTGATATTTTTTTCGACTCTTCGTCCCTGCCGGAAAGTCCGATCTCGCGTTTCATTTTTTCCGCCTTGGCAATACTGATATTCAGCGCCCGCGAAAGCGCGATGGTGATCTCCTGAGATCCGCGGCTGATAATATGGACATTTTTTATGATCCCTTGTTCGACGAGCGCCAATTTGGTAATGCCCGCCCCCATATCGATAAACATCATCGGAGAAAGATCTCTGCTTATAGTCGCACGAATGGAGCTGTATACTTCTATTTCGAAACTGACGCCTTCGAGACCGATGTTCTTAACGATCTCTTCGTATTTTTTAAGGACCTGATTATGGATGGCGACGATCATTATCTGGAGCTTGTCTTGTTTATGGTCTCCAGCCGCCTTTTCCACTTCTTCCGCGCTGCGAGGAATGATCAGCCAATCAAGCGCCACCTCAGAAATGGGGACCGGAATATATTTTCTCGCCTCAACAGGGATCATTTTTGCGAGCTTGTCGTCGTCTACGGCGGGAAGTTCAATAAGGGTCAGCAGAGCGGAAGAAAGAGGGAGTGAGATCGAGCCGATCTTGGCGGTAACATTCGCCTCGCGAAAAAGATCTTTTACCGCTTCAACGATCTTGTCTGCCGGAAGATTCGTAGCGCGGCCGACATCAAGCCCGCCATAAGGACCGATCGCCAATTCTCCATAAGTTTCAAGCACCGCACGCCCCTGTTCTTTTCGAAGCTGAACCACTTTGATAGTTGAAGATCCAATATCCAAACCAACAACGCTTTCATTTTTTTTGAAAAGCGACTTCGCCGACATGACCATTTTTTGTATATCGAAATTTGGAATATCCATTGTGAAAAATATTTTAGCCGTGACTGGACATAAAACGTATTTTCATTATACCATAAAAAGAATTATGTTTTATAGGGAAAACTCACAATTATCCACAGGTGCCCATTTCGGCATTTTTCAAAAATGTTTTTCCCTGTGCGACCGGTTGCTCGAATTAATATTTCCTAAAAAATGTCTGTTATGCAAAAAGGAAGGAACCGCCTTCTGCGCACGATGCCGATCACAAATACCGCTCGAAACATCACCGCTCGCGCACGACACGATATCTGTGTGGCAATATGACCACCCCTCGCTCCGGCGAGCGCTATGGCTCCTGAAATATCGCGGAAAACAGGAGCTGGCGCACGACTTGGCGGAATCTCTGTATGATAAACTGATGGAAATGCTCTCCGAGAATGAGCTATTTGCGGATCCGTCCGGAAAAACGGCCGCAACGTACGTCATTTTGCCGATCCCCATCCACAAAGAACGTCGAAAAGAGCGCGGATACAACCAATCCGAACTTCTCGCCCTCGAGCTGGCGTTTCTCGACCCTTCCCTTTTCTCGATGGAAACCGGAGTGCTGGTAAAAGTGAGACAAACGCCAAGCCAAGTATCGGTAAAAGATCGCGAGCAAAGATTGAGGAATATTCACGGTTCGTTCGCCGTGATCTGCGCTGAAAAAATACGGGGAAAAAATGTAATAGTCGTCGATGACGTAACGACGACCGGAGCGACGTTGGCGGAAGCGAGAAAAGTACTCAGAAAAGCTGGGGCGAAGAGCGTGATCTGTGCGACGCTGGCGCATTAAAAACGAGAATAGAAAATCGAGAATTGAAAATAGAATACGAAACGACGAGGGGCGCAAATCTATGTCTCAATTTTCTATTCTCTATTTTCTTTTTTAAAGATTCGTAAACAAATGAAACAGCCCTTCCACAAAGAAAGAGATAACTCCTCCCATAAAAAGCAGGAAAAAAGCGAGAAACACGAACATATAACGCATCATAAACTCCTGAATATGGCGCAAATGATACGGTAAGACCGAAAAGAATATGCGGGAACCGTCGAGAGGATAGAGCGGAATAAGGTTTACCACCGCCAGTGAAAGGTTGATAACAATGATCCACACCAGAATTTTGATCACCGCGGGACTTAAAAGAATGATTCCGACCGAGCCTAAACGAATTACGATACTGAAAATAAGGGCTAAAAGCAGATTTGAGCCGGGACCGGCAAAGGCTACTTTCGCTTCTCCCCATTTTTTGTCGTGAAGATTATGAGGATTGTACGGAACGGGCTTTGCCCAGCCGAACGCAAAAGGCGTGTTGATGGTAAGAAGCGGCACGAGAAAAGAACCTATCGGATCGAAATGCTTGATCGGATTAAAGGTCAGCCTCCCTTCCCGTTCGGCGGTATGATCACCCAAGGCGTACGCCATAAAGCCGTGCGATACCTCGTGTATCACGATGGAGAAGATTATTATAAGAATTCGAAAGATTGAGTCTTCTATTTGCATAATTGTAGAGTTTATGATAGCATACGGGAACCGAAATAAAAAGCAACAAAATACCACTATGGCCAAATCATGCCCAATCTGCGATAAAACTTCCCTCATGGCTGGAAAATACTCCAACCGTGTTCGCGCCACCAAATTCAACCCGACGGGAAAAACCAGAAAATACCCCAATCTCCAATGGGCCACGCTCACCGAAGGAGGAAGGATCAAGATCTGCACCCACTGCAAGAAAGCAGGGCTTCATCTTAAGTTGAAGAAATAAACAATATATTAAGAAAAACTCCGCACGTGGCGGAGTTTTTTGTTGCGGAAGAATAAAATTTAAAAAGTAAAAATGAAAAACTAAAAACCAAAACGAAAAAGGAAAAAGTATCATTAAACAGTGTTTTGTGGCGTTTTTAATTTTACCTTGTCGTTTTTAGTTTTTCATTTTTACTTTTTAATTAATGTCACTCCATCCGTCTCAAATACCACCCTCCCCATCATATCTGTCCTCAAAACTTCGACATTTTCTTTCGCCGCGAGATCGAGCGTTTCTTGGTTCGGATGTCCGTATTTATTCTCCGATCCGACCGAAACCACGCCGTATTCGGGAGCAACAGCAGTAAGAAATTCTTCAGATGTTGAAGTTTTAGACCCGTGATGCCCGAATTTCAAAACATTCGCATGAAGCGCCGTACCGTATTTTTCAGCCAGCGCGTTTTCCTGCTCCTTCGGCAGATCGCCGGTAAATAAAAATGACTCATTCCCATACGTGAGTTTTACCACGACCGAAGAGCTGTTCGTGTCGGCATTCGGAGCAAATTTATGTTCGGGATAGAGTATTTCAAGCTTGATGTTTTTATCAAGCCGTATAATTTCTCCCGGGCGAGCCACGATCTTGCGCGCACTCTCTTTTTCGGCATGTTTTTCCATCGCTTCGTATACTCCATTTCCCGCATACAGGTCGGGTTCAAAAAGGGCGCCGACCGAATAACGCTCAAAAACGGCCGGGAGTCCGCCGATATGATCCATGTCGGGATGCGTGGCAATGACGACGCCCAGTTCACGATCAAAAAACGGCAGCATATCGCCAAGTTCCGAAAGAATTTTCCCCGAGGGCGGTCCTCCGTCGATCAAAACCCGATTCCCGTTCGGCGCTTCGATCAATATCGCATCCCCCTGTCCCACATCAAGAAAGCTCACACGAAGCAGATGCCCGCGATTTTCCGAAAGCGCGGCAACCCAAACAAACACGGCGATAACAGCCATACCCAAAAGTATGCCGATCTGAATTTTTCGAACCGTAATTTTTGTCGTAGGTTTCATTCGTTCGCTCATTATACCCGAATTTCTCAAAAGAAAAACCCGTCCACGCAGAGTGAACGGGCAGGTTTTCTTTTTTTGGTCACGTTGAGGCTTTTGGTAAAGCCGAGTGAGCCTTGCTTAATAGATAGAATAGTATGGAGATGAGGACAACTAATGCAAGTCCCAAATATCCCACATAATGCACGATGTCTTTTGCAAAGGCGAGAAGCATTATGATCACGATAAAAGCAAATCCCGCTTTTTGGTACCAGAGGCCGAAACGAGGAAAATATTTTTTTACCGTTGGAAGGATCACGCATCCGCCATCAAGCGGTGGGATAGGCAGTAAATTAAGAACCGCCAATCCGAGAGAGAGCTGAGCCGCCCACTCTACTGCGGACCACATATCTTGCGCCATGCTAGGCAGGTCGGCAACGAATCCGACAGGTCCCGTTATTTCAGAAACATATTCCACTGCGCTTAGGCTGACCGAAGCCGTATAAAAATGCGCCACGATCAATAAGATGCCGAGAACCGGTCCGAGATATGAACTGATATATCTTCTGCCGAACCACAGTGTCGGAATGGCGAGAAGCGGCACATAGAGACATGAGCTGGAGATCGCAAAATGCCAAATACATGACATCCAGTCCAAAATATTCCAATTCGATGTGTCATAAGCGTGAACACCCGGTACAAAAACCGAAGCGAACAGCAAAATATAAAGCAGGCAACCGAAGTGAATATTCGCAAAAGGTCCGGAGCAAAAAGCGAGCGCTCGCTCGCGATACGGCAGATCCATTACTTTCTCATCAACTTCGACGAACGCTCCGAGAAAAAAGGTTGCCGGATAAAAAGCAAAACGAATGCCTTTAAATTTTCCGGTTTTTGGAATGTACGAAAAGCACGGGCCTTTTTTGATACCAATACCGAACTCCCGTACTTTCAAGCCTCTATTTCGGAAAGAAATTAAATGCGCTACCTCATGAAATACAACGGAGAGGTAGAATAATAACAGCAAAACAGCTACTTTGGTGTTCATAAGCACCTCCCGTAATGTTGTAGTTGCAAATCAAAGAACTGTTAATTTTAGCGTACAGTTAATGATACATTATGTCAACTTACGAAAAAAGTGAGTTCTACGTTAAGGTCATTCCATTTAAAGCGGTCGCTTCGCTCAAAACGCGATCGATCTTGAGCTCGTCGATCCCGATGCCGTGCATCACATTTCGTTTTTGAAAAAGATCCCGGAAAAGCACGATGCCGCTTTCCATCAGCCGCCGCTTATCGGCGCCGGAGAGCGTGGTCAGCGCGGTGATCGGATACATGCGCGTTTCATTTACCAGGTCCTGAAGATTGCCATGACGAGGATAATTCCAGCCGATCACATGCAGTCCGGCGCATTGCGCATACTGGATCGCTTTTGATGTCAGCTTCGTGTTCGTCACCAGCCACGCCTCATGAAATCGTTCCGTGACGTCTTTCACGCTTTCGTGCTTTTTTTGAATATCCTGAAAACGTTCGCGAACATAGAGCGCCACCTTGAGATCCGTTTTGAATCCTTCTTCGTTATGGAATTTACATTCAATGAGAATATGCGTGCCCTCTTTTTTTGCGGACACATCCACCTCATGATCCACGCACCAGCCCTGAACGATCTGATCCGTCTTCACTTCGTATCCTTTCGTACGGAAGATCTCTCCGACATACTGCTCGAACGGAAAACCGGACGGACCCATTTCGCGGATCGCGCGGCGCAGGCTGTATTGAGCGGCGACGCCTTTATGCAGGCGTTTGAGAAGCGCAAAAGCATGGCGGTAAATTTTTTCGGTAGACATGCCTTCTTTCATTTCGGAAAGAATGCGAACGACCACCGTGTCGGTATCGTCCTGTCCCGCTCCGCTCCGAAGAAGCGAGCTGCGAAGTTTTTCCTCATCGAATATCTCCCGTTCCCCGTTCGCTTTTATGACCCAGTGTTGTTGTGACATATGTTTGTTAGGTTTTAGGTGTTAGCTTTTAGGTGTTAGGTTCACGACGGAACTCGTTGTTTTTGTTTCAAGCTAAAACCTGAAACCTAACACCTAAAACCTTATCTAGATTATCTCACATACCAATTAAAAGAGAAATATGTAAAAACCGGCTCCGTGTGTTACAATTTACTTTTATGGATACCGAAACAATAATCGTGTCGTTCAGCTATCTCGGAATTTTTGGTCTGATGATCTCTAACGGCTTCATCTCTTTCCCTTCGAGCCAAGTACTCTACATCATTGCCGGATACTTTGTTTTCAAAGGCGATCTTTCGCTTGCCGCGGTTATTGCAGTTGGCACACTCGGCAACACGATCGGCAACATCATTCTCTACGAAGCGGCGCGAAGCAAAGGACTCGCCTATCTCACGAAGTTTCAAATATTCCGCGAAAAAGAGATCAAAAAAGTCGAAGTGGTATTTCAAAAAAAGGGTGCCTGGTTTCTTGCCGTGGGCAAACTCGTTCCCGCCCTCAAAGTATTTATTCCCATCCCCGCCGGCCTCGCCAAAATGAATCGGGGACTATACATCGCCATTGTCTTCATCACTTCCGCCATCTGGAGCACCCCCTTTCTCGCCATCGGATATTATTTCGGAAAAAGCTCCAAAGTCTTCGGAAGATACGCCATCGTCATGACCCTGGTCGCTTTTGTCGTCATGGCGGTATTCTACAAATTCATGAACAGCGAAGAAGTCGTCGCCGAGATCGAGAAATAAACATTTCGACGTATTGTTGACAATAAATCAAGTGTATGCTAGATTCGTAACAGGTTAGTTCGTTAACAAAGCGCTAACTCAAACGGGATGGTCTGTAAGAGATCATTCTTCTACCCCGAACGAAAGGTTCGGGAAATCTATATCGGCGCAAGGCCGTAGGAGATTGAAATGAAAAGAGCAAATGAAAACTGGTCAGATATCGCTGATGCGAAAGAAACAAACGATTTTTTAAAAGAAGAAATTCTAAAAAAATTCTCCTTGTTGCTTCGGTTTGTAAATGAAGTGGAGGAACACAAAATTCGCACCCTGTGCGTCAAAAAAATGACCAGAGAACAAATGTTGTCCTTCATGGAGACAGATAGATATCATACGCTCAAATTATTGGACAAAACCGGAAAAGTACTGCGCGAAGTCGGATATAAAAAAACTTTTCGCAATCCGATAAGAGATTTATACCGTAAGATATTTGAGGCTGAAGCTTTTGAATACGAAACGGTAGAAGAAGCGCTTTCCTCTCTTGGAAAAGATAGGAAACGCGTTATGTATGCTTTGGAATCTTATGGCGCTTTCTGGAATGACTTTGACATTTATGGTTATACCGAAGGTATTTACTGGTTCTCTTTCTATCTTTACAAAACCCCTTCCAATTACAAAAACTTCGCAGAGTTTGTGGGCGATACTATCGGGAAAGAAACACCAATTTCTAAAGAGCATACAAATGCAAAAATGGAGTTAAACTCTATGCTCGAAGATATCGACAAATAAATAACCACTCGATATGAACACACGCCACGGCTCAATCGCCGTGGTGTTTTTAATTTAAAATTTTATATAAAAACCGCAGTTGTAAATTTAAGCATATGCTTAAATTTACAACTGCATATTTACTCTAAAGATTAGTGAGACATTTATTTCATCTCAAAATGTTTTTTCAATTCCTCGTCTTTCGTCAAATGATCCACTGAGAGTATTTCCACGAATTTTCCGACGCCGAAATAATCGGCGACATAAAGTATTTCTTTTTCGCAGGGGTGCGGATACACCCAGACGCTTTTTTGATATTGAAAAAATCCGAGCGCCTTGAGTCTCCACCTGAGCGCCTCTCTCGCTTTCTTATGCTGTACTGGAATATCGAACAGTACGAACGTCCACTTCCCTCCCCACTTTTTCGGTTCAGGCAATTCCACATCGTCGAACAATATTTTTTGAAAATACGCCTCGCCCTTTTTTGTGAGCCGAACACGTGGAACGTCATCGGCCGATAAAAACTCTTCAATGTATCCCCCTCTTTTTAAATTTCCCGCAGCGCTTGCAAAATCCCTGTTTGAATATCCTTTAGCTCTTTGGTAGCCTCGCGCCGCAACAGTAAGACCCGGAGCAACCGCGCCGAGCACCGCCGCACCGGAAAGAAGAATAAGGGCTAATGCCACTTGCGTAACATAACTAGCGGGGGTTCCCGAAGCAAGGAATTCTTCTGCGCGAATTTTTAAAGTTTTCTCGTCAATATTTTTCGAGGCAAAATAATTTTTCACATATTTTGATTTTGGTTGAATTTTTGGTTTTGCCATACTCGCAGTGTATCAAAATAATTTTCAGTTGTAAATTCTAGCATATGCTAGAATTTACAACTGAAAATTATTTTAGAAATTTTGAAAAAATTATTTTTGGGATGATGTAATGGGGCCGCCATTGAGAATTTGAGTTCTTTGTTCTTGCTTTTTCCGATAGGCGAAATACATTATTGCGTATCCGAAATATACGGCGACGAGGACCGCTGCGGAAAATTGCGGGACGGAAACCGATGCGAACGGCAGGCCGGCGAAAAATGAGGCGATGGCAAACACGGACGAAAGCAGGAGAAACACGGGGAAACCGAAAAAGGTTCCGAACGCGGTAATGAAACCGAGAAGCATGCCGAGAGCTCCGAAAAACATCGCGAGGGGGATCATTGGGAGCACTAAAAGATTTACGGGAAGGGCGACGAGGGAAAGCATTCCGGTTTCATAGAGCAATAGCGGGAGCACGAAAATTTGAGTGGAAAGCGTAGCCGATAGTGTTTCTCGAATTCCCCATCTATCGGTCACTCTCGAAAAACGGCGTGAGATCTCGGGTCCGAGCAAAAGCAATCCGAGTGTTGCCAAAAATGAAAGCTGAAAGGATGGATCGTACAAAAGAGAAAGCGGATTCCAAAGTACCATAAAGAACGCCGCAACAAAAAGCAGGTGAAGCGCTTCCGATGTTCGTCCTGTTACCCGTGCGAAGATCGCCAAGAGCGCCATCACGGTCGCACGCAGAGTGGAAGCTCCGAGTCCGGTCATCACCGCAAAAAGAACGACGCCGATACCTCCCATGATCGATGCCGCCATCCTCGATAGCGGAAAGATCAGGAAGAATCGAGTAATGAAGTCCGCAACGATGGTGATGTTGTAGCCCGAGAGCACGACAATATGAATAATGCCGGCAACGCGAAACATATCTAAAACATCGGAACCCATGGCGCGCTTTGCACCGAAGATGAGGCCATCGAGCAATCCGGCATGCGGTTCGGGAAGAATGCGCGAAACTTGATCGATCATTATCTTCTTCCTACCGTATAAAAAATCGACGAGAGAATTTCCCTGCCCCGAAGCAAGCGTCTCGGTTTTTGGAAAAGGCATCTCATACAAAATTCCGTCCTTCTTGAGATAAGAAACGTAATCGAAAGATCGTCCGTCATCGTTTTGAAAATTTTCCGGCAGCGAGAGCGTGCCGGCCGCCCGAATGCGGTCGCCATACGAAAATTCCGGATACTTCCGAACGGCAAGCAAAACCTTTTCCTCCTCCGGCAAAATGTATGAAACGCCACCCGTTTCTATTTTTTCCGCGCCGATCGTGAGGTAAGTGGAATTTTCACGCACATCAGGCTCCTCAAGCACACCCTCTGCGACGATCTTTCGGCCGACAAATTGTTCGAGCAGCGCGTCCGATCGCGAAGGAACAAAACCTGCGCGAATATATCCGAAAGCAAAAAGCATCAGCGTAACGGAAAAGAGAATTTTTTGCGTGGAACGCGATCTCGGAAAATACGCGAGAGCGGAAACAAAAACAGCGAAGACCGCAAAAGAAATTCCGAGATCGAAAAAGGAACGGAGCGCGACCCCGCCCAAAAACCCAAAAATTCCATAACGGACGAACCGAGACATGGGTCATATTGTACGGAAAAAACGGCAAGCGGGCAAATTTCTCGGTTTTTGTTTTTCCTTGTATAATGGCGCTATAGTGAAAGAACAAAAATTAATTTTTACCGTCTTATTTATCTTCTCCGTCATTATTGGTCTTTTTCTCGGGCTTCGATACGGCGTGCCTTTCCCTGCTGAATTTCCAAACGCGAACGCAATTCCTGTGAAACAGGCCGCAGTACGTTCGCCGGTAAAAGTTCCCATTGCGATATACCACAGCGTACGTCCATATATCAAAGGTGAGTCTGCGGAACAAGACCGATACGACATCACTCCGGAGCTTCTCGCAAAACACATAAAATATATAAAAGACAATGGTTACACAGCGATCTCCTTCGACGCGCTCGCCGATTATTTCGACGAAGGAAAACCTCTTCCCGTGAAACCGATCATTTTATCTTTCGATGATTCGTGGAGGAATCAATACTTATACGCTTTCCCTCTTCTCACTAAAGAAAAAATAACCGCGACCTTTTTTGTTTTTACCAACTCTCTCAATCATGGAAACCATTTAAGCTGGGACGAGGTACGCGATATGAAAAAGGCTGGAATGGAGATCGGTTCCCACACGAAATTTCATCCGTACTTGGACAACATCGCGTCGCCGACGATACTTGCTGCCGAGGTTTCCGGAAGCAAAACCATTCTCGAAGAAAGCATCGGCACACCCATCACTGCTTTCGCCTACCCGTTCGGGGAACACGGAACGACGACGGTCGCGGAAGTAAAGCGCGCGGGATACCGCATCGCACGAGCGATCAGAGGAGGCAACATCCAAAGCGCTGACGACCGATACGCACTCAGAGGATTTATCGTGTCGGATGATTTTAAGGAGTTCGTACGAATAATTAAAAATGAAAAATGAAAAAGTAAAAACGACAATTAAAAAGTAAAAACGACAATTAAAAAGTAAAAACTGACTCCGACACAAAACAGGAGTTAATTTTTAATTTTACCTTGTCGTTTTTCCTTTTTCGATTTTAATTTTTAAGTTTTTGCCATTCGCTGATAATCTTCCCCTCATCTTCCTTACTCACCGCCTTCTTATACTTCGCCTTCTTCCCTTTCACTCTCGCTTCGCACTCCGCCCAGGTTTGGTGCGTCATTATTTTTCCGTCCACCAGACTGACGTACGAA
>Ga0172379_10006186_pt1 | contig 16211 bp, 16 predicted proteins | sample GrowelOW334metaG_FD_119756 | JGI IMG/M metagenome (GOLD analysis project Ga0172379, IMG submission 119756) | Groundwater microbial communities from an aquifer near a municipal landfill in Southern Ontario, Canada - Groundwater well OW334 metaG | ecosystem: Environmental > Aquatic > Deep... | reverse complement strand
GGCCAATCGTTATTAAATCTTCTCTCCATTATTTCTTTAAGCATACCGACGTCATTGGCTAAACCGTCATTAATTTTTATTTTGAATTTGCGATATTCATTTTTATCCGCATCGCCTTCGGCAAACACTACCATTGATCCAACCGCTTCTTGTCCAAAGATATTAGAGATATCATAGCCTTCAATCCGTGTTGGTACTTTTTGTAAACTCAATACCTTGGCCAACTCCACAACGTCTGAAGAATATTTATCAATTAAACTTAAAACGTTGGCATGTTCTAAAACGCGGTTCATATTTAAAAGTCTATATTTCAACAAACGTAATCTTTCTTCATTGCCGCTTGTCGCTGCTAACGCTTTTATTTCTCTTTCAGCGTCTTTAACAACCGCTTGCTTTTTGCCTTCTAAAAATAAAATAATTTGTTTTGTTATTTTTTGATAATCCCTTTTATCAATTAACTCTTCGCACACTCCTGGACATTTGCCGATATGATAATAGAGACAAGCTTTTTTCGGCAGGTTCGCGCAAGATCGATAAGGCCAAATTTTTCTAATCACTTTTAGAGTCTCGCGGACTGCTTCAACGCTGACAAATGGTCCAAAATAGCGGCCGGATTTCTCTAACTTACGAGTCATAAAAACACGCGGCCAAGTTTCTTCGGTGGAAATTTTAATATAGATATGCCGCTTATCATCGCGCATCACAATATTAAAATCAGGCTGATATTTCTTTATTAAATTAGATTCGAGTAGCAACGCTTCGATTTCACTATCAACTTTAGTCCATTGTATTTGAACAACTTGCTTTAACATCGCAAATTTTGCCGGCGTATGATCGGTGCTTTTTTGCCAATACGAAAGCACACGGCTATTTAGATTTGCTGCCTTGCCAATATAAATCACTTTGCCATTCTTATCTAGAAAAAAATAGCAACCAGGATCTTTGGGAATATTTAATTTTTTTACATCATCTAGTTCCATAATTTGTTTATCTATCGTATCATCTCTTATAACAAAAAACAACCTCAAAATATGAGATTGCTTTTGTTTGTATTTTTATTCAACTGTAATTGCTTGCACTGGGCAACTCTGAGCGGCATTAGTTGCGCAGTCGGTGTTGTCCTGACTAATCACATCTGACTTGCCATCATTACCCATAACAAAGCTGTCGGGACAGATTGAAGCGCAAGCGCCGCAACCGATACAAGTATTCTTGTTAACAGAAATTGACATAGTTTTAAAATTAGTAAATTATTTTAGGTATTTTTTTATTTCTTTAACTAGATTTGCCGGTGTCAACAATGACTTCAGTAAATAGTCAGTGGCGCCTTCTTTCTTAGCTTCAGTAATGTCCTCGTCTTGCGCGCTATTAGACACAACGAGAATGGGAATGTTTTGATGCAGCGATTCCTCTTTTAATTTTTTTAGCAAACCTAATCCGCTCATTGCCGGCATTACCATATCCATAATAATTAAATCATAATTTTTCTCTCGCGCCAACTTTAATCCCCAGGCGCCGTTGCGCGCTATATCTACATTATACCCTTCGTGGTTCAAGCACAAGTCATACATCGTAATAATGTCATTTTCGTCTTCAATCAATAAAATTTTATGCGCGCCACTTTGCACTTCTTTTTTTAATTCTTCAAAATTGCCTTTCTTATCTGCCGGTTTTTTGTCTTTTTTAACTTTCATCTGATCAGCCAAAAAAGCCTCTTCAATCTTCTGCAATAATTGACCAGGTGTTAGGTTGGCCTTAATTAAATACTTATCAGCGCCTTCCTGCAAACCGCGCTCGATTTCATCGTCTTGACCCAAGTTAGAAAAAACAAAAATCTTTAAATTCTCAGTTTTGGGATCGGCGCGCAAGACCCGCAACACATCGAAACCATCCAACCCCGGCATAACAATATCTAATAGTACCAAATCCGGCAGCTCGTCTTGTGACATTTTAATCCCGCTAGCGCCGTCAGCAGCTGTAAAAACAACATACCCCTCCTTCTCAAACTTCATCTTATACATTTCTGACAATCCGCGTTCATCTTCAATGATTAAAATTTTCTTAGGCATATAATAAAATTAAACATTGTTTATCGGAATAGTAAAAATAAACTTGCTGCCTTTATTCTTGCCTTTGCTCTCTGCCCAAATTTTTCCTTTGTGCTGTTCTATCATCTCACGCGCGACATAAAGTCCGAGACCCGTGCCTTCCGTATGGACTAAGAACGTTCCTGTGCCACGTTGAAACTTTTGAAATAAACGTGGTAAGTCTTCAGCTTCAATGCCCATACCAGTATCTGATACGCAAAATTCAATATTATTTTCTTCTTTCTTTAAACTAACAGTTACGCTTCCCTTGGCCGTATATTTAATTGAATTATCAATTATATTCATAACTACCTGCCTAATTTTTTCTTGGTCAATAGTTATCTTCGGCAACAGTTTAGCCGGTTTTTTATATTCAAACTTCAATTTCTTTTCTTTCGCCTTTTGGGTAAGTTCTTCCACGACACTATCAACTATAGTTTCTAAATTCATGGTCTCATATTTAAACTGTAAACGCCCGGACTCGATGCGTGATAGGTTTAATAGATTTTCAACTAAACGAATTAACCGCTCGTTCGACTGATAAACTTTATCTAGCGAGTCGCGCTGCACAGCGCTAATTTTACCAAAACTGCCTTCAAGTATCATGGAAACATAGCCTTTGGTGACGGTCAGCGGTGTACGTAATTGATGCGAAGCAATGGAAATAAATTCACTTTTAGATTCGTCTAACTTTTTTAGCTTCTCATTAGCCGAACGTAATTCTTTAGTCGCGTTCTCGACCTCTTTCTCAAGTTTGACCGTAAACTTTTGTGACTCATCGTAAAGCATCGCGTTCTCAATGGCAATTGCCGATTGAGCGCTAACCACATCTAGCACCTTATAATCCTCGCTGTTAAAAATATCCCCCGACTCTTTTTGCCCGAGCACTAGAAGCCCGACGATCTTATCTTTGACGCTAAGTGGCATTAAAATTGCCACCCCCATCTTTCTCAAAGATATTAACAATCTTTTGGCTTTATTATCACGATTGTCTGGCTTTATTTCATCTACCACGATTGGCTTATTTTGTTTAATAAATGTTTTTTCCAAACTAGACACAGATTCGAATTCATTGACCCCACCCGCATCAAACCCATGGTTATATCTAATAAAATAAGTTCCTTTTTTTTCATCAAAACTTAAGATTCCAAATGACTTAAGATGAAATGCGCCATTCAAAGATTCGTAAATATAGTCATAAACTTTTTCTAAATACAAAGTTGACCTCAGCTTATCACTTAATTTTGCTATAACTTGCGCACTGTCATAGAGCGAAGAAAACAAATATTTATTAGATAGACGATAAAAATAATCCCGACAGATTGGAAAAAAATAAACGGCTAAAAATAGTATTGCTAAATTTACTAGAACTTTATACTGCGGAATAATTTCTTCGTAAAATTTAATAATAAATGCTGCTGGTACAACTATAACCGTAAAAGACAAAAGCAGCACAGAATATTGTCTTAAGACTAATTTGATATCCATTAGACGATGAACAATAATTGCATAGGCAATAAATATGGCCATTATAACCGACAAAACTTGGCCAGCCCAATTAAAATAAAAAAAACCAAAGGTAGGAAGCAATAAATTAGTAAACATTCCCAGGGTAGAAGAAACAAATGTACCCCAAAAAACATAATTAATTTGAGATTTTATGAGACCGTTGTTTATAAATTCTTTTCTCTTTAATAATAAAACTATATACGACCATAAGAAAAAACAAGAAATATATACTGTATAAAAAAAATAAAATTTACCCCAAATAATTGTCTTCTCTGCACCCTGATTGAACACTACATCCTTTACTATCAAATCTGAAAATATACTAGTAAAAAATACCAAGGAGCCACAAAATAAAATATTTGCAATTATTAATTTGCCTACTTTTTTTTGTACAGGAAAGATATAACTAAAATATAGAAAAAAAGAAACTATAAAAATTGGAGCCGTGTAAAGAACTCTGCACCAAAAAATAGAGCCTTCAATTGTTGGAGACATTCTGTACAAAATCATTCCAATATCCCAGTACGCCACGCCTACCGCTAAAAAACCATAAACTTTATTTGTTAAACTATTTTTGCCTTTTGAAAAAACAATAATGCCTAGCAAAAGGTTTATGGCTCCCGATATAACTATGATTAAATTTTTTGCGTCCATACCTTATTTTTTATGTTTATATTATAACATAAAAATGTTTTTACAAAAAGAAAAAGAGGGGCCTGTATAAGCACCTCTCTAATCCTTAAAGAGCTTGGGGTGAGGTTATTTACCTACCCCATTAAAATTCCATATCGGAGCAAGGATCTCACGGTTGTCTTTTGCGAAAGACAAAATGTCGTCGTTGCCAGCGAATTTCTGGTCAAACAGTCTCTTCGCAAAAATCGTTTGCGACACACTCAAAAAGCTGATGTCAACATCCGATATTCCTTCATATCTCAGGTCAGAAAGACCTTTTGGGTCGTTCTCGATAGCTTTTTCGACCATATGGATGTCGATAACACCATCGAGAAATGGGACTACTTCTTTTTTCAAAGTGCCATCACCTTGCGGAATGGGCACTATCACGTCCCTGGAGATGACTTCGCCATTGTACATAAGAACCTTACCGTCATCTGTTACGGTCGTGATGATATCCTTAGAAGCCGGGGACACTGATCTCGGATGATCTGCGACTGTCCAGTCGCGAAGTCTGGCTGCGCCGGCCCAACGATATTTGTCAAAAAGCCTCGGGACGGCATCGAATAACCACACCGGCGTTTGTGTTCCTCCGGTGTTCCTAGGATCGCGCACGCAAACATGATATGCGCCCACATATGTTCCCAAACGACTCACGGGATCATTGGCCGCGCCGTTTATGCGAATGTGACGATAAAGCTCGCACATCCAGGAATCCTTGGACAGACCCGCCAATCCCCGCACGATGGGATACCTTTCCCTAAACCTATCCAGGTTACCGCCTTCTGGGTAACCATTGTCCGGAATCCGGTTTTCCATCGGCAAACCGACCCTTCTGCCATGATACATTTCCGGCGTATCAACGGATACGCTCAAAAAACAAGCTGGTCTCCCGATTTCTACCTGAGATTCATCACTGATTCTCTCTTCGGGAATAGTTACGATGTGGAACGTCCCAGGTTTATCATCGTGAAAATTGGTCTCTACACCCGCACCATGATTCGGGTTAATTGCAGTACAAAATATTGCCCTGCCTACGCCTTCAACGAGACTGCTGTATCTCTCTCTCTGCATTGTTAAAAAGAGTTCCCCGTCTGCAACTTCCGAAGCTGAGAAACGCCCGCAGGATAATCCTGGCGCGGTAAACAGATAGACACCGTAGTGAGCATCTACGCTACCGATAGTTCCCAAGTATTTAGCTGGCATGTAACACCTCCCTCTTAAAGGATGACCATACCCAGTTGAAAAGGGTGGCCGTTGCCATTCCGTAGTGGACCGCTATGTTAAACGGTACCAATATGCCGTAGTAGAATGTCTTTACCACGGCGACCATAATGTCCCAGATGACTATGAGAAACAAATCCCTGATATTTCCCAGGGAGTTGAGCAATGCATTGATTCCGTCCAACGTGAGACGAATATTAGACACATTGTTTTTCATTTCCCTTACAACATCCATGAACGCCTTTCTCGGGGCAAGAGTTGCCCAGCTTTTCGTCAACATAGTCCACCTCCTCGATGGGATTCAATCCGTCTGATTAGCAAGAATATACCAGTCTTATACGCCTATTTGTTGCACCGATAAAAAATATTATAAGAGCTTAGTTAACAAGCTCGCGATAAAAAGATCATAGTACTAGAGTGCGAAGAAATTTTCACCCTCGATAGCACTTTTTAACTTAACTTTAACTAGCCAATCTTAAAGCTAAATTAAAAAGTGTTATCCTCAATAACACTTTTATACTAGCACATTTCCCTATTATTAGCAAGAGTATTTTTACTTTTTGGCTTATTTTAAATGAAAAGAACATCGTCATTTTAGACGATGTTCTCATACAAAAATTTAAATAATTCTACATCTCAAACTTACTCTCCGGTACCGGTTTGTTAAACGAAGTAAAATCAGCTACATCCCAACCGTATTTTTTACCCCACTCCTCTGTCTTTCTTAAATAATCTAAATCAATAGTGCCGACGTGAGGTTGACGGTCATTTTCTAAAGTCATCATCATACCTTCAGTAATGCAGGCAAAACCAACGTTATCCGGCAGACCTAAAATTTTACCAGGATTGACATTCGGCCATTTTGCCCGTCCGCCATCAATATTAATTACATCTGGACGTTGCAGTTCAAAGTCTTTTGGCATATCCGATGGTTCGGCTACATCAATGACAATTGATTTGCGTTTTAAAATTTTAGGATCAATTAAAGCTTCTGGATGGGAAGTTGCAGTTACAATGATGTCAGCTCGACTAATTGCAGTTAAATCTTTAGTTGCAATATGATTGCTCTTTTGCATTTTAGCATCTAATTTTTTTAATTTGTCATCATCGATACCAACTAAAATTAAATCTTTAACTTGATTCTCTAAAATACGACTAACTGCGTCGCCGATTGTACCGGTGGCACCAATAACGGCTATTGTTAAATCAGCTAAATTCAATTTAGCTTTCTTGGCCGCCTCATAAACTGAGTGTAAAGTAATCGCAGCAGTATAAGCGTTGCCGGTAGTGACGTTTAACTTCACCTGCGGATTCTCGGTCAGAAATAGACCAGCGGTAGTAGCTGGCGCCGTTAGACCACCAAGCATTAGAAAATCACAGCCTAATTTATTTTGGGCATACAGCGTCGCGGCTAATATTTTTTTTCTGACCACTGCTTTTTGAGGACTGTTTATTTGACGCGGCGTTAAAGCAATACCAACGATATAGCCTTCAGCTTGACCGATAATATCAAAATGCGAAGCAACCACAAAGCTTAATCTTGCCGGCAGATGCCAAAGAATAAATTCGATAACGCTCATCGGCAACCAACCGAGCCAAGGTACAGCGCGACTGATACTAGCTTTATCCATAAAATGCGCCAATACTACTAATTTATTTTTACTGTTTTTCATATGTTTAATTTGGTGGGGGCAATCCATGAATTGCCCCTACTTTTTATCATTTTAAAATTGCTTGAACTTTTTCGACAATCTGTTTTGGTACAAAATCACTCTTTACCCAATAATCTGCGGCACCAGCTTTTTTACATTCTTCGTTTATGCCTTTTTTATTATAGTTAGACATTACCACTACTTTTATATTTTTGGTAGCATCATTAGTCTTCAACTTATTAAGAACATCTAGACCGCTCACTTTGCCGATTAGCATGTCTAACAATACTAAATCTGGCTGCTGTTTGACGATGGCGTCGTAAGCTAAATCGCCGTCATTAACTACTATTAAGTCCATACCAAAATTTTTAAACTCAATCTGGTACATTAAAGATTGCGACTCATCGTCCTCCACCATTAAAATTTTGTATTTTTTTTCATTACTCATATTGATTTTGTTTTTGGCAATTCTATGGTAAAAGTTGTGCCCTTACCGAGTTCGGTAGACTCAACATATACCTTAGCGCCTTTATGACTATCGATAATCTCCTTGATAATAAAAAGTCCTAAACCGGAACCGTCGGTAAAAGTAGCCACTGCGTTTGGAGCGCGGCTAAAACGCTGGAATAGCTTTGGTAAAGATTCTTTTGGGATACCAATGCCGGTATCAATAACTCGCAGTAAAACTGTTTTAGTCTTTTCCTCAACCTGAACAGTAATACTGCCGTTTAAAGTATATTGCAGGGCGTTATTGATTAAATTATAAATAACTTGTTTTAGATATTTAGTATTAGATAAAACATCACTAATGGTAGCATTCGGCAGGTCTAGCTTTAATTCTATGCCTTTATTTTTGGCGTCCTCGACTTTATCATCATACACTTCCTGAACAACGTCTTTTAACTGCACCCGTTCCATCTCAACATTAAATTTATCTGACTTCATTTCCGAGGCTAGTAAAATATCGTTAACGATATCAGTTAATTTTTTAGCCTTGTCATAAGCCGTCTCTAATAAATGTTTTTGATCCTTTTCCGGCAAACGTCCTTCTATAAGCATGCTCAGAGTTCCCTTTATTACGGAAACGGGGGTGCGCAATTGATGAGAGGTAATGTTCAAAAATTCGCTGCGCATTTCCAACAACTTTTTAAGATTCTCATTCTTTTCGCGAATATCTTTAGTTTGTTCACTGACTTTCTTCTTTAAATTTAAACTATAATCTCGCACTTCCTGATAAAGCATAGCATTGGCAATGGCAATCGATGCTTGACTCTCTAAAATTGACAACGCTTCTAAATCCTCTTTGGTATAAGCGCTGGCTGATGGTTTGTCTCCCAAGAATATCAAACCAATATGCTCTTCGCCGACGACCAAAGGCAAACAGATTGAAACTTTTATCTTCTTCATATCTTCTCTAAGTCTTTCTAGCTGACCCTTCTTCTCTTTGTCTTTAGTTGTGTCTAGTATAAAATTCAACTCCTGCTCTACAGCCATTCCCTTTTCATTAAAATAATATTTTATTAGAAATCCGCTGGTGCCACTATTAAACCCCACCTTCTCTAAGGATTCCGTTACTGGAATCTTTTTATCGAATAAAATTATTTTTACTCCGCCTAATTTCATTTTTTTAACTAGGGCGTCTTTTATGATTTGTAAACTTTTTTTAAGGTCTATTTCTTTGGCTAATTGCTTAGTTAAGTCGTTAGTGACTTCTTGATAGTCGACAGCCTCGCTGAAAAAGTATCGATTAGCTATCTTGGCAATAAAATCTCGCGTTCGATCAAACATCACCAGCATCAATACTGATGCAAAAAAAGCAGCAGTGACTAAGTTCCAATGAACTGCTATTTTAAGATACCAAGCGGAAACAATAATTACCAAATAAAGTCCAAGTAAAAATAAAGAAATAGTTATTAAATAAATTGTAGACTGACGAAAAATAAAACTAATATCCATTAAACGATAACGAGTAATAGCATAGGCGATCACAATAATAAATAAAGGTAGGGCCAAATATGATAAAGGATAGATACCGTAGCCATAAGCCCATAGCAGAGTAAAGCCAGCCAAAGAAAAAATAAAAAAGCCAATCATAATATAAACCGCCTGGCCTCTTTTTAAAGCATCAACGTTTTTATCGCGCCAAACTTTATATAAGTTATAGATAGCTAGCAGCACATAGATTATGATTAGTGCAACATAAAAATGATTACCAAATCGGGCTTGAGTATGGCATCCCCAGCGATAATGATAAGCGCCGCTAATAAAACTATCAAATTGCGACCAAACAACTAAAACTACGCTCCAGACATAACCGCCATATAAAGCAAACTTCTGCCACTTCGCCTTAATACCGCAGAACTCGAAAGAAAAATGATAAACTAGAATCGGCATCATTATACAAAAAGGATAGAGAAAGATTCTATCAATAAACATAGTTAAGCTGTCATTGCCGCAGGAATAAAATAAAGCGACAGCGCCATAGGCAAAAACTGTCTGAGTAATAGCCAGTAGAAAAAAAATAAAATTTTCCTTCTTTTTTATTTTTAGCCAACTATACAAACCGATCGCAAAGATAAGTATACCGCTTGGTATCTGCGCATAAATTGGAATTGAAATTTCTGGTGTTAACATTATTTTGGTTGTCTTAACTTATAATGTAGCGTTTTGCCAATATGGGATTTGGGCAATTCATTAACGAATTCAATCTCGTGTGGAATCTTATGTTTAACTAGTTTGTCCTGGCAAAAGTCCCTAATTTCATGGTCTTTAACTTCATGACCTTCGTGGGTGACGATAAACGCTTTAACTTTTTCGCCGTAATAATCGTCTTTTACACCGACCACTGCGGTCTCTTTTACTTTCGGATGGTCTTCAATTACTTTCTCAATTTCTCGCGGCCAGGCTTTTTCACCGCGGATATTAATCATATCGTCCATGCGTCCCTCAACATAAATAAAGCCATCTTCGTCCATCCGGACAATGTCGTTGCTGTAATACCAGCCATCTTGCAAGCACTTAGCGTTTTTCTCCGGATTCTTCCAGTAACCTTTAAAAATCTGCGGACCGGCAATAGCAAACTCGCCCTTAGTGTTATAAGGGACTTCCTGTCTGGTTTCTGGATCAACAATTTTTACGTCAAAACTTAAAAACGGTACACCAACTGAATTAAAAGCTTTCTTGTAATTAGGGTCGTAAGGATCGAGCACAGCGATACCGGTATTCTCCGTCGCGCCATAAGCCTCAACCATAATATTATTAGGCATAAATTCTTTTGAATCCTTTACTAAATAATCTGGCAAAACGGCTGAACCGCAAGAGCATAATTCTAAGCTGGTAAACTTTGGTGTCTTTGGATTGTCTTTGAAGTGTTTTAAAAAAGCGGAGAAAATTGCCGGTACGCCAAAAAAAACATTAACTTTATCTTTAACAATTGTTTTAACCGCATCTTCGGTGTGAAATTTTGGTTGGAGAATATTTTTCCCGCCTTCTAAAATCGGCCAGACAGCCGCAAACCCAGGAACGTAAATATGAAAAGTGGGCACTAATGTCAAAAAGACTGAATCGTAATTTATCTTTTTAGCCGCTCCCACCCAAGTGCTGACGTTAACATTGGCAGCTACAATATTGAAATGGCTAATCATTGCCCCCTTGGCAGTACCGGTGGTACCGCTGGTATAGATTATTAAAGCCAAATCTTCTTGCGGATCGATATCAACTTTATTGTACTTAGCTTCAACATTAATAAAATCAATCAACTTTTCAGCATCGCCGGTCTCGGCGGTTGGCACTTTTTTTAGCAACTTACCCAAAACTCTTTTTACTGGTGAAAAATAATCAGCCAAATTAGTAACAATAATTTTTTCAATTTGCGGTGTTACTTCGGCGGCTTGTTTGGTTTTTTCGTAAAAGGCGTCGAGAGTCACGACTAATCGCGGTTCAGCATCCTGAAAAAAATATTCCAGTTCTTTAACAGTATAAAGGGGATTTAGCGGTATAGTTATTGCGCCAGCCTTCAAGGCACCAAAATAAGCGATAAAGAATTGAGTACAGGTCGGTAACATAAATAAAATTCGATCGCCTTTCTTTATGCCGTAGTGCTGTAAGGCGTTAGCAAAACGATCGCTCAGTTCATTCAACTCGCGGTAGCTAATTTCTTTTCCATAAAAAGAAAGCGCAGCCTTATCAGCGTATTTAGCAGCGCTTTGTTCTAGAATTTCATAAACGGGCATTTCTGGATACTCAAGATTAGCTGGAATACCAGCGGAATATTTTTTTAACCATGGACGATCTAAGGGAACTTGCAGAGGAAATTTTATCATATTTTTGACTTAAGTAGTATTACTAATATTACTATTAATTATAATAGAAAATAGAATTTATGTAAACTTAGTAAAATTCTACAAAATAAAATAACGCTCAAAACACTAAGTTTCGAGCGCCCTTCTTATTTTTATCAATTATTATTTAAGCCGTTCGCTTCTGCAAATTCATGGCAATGATGGCCAAATAAATCGCAGCTACACCGACTAAGGCATAAACAATTCGAGACAAAGCGGTCATGTCGCCAAATAAAACTGCCACTAGATCAAACTTAAATATTCCTACTAGCCCCCAATTTAGGGCTCCGACGACTACCAAAACTATCGCCGTTCAGTCAAAAGCGTTTAAATTCTTCATAACTTTTTAACTTAATAATAAAATTATGTTAACTAAAATTTCATCTATGTTCATTATAGAATCTTTAAATTAAGCACCAGTTAATTTTTTATTATAATAAAATTAAAAAAACCGCCCCTTCTAGAGCGACTTCTGCAACAGTAACAAATTAAAATTTATTTAGCCAAAATAAGGACGTCTTCGAGAACGTACCAGACAACATAAATTGTCCCGACGACAATCAGGCAAAATATAATTAATAAAATAATTGCTGTTTTTTTCATAACTTCATTTTCCCAAATTATTGCTTTTTTATCAAGCCTGATTTAATTTTTGCCGTTCGTCTTGATATTAACCAAAGACAAAACAAAGAGAGAAAAATTATAGTCACCTCAATCATTAGCACCTGCCAGAAAAAAATTCCGTAATAATTAAAAAAACCAACTTCGCCGATATTATCATTGATCGGCGACCATGGCCAAGCAAAACGGTAATTACTAAACGGCGATAGCAAGGCTACGCCATAATATTTGCTAGTCAATGCGTCCAAAATCGGATGAGTTAAACCGATCAGAAAAAAATTTATAAATAAAAAATAGAATCTCTTCTCTTTAAAATTAAATTCACGAAAGAATATTAAACATACAGACAAGGAAATAAAAAAGGCAAAGAATATAGAGTGTGTAAAACCGCGATGACCTAGAAGAGAATTAACCGGCAAACTTAAAAAAAGACCTATTAAATCAATATCAGCAATTGTTGCGCAAAAGACAGACCAAAACAAAATCTTTTTGCTGTTGTTCTCCCTCATTATTGTTTTAGCCAAAGGAATAGAGACAATGGCGTGGGCAATTGGTGTCGGCATAAAAAATAATAAATACTTATCAATAAAAACTATAACTTATTTCCTAAAAATGGGAAAGCGGCGGTCACCTGGGAATGGTGACCGCCGCTAATCTTATATTTACCGTCTAACCCTCTTGTACTGACAGTGCGAGGCCGGGAGAGTCGTCTCTGCACGGCTCCCCTTCACTTCCACAATCAGGCGTAACAACGGCGGGTCGACATAAGCCAAACCCTGAATTGAATATTCGGCTTCCGGTGTCTCTCGCAGAAAGGCTGCATGCTTTTCTGCATATTTGTCGAGCGGGAAGCTGCCGATTGGCTTTAGGGAAATAGCCATGCCGAGTTTTGCCTTGACTACACCACCGTCAGGATTGGTGATTGTGATTTTGTTTCTCGCTGATTGCGATCTTGGTGCCATTGATTTAGTTTCCAAACCTTCTCCTCCTTATTTTCTACCTAGTGATGGGGGTTATATCCGAGAACGACCGCGAATGAACTTTAGCGGTACGTCAATTGTGTGATCCTTAGTTATTTCTAAGCTAAGAGATCTCTCGCTGCCCCCGCCTTTCTGGCCAACAATTTTAAAAGGCCCTTTGCCATAACGCCCCTTGGCTAAAACTACTTCTCTGGGTGCGTAACAGTTTTTCTTTTTACCGCCTTTGTCTTCTAATATCGACTCGACGATAAAAACCGAATCTCCTAGCTTGACTGAGGTATTACCCCTCATTCTTCCTGCCATTCTGACAACGATCATATCGTTTAGCGGCATACCCACTCCTCCTCATCGCTTCTTTTTTTTACGACATTTTATATTATCACTTTTTCTAAGAAGAGTCAACCTTGCCATACATAGAATAATTGACAAAAGACGCTTTTGATGCTATATTTCTTTGAACAAAACAAAAAAAACAACATGAGAGACAAGGGGGGGGTACCATGACTGATAACGTAGAAAAAGAAAAATATCTCGTTATTAACCAAGTTTTAAAGATTAAAGAAGAGGTCTTCGAATATCTTGACGCAATCATTCTTAAGGATAATTGCGATGGAGTGGAATCTTGTTTTTCTCCCAGCAGGCTTACCGGTTGTTATCAGACGATCAAGGACAATCCCGGCTATCTGACAGCTGGAGAAGAAAAGAATCTCCTTTTGGCGCTAGAGACATTAAACGGTTTTGTTATGAAAAGGAGGTTCTGCAACGGCGACCCGACGCACGAAAAATGTCGTCAAGCCAAAGATGTAAACGGTTGTAAAAATTGCCGAGATTATTTTCAGGAAAGGAAGAAAAGATTCCCAAAGCTTAGCTTGAGCGAGTTGCTCAATGACAAGAGCAGACTTATAGCCTGCTCCTTACCTCTCGCGGAGAAATATGGTCTGTTCTGCGAGATTGATCCTTTGATCACCGCTGCTTTGCAGCAAATAAACAAAAGCACATAGCAACGAATTGAGCCCGCGTCCATGGAAGGATGACGGGCTCAAAAAATATGTAATAAATTACTAGCTCACAATATTTTTATATACTTCTTCGTATAAATTTTTATCTTCTTCGGAAAACAAAACAAAAATTATTTCTTCAATATTATCATTTTTTTCTAAAAAATCTTTTACTGTATCAACGGCGATGCGCGCGGCTTTGTCTTTTGGAAAATGATAAACACCGGTCGATATCGCTGGAAAAGCAATTGATTTTATTTTATTCTCCAATGCTATTTCTAAAGAACGTTGATAACAAAAAGCCAGCATTTTTTCTTCATTGTTATTGCCGCCGCTCCAAACTGGTCCAACGGTATGAATTACATACTTTGCTGGCAATAGATATCCTCTAGTAATTTTAGCATCGCCGGTTTTGCATCCGCCTAAAGTTTTACATTCAGCTATTAACTCTGGACCAGCGGCTTGATGGATTGCACCGTCCACTCCACCGCCACCAAGCAAAGTCTTATTTGCGGCGTTAACAATAGCGTCAACTTTTAGTTCTGTAATATCGCCTTTGACAATAGTTATTTTTGCCATATTTAATTCCCAAAATTATCTAAGAATTCTTTTAATTTTCTAAATGCTTTACCGCGATGACTTAAAATATGTTTTTCTTGTGCCGTCATCTCCGCAAATGTTTTATCATGTCCTTTTGGAATAAAAATTCTATCGTACGGTAATTTCTTTCGGTTTTCGCCTCTGGGCTCAAGTGCAATTTGACCATCAACCCGACCATCAAAAACCCACTCTCTTCCATCTGGTGATACTAACGCTAAAGCCGCCTCTATCCGGGCATGTCTTTCTTTCTCCGGAATATCTTTTAGTTTTTCCAAAGTTAAATTAATTTTATCATCATCACTCTCCGCCCAACGCGCAGACATTATTCCTGGCGCGCCATCCAAAGCGGCAATACAAATTCCGGAATCATCGGCCACTGCCCATTGCCCAGTTTCTCTCGCCACAAACTGCGCCTTCTTCAAAGCGTTTTCGGCAAAAGTCTGACCGTCTTCAACTACGTCCTCAAAAACCCAAGCCTCATCCGCGCTCGTTACGTCGAAGCCAGGCAATAATTCTTTCATCTCTTTTAATTTCCCTTGATTATGTGTCGCAAATATTATTTTCATATATTTAATTATAGCAAAGAAACATTTTTAATGTCATTCCCGCGCAGGCGGGAATCCAGAAAATAAAACAACCCCCAACCCGTAAAGCGATAAAGCAATGGATTGGGGGCGTGCCAGAGACAGACTAGCTAGCTCTGGCTATGTAGGCTCCTACAATGAACAGCCCCAGGGATCGGGGCAACAAAAACGACGACGAAAGAAAGTACGAAGATTGACGATTCGCTGTCGACGAGGGATGGCGTTGGTGCTGATAGGACAACCAGCCCCATACTCATCAATAGTACGGCAATCAAGACAGCAACAAAGACGTTGCTAACCTGACGAGTGATGTTCCAGGATATTATACCTGACAAAAAAACAACAATGGTTAATGCCATACTACACCCCTCCTCAAGAGCTCTTTTCCAGAATCTTCCTTATCTTCTGGATAAGTCCGTCTATCCGAATGGCCTTTACATAGACGTCGTCAAAGCCATCCTTAAGATAATTCTCTATCCTAGTGCTCGTATAAGCCACTAGGATTACGGGTGTATGGACGTCCAACGCCCGATCTCTGTCTCTGATGGCCCTCAGAAATTCTAGACCATTTTTTCCCGGCATGTTCATATCGGAAATGACCAAATCAAACCCGGTGTGGAGCATGCCAATACCTTCATCTGCGCTTGAGACAGGATAGACGGTAAAACCCCTCTGCGTAAGGATCTGTACGAAAGGGTCCAACAATTCTATCTCATCGTCAACCCAGAGAATTCTAATGCTATGATCTGTTAGGTCTGTCATAAGACCTCCTTTTTTTATTTTCGTTTTTTGAATATATAAATATAACATATGTATTATAAACTGTCAAGTTTTAAAAATAAAAAGTTGGTCCAGGTACTTACGTTTCCCTGGACCATATCACTCTGGCTCTTTTGCCCCGTGATTTTGTTGCTACCACCTCCCTACATCTGCGAATAAAACCT
>Ga0172379_10006185_pt1 | contig 16212 bp, 12 predicted proteins | sample GrowelOW334metaG_FD_119756 | JGI IMG/M metagenome (GOLD analysis project Ga0172379, IMG submission 119756) | Groundwater microbial communities from an aquifer near a municipal landfill in Southern Ontario, Canada - Groundwater well OW334 metaG | ecosystem: Environmental > Aquatic > Deep... | reverse complement strand
GAGATTTCTCGTGTTTTTTATTCATACACGAGAAATTGTCCCCGAAACTGCTCTTTTGTCCTAATGCTGAGCCATTTTCTGAACACTGAATATACCGAATTTTTCAGTCAAGCTGGCGATAGCATGTAAGAAGTGCGGAGAAATAAATAAATTTTGTCTATTATTTTTCATCTTTTAATTCATCTTTAATCTATCGATTATAGTGGCTAAAAACATAGAAAAACTGTTTCGCGCTTTACACGAAACAGTTTTTTCATATTGGATATTAAAAATTATGGTTCGGATGAGAAAAAAACACCCGCGGTCATTGTTGGAAAATCTTGACTAAAGAACAGCGCTCGAAACGGGCTGAAAGATTGAGGAGAGTCGCTTGATGGCGGCGGCGGAAGCGGCGGCGTGCCGGGTTGTGGCGGCGGTTCAAAAGAACCTGGCGCAGTTTGCTGATATGACCCTGGTGTTAGCTGTGTAGCATCACCCGGCATAGGCGGTGCTGTCGGCTGGACAAATGGCGCGGGCTGCGCTTGCTCTTGCGGTATTATCTGCTCTGTTCCGGCTGACGGAGGAGAAAACTGTTGTCCATAGCTTCCTTCTTGGTACGGCGGCGGCATTTCGTTTATTTCTTTCAATGGCAAATTTTGATTAAACGGCAACCCATCGTTGATCGATCTGTATTGGGAAGGATATTCGCCCGGTTGATTTTCTTCGCCCTGTCCGGGGATCATTGGCTGTCTCTGCCCCTGTTCCATGATTCGCGATTGCTCAATTTGTCCGCCCTGCCTTGACTGTTGAAAGTTTGCGCAAATTTCCTTATTGTCCTTGCAAAAAGCGTCGCATTCATCCGGGCTTTGGCATCCACCAGGCCCAGTTCGAGGACTTTGATCGCCGGAATCACCCGGAGGAATGTTGCCGCCGGCGCCCGGACCTCCAGGTACGGAAGATGACTTCATAAATTTATTAAAACATTCGCCCATTTTGTCTCCGCTTTCACGCGATGGAAAAACCTTACTCAAATCTCCGAATTTCTCGATCATACATTGTTTGACTTCCGGCGGAGCGTTGTTTAAAGATTCGTAAAATTTTTTATTCCCTTCCTCCATTTGTTTCAGTTGTTCATCTGGTATCAATCCGTTTTCTCTACCGAAATTAAAACAGGTTTCCTGATTTTCCTGCTTATTGCAAAAGGCATCGCATTCTTCTTTTCCGGAACAGCCGCCGGGACCTTTACCTCCGGTTTTTTTGGCCATTTCAGCGTCTTTTTCGCTCATAAATCCGGCTGCCACGGAAAAAGCAATACATTCATCCGTATGCTCTTTTTGTCCGCAATATTTATCGCATTCTTCTTGACCTCTGCAAGCCGGCGGTTTGATTCCTTTTCTAATAGCATTCAGCGCTCCTTTTGATTCCTCCGCTTCTTTCGGGCTCATAAAACCTGCTTCTAGCGCGAAAGTCATACAGGCCTCCATATTTTCAGGTGTTTGGCAATAAACATCGCAAGCTTCTTTGCCTTTGCATGGCGGCGGAACCGCCCCTTTTTCAACGGCGGCCATCATCTTTTTCGCGTCTTCCAAATCTTTTCCTTTCAAAAAACCTGCTGCTTCTCCGAAGGCTATGCAAACTTTTATATTGCTCGGGTCGTCGCAATAAACATCGCACTCTTTTTTATTTTTGCAGGGAGGAGGCGTCACGCCTTTGGCGATAGCCGATTGCACTTGTTTGGCTTCTTCCAAATCTTGCGGAGAGAGAATGCCGGTCTTTTCAGCATAGGCTACACATTCGTCAATGCGGCTTATATCATTGCAATACGACTCGCATGAATCTTTGGAAGTGCATCCTCCCGGACCTTTGGCTCCATTGTCCAGAAATTTTTTGGCCTGGCCAGCTTCTTCTTTTGTCATTAAATTATTTTTTTCGGCGTAGGCAACGCAAGCTTCAATATGACCCGGATCGTCGCAATAATTTTTGCAACTCTCTTTATTTTGACAATTTCCAAGTTCGGCGATCGGGTATTGAATATCAGCATTATCCCCATTTGCCGATTGAGCTAGAGCCACTCCAAAAAAAACCAAAGCTGCGGCCAAAATTACAAAATTGACAATGCCCGCGTAAATTTTTTTTGTGTTCATATTATTGAAAAGGATTAGTTTTAATTGAACGAAAAGGATTTGACGCGTCCACTGGATTGACAGCCGGTTTGTTTTTCATAGGATTAGTATCGCCATTTATGGACGGAAGAACTCCCTTATTAACAATTTGGCCAATATCTTCCACAGTTTGGGAAGATTTGTTTGAATTAAAAATCAAGTATCCGATTATTATGGCTATGATCGCAACGATAGCCATAACAGTCGCTGTTATTTCTTTTTTGTTCATAAGCAAAATGTTTTGGATTAATAGTTTTAGAGCCTGTTTAGAATCTAACAAGTATTTTGGCCTTTATTTGGTGGTTAGATTATAAACGGGCTCTTATGACCTTATTCATATTTTACACCTTTTCATTAGCAATAAATATCGGAAGATGTGAATATCAAAAAACCCATTTCGCGCGAGGCGCGAAATGGGTTTTTCTTTAGGGCAAACTTATTTCGAGATTTTTATTCCCAATTCCATCAGCTGTTCTTTGGAAACATCGGACGGACTGCCCATCATCAAATCTTTTCCTTCGCCAGTTTTGGCAAAAGCGATGACTTCGCGGATGTTCGGTTCGTTCTCAAGAATCATTACTGTGCGGTCAATTCCAGGGGCAAATCCGCCATGCGGAGGAGTGCCGTACTTGAACGCTTCCAACATATGGCCGAATTTTTTCTGTTGTTCTTCTTCGCTAATGCCAAGCAATTCAAAAACTTTTTTCTGCATATCCGACTTGTGGATTCTAATACTGCCAGAGCTTAATTCATATCCGTTTAAAACCAAGTCATACGAATTCGCTCTGATTGAGAAAAGATCTTCCCCTTTCATAAACTTCGGAACATCTTCTTCTTTAATTGAACAAAACGGATGATGAGCCGCTCCGATTTTGCCTTCTTTGTCTTTTTCAAACATCGGGAAATCCACAACCCAGCAAAAAGCCAGCTCATCTTTGTCTTCTTTATTTTTACGCATATCCGGCTTATCCGAACCGTATTTTTTTATAGATTCATTATATGTGATTCTAGGAAAAGGCGTGGCGGTGATTTTTTTGTTTGGATAAAGAGTTTTTAACATCTCAATAAACATCTTTTCCGTATACTGCAGAATATCTTCTTGTGTTACAAAAGACATTTCAAAGTCAAGCTGTGTAAATTCCGGCTGTCTGTCCCCTCTTGTGTCTTCATCTCTGAAACATCGGGCAATTTGAAAATATTTCTCAAAACCGGCCACCATTGATAGCTGTTTGAATTGCTGAGGAGACTGTGGCAAAACATAAAATTTACCCTTTTCCAATCTTGAAGGAATAATATACTCTCGCGAACCTTCCGGCGTTCCTTTCATCATTATCGGCGTTTCAATTTCAACAAAATCATTTTTGTGCATATAGTCGCGAAAAAAAGAAATGACTTTGTCTCGCATACGAATATTTTTCTGCATTCTTGGGCGGCGCAAGTCCAAATAGCGATATTTCAGGCGAACTTCTTCGCCGATTTCTGTGCCTTCGCTTCTGACATCAATCGGCGGAGTTTCAGCCTCGTTTAAAATATTGATTGAAAGAATTTCAATTTCTATGGCGCCGTTTTGTTCGTCTTTATTGACCATTTTTGCCGGACGCTCGTTCACTTTTCCGGAAACTTCAATGACCCATTCCGAGCGAATTTTGTTTGCGGTTTCGCTGACTTCTTTGTGATTTGGCCCGCCCGCCTCAGAAGGCATTCGGGCAGGCAGCGCGACCATCTGAACTTTTCCGGAAACGTCGCGAAGATCAATAAAAATGAGCTTGCCGTGATCTCGGCGGATATCCACCCAGCCTTTTATTAAAACTTCTTTCCCAATACTGTCTTTCAAGTCTTTGATGTATGTACGTTTCTCCATAATATTTAATCTAACTAATAAAAAACGCCCTTGCAAAAACCCTGAATTTTTTCTAAGGGTTTTTGCAAGGGCGCTAACGCGCGGTGCCACCTTGTTTTTAGAATTTGTCTCAATAATAATGTTTAGCCATAAGACTCAAATTTCGAGCGAAAATTGCGAAGCTTGAGGAAGGATAGTAACCTCTCCTGACGAAAGATGAGCAATTTGTAGCCGAAATTTGAGACTTAGGGCAAACAAGCTTTTTTCTAATTCTTATTTATAGCGGTTATTATTGAGACAGGTTCTAACTTAATTGCAGGTTTTACGATCCTGTTTCGCCGAATTCTACTATTCGCCTATTCATCTAGACAAATTTCTTTTCGGAGCTCCGCTCTGTTAGAGCATCATCGCTTTGTTAATTATTATACAGAAAATAAAAAAATGAGCAACGGTAGACCTCGTTGCTCAATTGGCTAGATGGTTGAGAAATGGCCATTCCTCAACAAGCGCACTGCGTCCGGATGAACCGAGCAGGCTGATGCGGCTTTTCACAAAACAGTCAAAAGTTTGATGGGTCAAGTGACGTCTTGTCATCGATTATCGGAATACAGCCCTTGGGCCATAGTCATACTATTCCGAACCGCAACCGACCTTATATTACGCCCAATAAAAGTTTTGTCAACAAAAATTGAACTTATCAAAAATCAGCGGTCGCTGATTTTTGATAAGTTCAAAAAGAAAAATTTAATAAAAAACAAAATGGATGCAGAATTTAATTATATTCGTTTTTCTGCTCGTTATACGCTTTAGTGTAAACGCCATTTTTAGCGATAAGTTCGTCGTGAGTTCCCTTTTCAATTATTTCCCCGTCTTTCATAACGAAAATTTTTGTGGCTCTTTTAATGGTGGCAAAATTGTGGGAAATGAGAATTGCCGACCGATCGTTCGGCATATTTTCAATCTCTTTGAAAATGAGCGCCGCCGAACTGGAATCAATTGAAGCTGTCGGCTCGTCCAAAACGAGAATATGCGGTTTTCGGTAAAGAGCTTTGGCGATGGCCAGTTTTTGTCTTTCGCCTTTTGACGGTTCAATGGCGTTTTCTCCAAACTCAACGCCAATTTGATGGTCGTATCCTTTTTCAAGATTTTTTATAAACGAATCGGCGGTGCTTTGTTCGGCAGATTTTTCTACCACCGGCATTTGGACCGGTTCGTCAATTCTTCCGACGGCGATTGATTCGGCAACCGTAAAATTGTAAGTGACATAATCCTGCGGAAGCACGCCAAGATAGCTTAGCCACTCATCAGTATCCAAGTTTTTCAAGTCCGTGCCATTCACCAAAATTCTGCCCTCGGTCGGATCGTGAATGCGAAGAAGCATTCTTATTGCCAGAGTGGATTTTCCGGAACCATTATCCCCCACCAGCCCGAGCTTTTCTCCGGGCTTCAATTCAAAAGAAATATTTTTTAGCGCCCATTTTTCCTGTCCGTGATATTTGAAAGAAACATTTTCAAAGGTAATTGTCGGCGCGGATGTCAGATTAAGATGAACGGAATTTTTTACTCTTGGAAGCGACGGCGCGGTATCAAAAACGGCAAAAATATCGGTCACATAATGATTTCTTTCCAAAAGCCTGGCTGTGTAAGAAAGCATGCTGGAAGTCCATCCGCTGACCATATTGAGCGTTTGGAAAGCAAAAACCACGGTGCCGATTGCCACCGTTCCGGCTATTGCGCTTTTGATTATGAAAGCCGTTCCGGCAAAAAGGCCGAAAGCGGCCAGAGCGCTCGCTCCGATTTCTCCAATAGTTTTCCAGTGTTCGGCTTTAAGCTGTTCACCAGTAAAAGCGTCAAGAATTTTTTTGATATTGGAAAGAAATTTAACGCCGACTTGGTAAATTTTTCCGTCAATGATGGCGAAACGATTTTCAAAAAACCTGCGAAGGTCGTAAACCCTTCTCTGCCTTCCGCTGTTCTCGGCCCAAATTCCCCAAAGCCGTCCGCCGTATTTTATTTCAATGGCAAATTGAGGAATGGAAGTCAAAACCACAAAAACGAAAATTCTCCAGTCAATCGTAACCGCCGCCAAAGAGCCGGCAAGAATGCTGACTGAAGTTTCCAAATTTTGAAGCGAGCCGTCTATAAGATTAATGATTGGAAAAATTCCGTTATTGAAAGCTCTCTGCAAAAAGTCCTGGAATTTTCCATCTTCGTGCTGGGCAATATCAAACGAGCCTCTTTTTCGGAGAGCCATAATTTCCAAATGGTCTTGCATTCGCAAAAACAAAATTCGGTCAATGTAGCTTCGGATAATACGGATAATGCTTGGTACAACAGTCAAGACAGCAAAGAAAATAAGCGCCGGCCAAACTAAATGAGTGCTTCCGCTTTTAACCGCGGCAACAATGGCGTCAATCAAAGAACCCATGGCTTTGGCGGCAAAAACCGGTATAGCGCCAATAACCACCGTGAGCGTCAAAATGGCAACGGTGTTAAAAGGCATCAATTCCCAAAGTATTTTTATAATGCGAAAAATGTTTGAAAAAAGATCCCGAAAATTTCGAAGTGTTTTGTGTTTTTTTCGGTCCATACGTTTTAAATATAAAGACTTATTTCAATATCTTAATTCTCCCCACCTCCCCTCAGATGAGGGGAGGTGTCGAGTCTGCGAGACGGAGGGGTGTTGAAAAAATTCATCACTAAACTTCTCCCACCACCCTGTCTCGCGGACTCGACATCCCTCCTCAACTAAGGAGGGATGGGGGACAAAAAACACCGAACGTTTAAGTCCTACAAGAATGTAATTTTACCACAGTTTGCATTTATAGTCCATTTTAAGTTGACAATACTTATTATAAATATTATACTTCAAAAAGTCGCCTGCGTTGGTTAAACTTCAAAAAGCACAGTATTACAGCCAAATATTCAGGAAAGGAGTGCTGAAACAGTATGATAACGAGAATAGTTCTTTACAAAGCAAACCCATCAAACCCTTTCGCGATCCGAGCAATCATCAAAAAAGCAATCGGATTGTTGTCAATAATTCCCGGGGTTATGGTATTTCACATCGGCCCCCCGAGTGGTGATAAAAACCGTTCAGTGGTGGATAATAATTACGATGTCGGTATGTCACTGTCTTTTAGAACAAAAAAAGACCTACGCCAATATGAGGCTAGCTACCTCCACAAAAGGTGGGTTGGCTTCGTTCTAAACGGGTGGATACTGGAAGGTTCAACTTCGCCCAACCCAAAAAAAGAATTCATAAAACATATAATGAAAGGTGGCGAAGGAAAGTGGATAAGGGACCCAAAAGTAACGGAGGACAGAGTGGTCTGGGCAGGCGAAAAAGTTATTCAGTTTGGATAACGCAACACAGCAGCCGATCGACGCAACGCGTCGATCGGCTGATTTTTTTCATAATTTACCCTGAACACTTTTTTACCGAACTAATATCTGTTAACACAAAGGAACGGCTGGTATAAAATTTTGTTCGGCTATCACTTAATCAATATCCGTGAAAAAGTGTATAGGGTGAATAATTCTTACTTCATAATTCAACTTCTGACTCCTACTCTCTTCCTCACCTCCTCCATCTTCGCCCCCGCTCTCGCTCTTGCCGCTTCCCCGCCCTTTTTTAAAATTTCCAAAACTTTTTCGGGATTTTTTGAGAGTTCAGCGCGCTTCTCGCGAAGCGGAGCGATGAATTTTTCCAAATCATCAATCAAAGCTTCTTTAAGCTCTTTGTATTTACCTTTCTTTTCTTCATATAAAACATCCAAAGATTTTTTATCCCGGAAAAGTTCGTGGATTGCTCGAACATTTGTCGGCACTCCGGCGCTGGAATCTGTCACGATACTCATTACCAATTTTTTAATTTCTTCACTGTCGGCAAAAAGCGGAATGATATTTCCGTAACTCTTGCTCATTTTTTGGCCATCAATGCCGGGAACAGTTTTAACATTTTCCAAAATAAGCGGTTCCGGCAATTTAAAAGTATCATTTGCGAAAACTCGGTTAAATTTTTCCGCCGTGTCGCGCGCGTATTCCACGTGTTGTTTTTGGTCGGCTCCAACCGGCACCACGTCAGCGTCTTGAATCAAAATATCAGCCGCCATTAAAATCGGATAATCAAAAAGTCCGACATTGGCTTCTTTGCCTTTTGCAACGGCATCTTTGTAAGCGTGCGCTCTTTCAAGATAAGGAACGGTGGTAATGCAATTAAAAATCCAAGCCAGTTCGCAGACTTCCGGAACATCGGATTGTTTGAAAAGGCAGACTTTGTTTGGATCAATTCCAATAGCTAAATAGTCCAACGCCACATTCAAGATTCCGGCTGACAATTCTTTGCCGTTTTGAACCGTGGTCATCGCGTGATAATCGGCAATAAAAATATGGCAGTCAAAATCATTCTGCATTTCCACGCATTGCTTCATCATGCCGAAATAATTTCCTATATGCACTTGCCCGGTCGGTTTTACGCCTGACAAAAGAATTTTTTTAGACTTTGTTTCCATAGATAAATAATAACAAATATATAACAAACTTTCCACAAAAGAACGCGTTGCCGTAAGGCAACGCGTTTTGTATGAAAGTTTTTTTATAAACTTTCGGCCATTTTAGGCCTGTTTACCAAGGAGATAATTCATGACATCTCCCGCACTGTATGAATCATCCTTATGCTTCATAAGCCTGGACAAAAATTCAACATTTCGTCCGAGCGTAACTATCGGCGGTTCATTCGGTCCGCCGAAACCGCAAGTGGACAACAATCCGTTGCAAAGGCAGCAAGCGCCTTCTGTATCTTCCAATCTTCCGCCTTTTTTGACAAACTGCTCCGTCGGTTCCGCCTTGCATCTGTAGCCAATTTCACCACCCGGACGCAAATATGGAACCCGAAGACAACAAAGGTCGCAGACCCTTTCTCGGCTGTCATAAACTTTTGCGGACGAAAGCGTTCCTTCAAGTTCCGCCACGTTAAACGGAAAACCGGTCGGCGACACTTTCAATCTGACCAATGTCTGAAGCTTTTTTTGAAAACCCAAACTTTTGGCTTGATTTCTTAAACCGGGAACCAGTCCGGATTCCTCGCAAAAAGCAAATGCTGTTCCGACTTGAATGCCGTTAGCACCGTCGGCAATGGCTTGTTTAAGAGCTTCGGGCGAAGCCATTGCTCCTCCCAGCCAAAACGGCAGACCAAGTTTTTTTAGCTTGATCGGATCAACTTCGTCTCTCGGTCCATAAACCGGTTCTTGAAGTTCGTTCAGAATAATCGGCTTGCCTCTTGGCAAAGCGTTGTGTCCTCCAGCTTTGTCCTTTTCAACGACAAAACCTTGGACCAAACCGGTTTGCCGTCTTCCGCAAAAAACTTCGGCCAGCAAATTTGACGAAATAATCGGCAAAAAAGCCGGCCGAATTAATTTCGGAATGTCAGAACCAAAGAATTCTCTTGGATTAAAAGAAATGATTCGGCCACCGACCAAACCTTCCACAACCACGCGGTAATCTGATGGTTGCCCTAGAGCAAACCTATCCAATATTCCCGGCACTTGGTCCGCTATGCCCGCGCCAATTGTGATGCAATCAACACTGGCAAGCATCGCCCCAAAAATACTGAAGATAAGCGGCATCTGCATTTTTTCCAAATAGTTGGTGCTGATTGGAAAACCGTGAGGACTGCCGTCGTCATTATGCTTGGCGAGCCAAACAAAACAAAAACTGGCCGCGGCCATAAGCCCAATCAATGATCTTGAAGGCTCAAGACTGGGTGCTGGAACATTTTTAAATTGTTCGCCCTTCCTTATGCCGTTTTCCACGAAATACGTGTCAAGTATTTCCTTCGCCAACTCTGGAAATGGAAAATGAGAAAGAGCCATACGAAAATGTCCGCCAGGATCTCCATTTTGGAGAGTCCGCGCCATTACAACCCAAACGGCAACGCCCGAAACTGTGCCGAGGCCTCCACGTTTGGAAACCTCGCGAGCCAAAAGAAAATCGGAAACTTTCACTCCCATTCCGCCTTGAATCACTCTGATTATTTCAAGCCACAAAAATTCTTTAGCCAATGTCATAAAACCTCCTATGTTAAAGAACGTAATCTGCCATACATCATAACAAAAATAGCGGTGCTTGAGGAGAAAACGAGAAGAAACTTTTTAAAAAAGTTTTAATGCATAAAAACAACAATTTATATCATTCCACCATTCGCGCGAATTAGACTAACCTTACACAATCAATTATGTGAAAATAAAATAATATACATTACAAAATTGACACTAAATATTTAATAAACGGTTCTTGCATTTGGGAAAGTTTATAAAAAATCTGAATGCTTCTCTGATCGCTTTCAACTATGTCAACCACCGATAAAATACGCAGATGTTTTGAGGTTGCTCTAAAAGATAATTTGATACCGGTAGCAATATCCCCCACAGTCAGCTCCTTCTTTTCTTTCAAGAGTTTAACAATAGCCAATCGCCTATGGTTGGCTATCGCTTTTAAAATTTTTTCTAATTGTTTCATTGTATTGTTCTTTATATTTGAAATCTGGATCAATAATTTCTGACAATCATAGTAATTCACTTCATTATCATTCTACCATTCGCGCGAATTAGGTAAAAATACAATGTGTGGAAAATGATAAAAGATCCTAAAAAAGGTATGAAAAAATCGAATATTATTGAACCATAACCGAGCTTATTGACTTATATATTTAATTGTGCTACAATAGACATAGATGAACGCTCTAACACCTACTATCAGCATTGTCTTCTCCTTTATCCTGCTAATCCTCATCATGTCCTTCGGTCTAGGGATGTTGATGGGAGGGCAGGAAAAAGGTATGAAGATTGTCACTTGGGAGCTTAGGAAGCTCGCCAAGATCGGGCGATGGGCGCTGAAAATGATCTTTCGGCTCATTGCGGACGTGTGCTCTTGGGCGCACAAGAAACTATAAATCTGGGGGGAACGACTGTGTCGTTCCCCCCATTTCATTTATATCCATTTTTTTAAATGTTTTAAAAATGACAAATTTATGCTTTAATTTAGGTTAAACTAATTTAACCAATCCAAGTATGAAAGAAATGGGCACAGCTTACAATCCGAAAGAGGTTGAAAGCAAAATATATGAAAAATGGGAAAAATCCGGATATTTTACGCCGGAAAATCTTCCTTGTGTAAAAACTAAGAAAGATTGCAGGCCCTACTCAATTATGATTGCTCCGCCGAATATCACCGGCTCCCTTCATATGGGACATGCCCTTGAAAACACCATTTCCGATATTCTTATCCGCTATCATCGGATGAAAGGTTTTAAAACTTTATGGATGCCGGGCACCGATCATGCAGGAATCGCCACTCAAAACGTAGTGGAAAAAGATTTAAAAAAACAAGGCTTGACTAGGCACGATTTGGGCAGAGAGAAATTTTTGGAAAAAGTTTTGGAATGGAAAGAAAAATACGGCAATACTATTTTGGGCCAGCTTAAAAGTTTAGGATGTTCTTTGGACTGGTCGCGAACCCGTTTTACTATGGACGAAAAGTATCAACTGGCCGTCAAAACCGCTTTTGAAAATTATCGCGCCAAGGGTTTGATTTATGAAGGCGAAAGAGTAATAAATTGGTGCATTAAAGATCAGACTGCCCTTTCCGATTTGGAATTGGAATATGTTGAAGAAAAATCAAAATTATGGCACTTAAAATATCCTTTAAAACCGCGGATTGACGCGGATAAAAACCGCGGATTGACGCGGATAGAACCGGAATATATTGTGGTAGCCACTACACGGCCGGAAACTATGCTTGGAGACACCGCAGTCGCTGTCAATCCGAAAGATAAAAGATACGCGAAATTGGTTGGCAAAACCGTTGTCTTGCCGATAGTTGGCAGAGAAATTCCAATTATAGCGGATCGATTGGTTGAAATGGAATTCGGAACAGGCGCGGTCAAGGTTACTCCGGCTCACGACTCGGCTGACAGCGCCATGGCGGAGAGAAATAAACTGCCATATATAAAAGTTATAAATGAAATCGGCAAAATTATAAATGTGGATGCGGAACTTGCCCGAACAAATAGCAATTCGGGCGGGCCCGCCCGACTGAACGATGACAGTCGTTCGGGCGGGTTTGACGGCTTAAAAATGGCGGAAGCCCGCGAGAAAGTTTTGGAAAAATTAAAAGAGCTCGGCCTTTTGGAAAAAGAAGAAGAATTTACGCACAATGTGGCCAAATGCTACCGCTGCGCTTCCACTATTGAGCCGATGCTTTCAAAACAATGGTTTGTAAATATGAAGCCTTTGGCGGAAAAAGCCATTAAAGCAATCAAAGCCGGCGAAGTGAAATACACTCCGGAAAGATGGCAGAAAATTTCGCTTGATTGGCTCCAAAATATTCACGACTGGTGCATTTCCAGAAATATTTGGTGGGGACATAAAATTCCGATAGAAGGCAGTGAATTTACGTTTGACACTTGGTTTTCTTCGGCATTGTGGCCTTTTGCCACCCTTGGTTGGCCGGAAAAAACTGAAAGTTTAAAAGAATATTATCCAACCAATGTCATAAGCTCGGCTCGAGACATTTTGCACCTTTGGATTTCCAGAATGATTTTTTCCGGACTGGAATTTATGGGAGATGTGCCTTTCAAACAAGTCATAATACATTCCACAGTTCAAGCTGCCGACGGACGAAGAATGTCAAAATCGCTCGGCACCGGCATAGATCCGCTCGTTCTCATTGAAAAATACGGCGCCGACGCTACCAGATTCGGCTTGATTTTCCAGGAATTCGGCGGGCAGGAAATCAGATTCAACGAGCAAAATATTATGATGGGAAAGAAATTCGCCAATAAACTTTGGAATATCGCCAGATTTGTAATGACGAAGACCCATTCGACTGGTTCGACAGGCTCACCACAGGGAAGCTCAGGGCAGGCCCTTCGACAAGGCTCAGGGCGGGCTGGCGGAAAAATTTCCGAAGTCGGCGGAGAAAATTTTTCCGCCACAAAGCTTGATGATTCCGACAAAACCATTCTCGCCAAACTTGAAGAAACAAAAAAAGCCGTTTCCAAAAACATTGAAGATTATAAATTCGGCGAAACGGCTCATATTCTTTACGATTTCATTTGGCACGATTTTGCCGACAAATATATTGAAGAATCCAAGTCAAAAATTGGCGAAGAAATCAACGCCATACTTTCTCACATTTTAATAAATTCGCTTAAAATGCTCCATCCTTTTATGCCATTCATCACCGAAGAAATTTGGTCATATTTGGGACAAGAGGATTTGCTGATGGTGGCGGAGTGGCCTGCCCGCTAAACTTTTTGCTTATTGCTTTGCGGGTAAAATTATTCCGATGAATTTTACCATAAGCAAAAAGTTTGTCGGGGCAGAAGACTAAAATAGTATAAGGAATTAGTATAAGTATAAGGAAGAAAAAACAAAAGCCGAAATTTTGTCCGCCGCGGCGGACAAAATTTCAGCTTTTTCTATAAACCTTATACTGCTCCGATAATTCCGATCGGAATTATCGGAGCCGGCAGCTTTTTGGAAAAAATTTGAAAAAATAAAACCGCCCGGCGCGTAAAGCGCGAGGCGGTGTGAAAAGGTGTTTGCTTACTACTTAATCTCTCGACACAGTACGCCAAGGACGGTTGCCCAGTCCTTTACGTATTCGCCACAGGATTCGACTACACAATGATTGGTGCAAAAGAGTTCAATCCCTTCGCACATACTCGTCTGAAAACAGTCGAGAGCTGCAGAAGCAGGGTTGTCGTGGTGATTTGAATCGGTTACCACTGCCACCTTTTTGACGCCGTTGTGAATGGCGAGAAGTGCGATGATTGCACCAAGCGGCATCTCCTGCCCTGCAAGGTTACAACTCTGCCTCAATTTTTGCTGAGACGCTGGAACCATTAGGTCTGTGAGGACAGCATCAAACTTCTCTGCAGGGTTCGAAGTCGCCAATCGACTGAGTTCCTCTCGGCGCCTTACTCTTTCGTCAGGGCTGACCTTCCAAACTGCCGGGTCATCGCTCCCGTACTTCTCTTTAGATAGTTTGTGAGCGAGTTTGTAGTCGTAAGTAGTCGCGAGCAACTCTTGCGCCTTGTCGTAAGTGTCTACAACCGTTAGGTTGCACTTCTTTCCGAGTTGAGCGATTGCTGCATCGCGGTGCTTCTTACTGTCGTCGAACACTAACACGTTTAGTTTTTTCACCGCTTTTTCCTTTCAGTTTTGCTCATCATCTTTTTCAAGCGTGAGCGTTGCTTTGAGGTACTCCTTCAGGCGCTCTGGACGCAGGTCATGCGTTTTCAAGAACCTGATTGCACTTTGAGGCCACATTTGAAAGTAATCCCGAACAGTGATCGCGAGCCATCTGGCTGCTATCGCTTTTCTGCGTGAACCGGTTTTTTTCAAAACCAATTCATACGCAGCTGATGGACTACTTGCCGTAGCCGCAAGGTTCAGCAACTCTGGAACCATCCAGATTGCTTTGGAGTGTGCTAACAGATCAACGAACTCGTCGACCTGCTTTGCAGTAGACACGACGATTTTGTCGTTCATAAGCGACTCCTTTCCTTTTTTTCAATGTGCTATTTCGTCAAGCTTGTTTTTTCGCCAAGCGAAAGCATTGCCCGACTTCAACCATTAGTATAGCATACTTGGTGCCAGTTTGTCAACCCAGTAGTGAAATTTTGGCTTGTTTGCAGGCTTTTTTAGAAACTGTTGTCATAAAACCTATATTTATCAACACATTTTAAATATACAAAATTATGACAATTTGCAAACAAAAAAGCGAGCCAAAATTCTACTACTGGGTCAAGCAGTATTTGTAATTTTATAAACGATCGTTTGTATAATTACAAAAGAAGAATAATAGAGCTTAAAATATAGATAAAAACTAAACGAGAACTAGTTGAAATTTATAGAGAACAAATAGAGAACTCTTTGTTTAACAATCAATTTCTATTAATTATCGCGAGTCCGCGAGCAAATTCTTTATAAGTTTTCGTTTATTTTTGTGTCCTCGGCGAGAATCCCGATAGTAAAGAAATCAGAATTTCTTACTACGGGACAAGTCGAACCTGCATCACAAGCTTCGCCCTAAAAAATGTCCTCGATGATTGTGTCCCTGGTGAGAATTGAACTCACATTTCAGGCTTCGCCCGAACAATTTTGTTTGAACAAAATTGAACGGGCAAGGAGGCCTGCGCTCCCCGCCCGCCTGACTTGCTAATTTGTGCTTCTGACAGGAACCTTTCCTTACAGGAACAGTAGAGCTTTCCCGTCCAGCACTTTCAGAAAGTGCTGGACATGGGAGAAGCTTTTCGATTCCTGTACGCAAAGCAAGCAGTTGCTTTGCTCAGAAGCACAACAAAACTAATCGGAAAATTAGTTTTGTTGTGCTTCTGACAGGAATCGAACATTACATGTTCAGTACCCCGATTGGCCCAGCACTAATTTCGTTTTACAAATTCCAATAAGACAAAATTAGTGCTGGGGCTCAATCGGGCTTCGATTCCTGCACGGAGGCATACCCATGCCTCCTCAGAAGCACAACAAAACTAATCGGAATTAGTTTTGTTGTGCTTCTGACAGGAATCGAACCTGTATCGTCTCCTTCGGAGGGAGATATTCTATCCATTGAAATACAGAAGCGTCAGGCAAGTCGGGCAGGTATCCATTGAGCTATGGGGGCAAAATTTTTAGTATGGGGTCCGTTGAAATATTAGACATTGACTATCTATTTAAAGTAGTATACAATTTTATCCAGAAAAAACAAAGAGTCCGACTACCATTCGGACCCTATATGGAGCAGTTATGCAAAGCAATTATACAAACCCTGTAAATGGTTCGATGGTCAAAACAGCGGATGTTTGTGAAGGTTCGCCTCTGCCTCGTTTCGCGAAAGGAACTTGTTCGCGGTGCGGTTGCAGGCTAAGCGTATACAATAAAACCAACACATGCGGTCCATGCCGAAAAACAATAACAACAGCGCTGTCAGAGCGTACTCCGTGGGGAGCAATGCCCGAAGGTTTGGGTATGTTTCCACCCAGAGAGCCAATCGGGAAAGTCAAGAGCGATCACAACTCTGATCTTTGACCCTAAGTAAAATAAGTGAACCTCCCCCAGCGGAGCTGGGGGCTTCCCGACGCTTCGGCTAGAGTTTGAGTTTCTGTTGCCCCGAGTCTTCTTTTCCTTGGTATTCCACATAAGCCAAAATTTCCTTTTCATTCAG
>Ga0172379_10006184_pt1 | contig 16214 bp, 20 predicted proteins | sample GrowelOW334metaG_FD_119756 | JGI IMG/M metagenome (GOLD analysis project Ga0172379, IMG submission 119756) | Groundwater microbial communities from an aquifer near a municipal landfill in Southern Ontario, Canada - Groundwater well OW334 metaG | ecosystem: Environmental > Aquatic > Deep... | reverse complement strand
TGCAGTTTTTCCCGTTCCTGTATTTGCAATACCCACAACATCCTGACCCTTAAGAATCAAAGGAATTGTGCGATCTTGAATTGGAGTAGGGCTTACGTAGCCTTTTGCAATAATATTTTTCTTCAAACGCTCATCAATTAAAAAATCTGCAAAATTATGCTCGGGCACAAAGTGGGCTACTTCTTCAGTAACAATTACTTTGTTGATAAATTTATTTGGATCAATGTAATGACCTCTTGAAACGCGACGGCCACCACCTCGTGAGCCTCCGCGTGAACCACCAAAAGACCCACGACTAGCGGATGAAAATGGAGTATGGCGACTTCGTGCGCTAGATGTGGAACCACCAGGGCTGAACGAAGAAGAACGATTACTATTTGTTTTTGGGTGCATATTTGAAAACTTTACTTCTCGTAAGTTTTCAAATAAAAGCGCTAAAGAGGCTCGTATATGGATGGCTAACCTTCCACAAAAACTAGTGAGATTCGAGTTACCTAGGCATTATATGCCTATAATTTATGTTTGTCAATGTCGCTAGGGCGACATTGACAAACATAAATTATTTTAAAAATATCTAAATACTATAAGTGCCAATTTTTGTGCGCTTGATTTTTAGTGCGATAGCACCACATCCAAATTTCTGGCCCCAATCGTGCGCAATCGCCCTTATGTATGTCCCACTTGAAACCCTTGTTCTAAATTTAACTTCAATAAGATTGCAATTATGTGCCAAGGCTTTTTGCCAAGCTTCTATAATTTCTTTTTGCCTAAAATCCCCTTCCACCTTTTGCACCCTCTCAATAATTTCGGAAAGTAAATCTTTAGATGTTACATTTTTTGTACCCAACAGCTCGTGAGAAATTATTTCCATCTCTCTATTAGGAGTATCTACACCACTACCTGAACGCGCATGTTCCCACATTGCAACACCATCAATATTTTTTGAAGAAAATGCTGGGTAAGGTAAAACAAATTTACCAATTACGTTTATACATGTTCCCTCAAAATCTTCGCGACCGCGAAGATTTTGAGGAGAGTCTTCTAGGTCCCAAACACTCTCAACAATTCCCAAGGCGTCATACGTGTCTGTAGTCGTTCCAAGCAAAAGTGACCATTCGTATTCTTTTTCTAAGCCAATAAACTCTTTCTTTTCTTCTTCGCTTACATCAATACCAATCAATATAAGCCCCTCGGCCATTTCATCTAGGCGACCAAGAATAGAAAGTTTTGCATCTGGCGAAATATTAAGCTCAATTCGAGCTCTTTCCATTGCTGTTTTCCATGATTCCCCCTCCAACTTGTTATAGGTAAAAGTTTTGTTTCGCATTGTGATAATAATAACCACTTACACCCTTAAAGCGAGTCGGGCTCTTGCCGTATTTAACTTTAAGCGAGGGCTGGTGGTTTTTAGAAACTCACGACCTTAAAGCGAGCCAAATGTTTCGCCGAACATTGCGGAGACGAGCCAGCATGGTGAGTCAATCTGCGAAGCTCTTGACTCTGGCGAGTCGAGCATAGGAAAACCCCGCGTTGGCGGGGTTTATCCGTGTTCGCCGAAACTTATTGGCGAGCGTTTTTATTTCTTTACCTTTTTTGCCTTCTTCTTCTCCTTTTTAGGATGTGTGCTTCCTTTTGCCATAAAAATTTATATTTATATAAATGCTAATACAAAAATTATATCAAACAAAAAACCCCTTTCGGGGTCTCTTGTGTGTCTTATGCTTGAGCTGGTGTTTCTGCGGGCATATCTGCAACAGGAGCTTCTGGAGCTGCTGTCGTATCAGGTGCTGGCATTGTTTCTGCTTCAGGCATTTGCGCAGGCGCAGCTTCTACTACTACTTCAGCTGGGGTTGTAACCACAGTCTCGTCAGCAATAGGATTTGCGTTTGTATTTTTGTCGTCCATTTTATTTAATTATGAATAAGTTCTGTGAACTGCTAAAGATAACAGGAAGTGTAGTTAAAGCAAGTGAATTCCTTATTTGGCATTTATTTTGTTAGCATATACACATGAGTGGATTTCTTAGAGACTTAGTTAAAACAATTGTAAAAACGTTTTCTGGCAAAAATATTTATGCTCATTTTTTAGCGTTCGCCCTTTCTGCAATAATCGTACTGTCAGGATTTGATTGGTATTACTTTACTCATATGAGAAATGTGGGAGCTTCATATTGGTTCTTCCCAGCCGTTATCCTTGGTGCCATTATTCCAATAATTATTCCTATATATCTGTTTGCATCATCTTCGGTACTCAAAAGCCACGCTAGAAAAGTGCTCGGAACTGCTATTACAGTTTCCATTGTCGCCGGTTGGGTTATTTCTTCGTTTTATAAATCTTTAACTGGACGCATTCAGCCACCACATTCAGACTTGCTCACAGATATAAGTCATCAGTGGAATTTTGGGTTTATGAAGCACGGATTTTTCTGGGGTTGGCCTTCCTCACACACCACAATTGCTTTCGCCATGGCATTTACATTAATAGCACTATTCCCAAAAAATAAATTGTTAACCTTCTTTGCGTTCATCTATGCACTCTACATAGGTCTTGGCGTATCAATGAGTATTCATTGGTTTTCTGAATTCGTGGCAGGAGCGATTATTGGTGCCGTTATTGGGATTACAGTCGGAAAACTTTATAAAAATAAAGTCCAATACTAACCCGTGTTATTTCTTTAGGTATCCTTTGCGCTTTGCTTCAGGGAATTTCTCAATTGCATACCTAAGCATAGTTCTAGGCATCCGCGCTTTATGTTTTTTTAAAAATTGTTCTTCAGTTGCTAGAGATTTCTTCCCCACCTCTCGCAATGCCCAGCCTGCTGCTTTGTGAATCAAATCATGGCTGTCGTCTAAAAGTATTTCGGAAATTTTAAGCGTATCTGCATAGCGACCGGCTCGGATATTGGCAAATGTGGAAATAATGGCTATTCGGCGTTCCCAAAGATTTTTAGATTTTGCCAGTTTATATAAAACTGCATTGTTCTTGTTTAGTAAGTTTTGACCCAAAATATACGATGCAGATGAATCTACTAAATCCCAGTTATTTATTTTCTTTGAATTTAAAAGGTAAAAACGTGTAATTGCGTCCTGATGTTTCTTACCTGCCTGCGCAGTCGGGTCTGCATTTTTATATTGATTCACCAATATTATGAGTGCCGTGAGACGGCATTCATGTATCTTGTTGTTTAAAAGTTTCTGAATTTCCAAAAGTGGCAATTCAGCAAAGCGTTCTGCTACTTTCCTTTGTTCTGGCACAGTCACCCCAATAAACACGTCCCCATACCCATACTGGCCTTTTTCAGTCTTAAAAAACCAGGCTGACGCTTTGGCTCTTTCTGGTGTTCCAAATTTTTTTAACGCTTTAACAACTGAATTTGCAGTGCTCATGCTGTTTTTCTTCTATCCGGTAACTTTCTAGCAATAAACAGGCCCACAATGACAAAAACTGTCATTAAGGCCGCCGCAGACCGGTAATTGAGTGCGTCGGTTTTTGGAACATATGTCACAACCAACCCCCAAGAAATTGGGCCAATAAATGTAGCCAAGCGCTCCATCAGCGTGTAGTAAGTAAAAGATTGGTTAATCATTTCTGGTGGAGTCAGTTGCACAAGGTACGCTCTTGTAATTGTCCAAATTGCCCCAAACCACAAACCCATTGCCACGCATACAGCAATAAATAGACTGAAACTTTTTACTATTGCCAAAAGTGGAAATACCACAACCCAACCAGCCAGTATCCAAAGTAAAACTCTTTTAAAGCCGAACTTATCTGCTAGCCACCCGCTAACAGGCGCACCGATTGCTGAAGTTACGATAATTCCTAAAAGTAAGTAAGTTTGTGTTAAATCACTAACTCCATAAAGTTTTTGAACAAAGATTGGAAAATTGTTCGAGGCCGTAGTAATGGCGTCGTTAAAAAAGAAATATGCTAGAAAAAATAAGCCAACACCTGGTGCTACACATAATTTTACAAATGACTTAATTACGTCCTTGTATTCTTGTTTAATATTAATTGACACTTGAACGCGAGTCGTACTTTCTTTGAAAAAAATAAGCATTGGCAACGAAAAAAGTAAAAATAATATTGCAGAAGGCATAAGGGCTTGCGCTCTACCTGGCGCACCGACAAAAAATACAAATCCTGAAACTAATGGTATGGCGACTACAAGACCAAATATTTCTCCAAGCCAACCACTAAAATTCCCCCATCCTGACGCAAGACCGTGGTGTTCTGGTACTGCAATATCTTTTAGAAGCGGATTGTAAAAAGTGAAGCTAAAAAGATAAAAATACGTGGCCAAAGAATAAGTGAGGATAGTAATGATGTAGTGGCTTGGATACACCACAGCTATAAAGCCAGTCACAAAATATAAAAGCACTGAAAAAATTGTGGCAATACGCAACCCCGGTAGTCCAATTTTAGTTTTATCAATAATAGAACCGGCGACAGGAACTGTTAGCAGAAACAAAAGACTTGATCCCACAAACGTCATATTGAACCAAAAATCGGAAACTCCCTGCTCAACTACTAACCATTGCGAGTAATACATAAAAAACACTATCATCACTATTGAGTTTGCAAAATCGTATAATCCCCAGAGGATTAGCTGTTTTACATTTATACCGTTTTTCATGTCATTGCGAGTAATTTACGTTTACAAATTAGCGCGAGTCAATAATTTCTACCGCTCTTTTAATTGCGACAAATCCGTAACCCCAGAGAAGTGGAAGCCATAAAGGCATTAGCCCAAAAAGAGAATTGCGTGTAAAAGTTTCAACACCGGTAGAAACAAATAACCATTCAGCAAATACCATAATTATTAAACCGAAAATCAAAACCACAAAATCGTTTTTTGTGTGTTTAATTGCTAAAGCTAAAACAATGATTCCTAAATATGCGAGTCCCAAATAATAATCGTTTTGGACAATGGGAATGAATCCAATCATCAAAAGAACTGGAATTGCATTTAAAAATATCGCTATTACTTTCTTCATATTCTTTATTTATTTAAATTATTCTCACTATATTGGTCTATAAGTTTAATATCCGCAAAATCTTTTTCTCTCCCTAAGGCTAACTTAAACTGTCGGAGCATATCCAAATTCATAAATGGAACTCCATCAATTATAGTTGCCGAATTAATCGCCTGTTCTGCAGTTATGGGAAACTTATCCCACTCCAAACTTGGGATTATGGTTGTATTCTCCTTTTGCAAAAAAGTTTTGCCGTATTCTACAAACTCATCCCATTCTCCAGTTGCTTTAAGTTTCGCGTATAGCTCTGGTAAAACAGCAATATCCGCATCACTCGCCTTCCTTATACCTAATGCTTCTAATATTCCACTAGCGACAACCACATACTGTCCGAGTGGTAGACCTAATAGTTTTACCCGTTCAGTAATGTTCATTATTTTTATTTTATTTTCCTAGAAACTGCGCAAGGATGCCAATTACTGCTCCAATACTTAGCACTCCACCAACGAGAGTAATTCTTTTAACACTTTTAACTTTGTTTATATGCAATATATAGGCGAGGATAAGAAGAAATAGAAAGTAAAAAGCACTCATAAAATACCAGTCAAATACTTGTAAAAACGCACGCATGCTCTGCGATACCGCTGGATTGTTTAAAACATGTTCTTGAAGATAAAAGTGGATTGCGTCTGTGGGGTCTGGTGCGAGCTCTCCAAGAAAACAACCTAGCAAAAAAATCCCAACGGGTGTTTTAAGAAATTTTTCTTCCGAAGTAAACCAGCCTTTTACGTGTTCAAGTTTCATAAATTAACTATAAGAAAAGTAATAAAAGACCAAAAACAAGAGCGAAACCAGCAAAAGTGCCTAGAGTTTTGAAAAAGAATTTGAGCGCCTCTTCCCTCTGATTATCCAAAAACATTTTTGCTGGAGTATAGAAAAAAAGTACTGCCATCACGGACGCAGAAATCACAAGCAAACTCAGTATGAAAAGTGGAACGAGAAGAGTGCCTTCATTTTTGCTGTGCTCGGTAAACCCCAACCCAGAAACAATGATGGCTATATAGAGTACGGCTAATAACGCGTTTAGATATGGGCTTTTTGTCATATGTTTATTTTACCATTTTAACGATGCGGACATCCTGCCCAACAGCATGGGCGACGCATTCCGCCTTTTAGTTTTGAGATTGCCTTAGCAATACGAATATTTCTGGTCTCTGCTTTCTTTCCTGATGTAACCCAACATATCCACTCACTGCGAGCAAGCGGTGTAATGTCTTTCCAAACTGCACGCGCTTTTGGGGTAGAAATAATGGCCTTTTGTAAATCTGTTGGCAGCTTATGCATTGGTTTTTATAAAATATGATTTTACACCACTCAATCGACGCGTCCCGAGTTCTATATATTTATTCTTTTGGTTTTTCACTCTTATATTTTTGATACATTAACTCAGTATTCTCAGCCAAAGAAGAAAGGCCCATTGTTCTCCGTCGTTCCTCCACATACTCCGGATCTTCAATTTCTTTTGGAATATATTTGCCGCCAATATTATTAAACTGAGTGCCATACAATTGCAGTTGACCAGAATTTACTCTGGTTCTGTCTTCTAAATATGCGACATCACTTTGGTTGACTTCATTTGCCGGTTCTTGTTTCATCATATCTAAACATTGTTTTTGAAATCCCACATCATGATCTGCGTGTTGCACCAAAAGCCAGGCATTCTTAGAAGCATCTTCACCTACTTTTGATATTGTTGGCCACCCTATTTGAGTAATAATAACTTTCATGCGTTCAGTATTCGCCTTATCAACTGTGTCATCCCAAAACCCCGGTTCATTGATTTCTTTCTGGCGCATATCCTGATCAACTCCAGCCATAATATTTATATCCTGTGCTATCTCTGGAAATTTAGGGTTCTCTTTTATTTCTGGGTTTTCCATATTAATTAGTTTAATTTCGTTGGCTGGGGGACTTGGAGTCGAACCAAAATTAATAGCTTCAAAGGCTACTGTCCTACCATTAGACGATCCCCCAATTGTTCTATCTCACGAATTATTGCCTCTTTCTCAATTCTTTTCAACTTTAGTTTTTTCTCATATAACCTCGCATCTAATTCAGTATTAAAAATTTTTGTAAAAACTAGAGAAAGAGGTGTAAATAATTTTGTTGATTTTACTTTACCAACATTATGTTCCCTCACCCGGCGTTCAATATTATTAGTACTTCCAACGTAATACCAACGTTTTTTACTGCTTCTCAATATATAAACGTACCAACTCATTTTTCTACCATTAGACCTGCCTGCGCAGGCAGGCGATCCCCCAATGCACACCGTGTTAGCTTATAACTTTTGGTGGTCAGCTTCAATATCAATCTTATAAGGGCTGGCATTTCTGTCGAGAAACTCCTCTATTTCAGAAATTACAAGATCTTTATTTTTTGGGTCACTACCTGCAACGCTTTTAGAAAACTCATATAATTTGTTGTTTGAAACTGAAAGCCATCTCCCATTTTTAGACAGAAAGTAGATAAGATTGGTAATAGCTATTCTTTTATTGCCGTTTTGAAATGGATGGTTTTTGTTCATCAAGTAAAACATGATACTGGCCTTTTTAATTAAGCCTTTGTAGAGACTTTTCCTGTGAAATGTTTGGAATGGAGTAAATAGACAACTTTCAAGTTTTTCTGGGAAACGGGTATTAAATTCTGGAATTGGCTCATTCCAAGTCATTAATTCTTTGGCAAGAGTAAAAGCAATATACTCTACCTCCATGACATGGACTTTTTTAATTGCTTTGCGGGCCATACCGTTTACTCTTTACCGAGACGCCGCAAAACTTCACCGTATTGACTAACGGTTCTTTTAACTATCTCTTCAATTTTTTCCTTTTGATTTTCGGAAACAAATTTGCCAACAGCAGATTCAAATTCTGAAAATGGAATTATGTAGTTTCTACCAACTTTTTCTGCTTTGATTTCTCCTGTTTTAATCTTTTTAAACACCGCAATGCGACTAACCCCCATAAGCGTGGCTAATTCCGCCGTAGATAAAAAGGCTTTTTTCTCCGAAATCTTATTTTTGTCCATATTTATAGGTTAACATATGTTAACCTATAAAACCAAGCCTACGCCCCACTTTCCAGTATTTTCATTAAAGCAAGCTCTAGAGGAAGCTCCGGGACCACAAAACGGCCTGCTGACGAATAGGCATTCAATATTTCTAGAAGTGCATTTGCGTTAATTTTTGAAGCTTTGTCTTGAGCAATTTCTGTAAGCGTCGAAATATCTTCTTTTGAAAATCTGTCATTCAAATAATTTGATGATTTTGGGTCAAAACGTAAAAGCAAAACTGCCCTCATTTTATAAATCAAAAGTTTTAAGAAGGTTTTTATTTCTGTTCCCGCTTTTGAAGCTGTACTTATTGCCTCTAACGCTTTTGCTGAATCCCCTTTCGAAATTGCCAAAAGCACCTCATTTACAGTTTGATGTTTTGGGGCTCCAGTAACTTTCTCCACTTCCTCGCCAGTTATTTCTTTGTCTTTTGATACTGTAATAACTTTTTGCAAAATGCCATACGCGTCGCGATACGAACCATCGCCCAAAAGAGCAATGAGTTCTGAAGCGTCATTATTTAATTTCTTGCCTTCTTTTTTTGATGCTTCATTTATTACGTCTTTCAAAAAAGCCTCCGACGGTTTTTTAAATGTGAAAGTCTGGCATCTTGAAACTACTGTCTCTGGTACTTTTTCCAATTCGGTCGTAGCGAGAACAAAAATCACATGAGCAGGGGGTTCTTCAAGGGTTTTCAAAAGTGCATTCCATGCTTGTTTAGAAAACATATGAGCTTCGTCCAGAATGTAAACTTTGTACTTTGATTGAAACGGCATTGTGTTCACGCCATCAACAAGTGCGCGCACATCATCCACTCCAGATTGCGAAGCGGCATCCATTTCATAAACATCATTCTCGTGTGTACCAATTTCATTCGCCAAAATGCGTGCTATTGAGGTTTTGCCTGTGCCACGGGAACCAGAAAAAAGATATGCGTGAGAAATATTTCCTTTTTTTATAGAAGCTTCTAGTACTGAAACAATGTGATCTTGCCCGATAATCTGTGAAAAGTTTTTTGGGCGATATTTGCGATAAAGAGTTTCCATTTCGCTTAGATTATAAACGAAACGGGGCGCACCAACCAGCAGTTGGTGCGCCCCTCGTTCAGCTTCTCTCGCCTCCGCTCCGCCCTAACGTCAGGGCTTAACCACGAACACCTGCGGATAGTACGCGCAGTAGCCCACCTGGGTCTTTGCGCACGCGAAGATCTGCGCCTGCCCGACCGCACGAGCCGTCACCACGCCTGTTGCCACGTCGACCGACGCCACGAGTGGGTTGGTCGACGAGAACAGAACGTACTGCGAAAGTTCGTTTGCAGCGAGCGTGCGCTGACTGCCATTCGCGAGGTTGATGTCAACGCGAGGCATTGGCGGTGTCTTGATCGCGCCGACCTTCAGGGTGTCATACCCGGAGGGTCCGCTGTAGGCAATGAGCGCCACCACATACTGGCTCGAGGTCGGTGCGGCGTACACCCTGATGGTGAGCGTCACGAACTTGGTGGTGTCCACCGAGTATGCGCGAACCTGTACAGAGCCAGCCTTGCGAGCCGTAGCACGCGCAGTGCTGTCGGAGGTCGAGACCACCGAAAGTACCGTTGTGTCTGCCGAGCGCCACGTGACCTTCCGAATGAACGTCGGATCTTCCCACGTGGGCACGACACGCGCCATGAAGCTCGTCGTGTCGCCGACCTTGATCGAGTCCTTGTAGGCACCCGTGTAGATCTGGCTCACGCTGGCCGGCGTCTGCGGGGCCGTTGGGATACCACCGTTGTAGAAGTTGTTCGTGGTGGTATCGCCCAAGCCCTTGCATCCTGCGAGAAGCAGGAGAGTGAAAACCAGCGACCGAATCTGCATGTGCGCTCCGTTGTGCGATGAAGCAGTGAGACTAAGAAAGCTGAGACCGGAACATCTGAGCGAAGAATACCATATTTAAATAAAAAGTCAAAGGCACAATAGTATTAAAACTGACCGCTACCCTTTCCCCAAAATGTTCGCGGTTGCGGACATTTTGGGGAAAGTATTTTTGGTATCGAATGAAACTAAATCAAATGGAACTAAAGCAAATGGAACTAAAACAAACGGAGCTAAGACTGGGCTCTGAAAATAAACAAAGGAAAAGGGGGCGACCAGTATCGGTCGCCCCCTCGTGCCTGTGGGGTTGTTCGTTGAGGAGCGGGCTGTGGTCGCTCGAAGCGCCAGAGACTGTCGGTCCTCCATTTACCCTTGTCGGCACATCCTCGAGATCATACCCGAGGTTCGTACATCTTTTGTTGTCTGCAACCGCCTTACGTCGTGTCCGGGTCGTTCATGCCGTGCATACGTCCGTTCCGCCGGTGGATCATAGGCAAACCTCCGAAGGGGTTGCGTCTCGCCACTCACGATTATCGGGCGAGGTTGTTAATATAATCCTACTGATTTAAAAACTCAAGCACGATGTCCCCAACCTCTTTTGAATTATTTGTATCCATTAGTTTCTGCCTAAGCTCCACTGCCCCATCAAAACCACTTACATAAGATTTAAAATGCTTTTTCATTACCGAAAAATTCTTTACTCCGCACAAAATTTCATCAAAAAGTTTACTGTGCTCTACCAACACATTTAATTTTTCTTTTACGCTTGGAACTTTTTCAGAAAAAAGCCACGGGTTGCCAAAAATTGCCCTCCCAAGCATTGCACCATCACAGCCCGCATCCTCGCATTTTTTCCTAGCGTCATTTATATCTACAACATCACCGTTGCCGATTATTAAAGTTTCTGGAGCAATCTCATCACGCATTTTTACTGCCCTAGCAACAGTTTCCCACTGAGCTTTCACTTTTGACATTTCTTTTCTAGTACGTGCATGCACAGTGACGGCTGAGACCCCTTCTTTTAAAATTTCTGGAAGCCAAGAATCTAACTCATCTTTGTTATACCCGATTCTAGTTTTCACAGATACAGGCCCACCAAACCCTTCTTTGGCAGATTTAATTATTTCTCGTGCAAGTTTGGAATTTTTTATAAGCGCTGCACCAGCACCTTGTTTTTCAACTCCCTTATCAGGACACCCCATATTTATATCTAATCCATCAAAGCCTAATTCTTTTATTAATTTTGCTGCTTCAAACATATATTCGGGATTGGCAGAAAAAAGTTGGGCCACTATTGGTCTTTCATTTTCACCAAACTCCAAATCTTTCATAAGCTTCTTTTTCCCCTCCTTTGTTGCTCGCACTAAACCATCTGCTGAAACAAATTCAGTCCACATAACATCAGGCTTCCCGTATTTAGCAATTATTTTGCGATAAGAAGCATCCGTGACGTCTGCCATCGGGGCTAGTACAAAAATAGGTTTTTTTAGTTTATTCCAAAAATTCATTTCGCAACTATATCAAAATAATCCCCCATACGAAGAACCGGCGTCACCTGTGAGGGTGACGCCGGGTTGAGTTCGTGGGGGGTTTGGTTTGAGACCAGCCCTCACGACCTCGTCGAGAATGTTGAGAGCGACTGGGCGAGCAGTCGTTCGTTGTGATGGTGCCAGCTTGCGCCGGCTTGGGGTCTTATTAGGTTTCCCCGGCGAACGTCGGATTGGTCTACAACCTACTCCGTCGTTCTATCACAAAGTTCCTTTCTTAGTTGCTGTCATGCAGCAGCCGCGGTGACTCCAGACAGTCAGACCTTGGCCCTAAGCTTGGGGCTACGCAGTACGAGGCCGTATCCCCAGTTGTCCACTAGTCAGATCACTCTGGCTAAGGACAACCGCTTTGGAACTTACATTCTCAAGAACACCTGAACGAGACACTACAGAAACACTTATCCACAGTCAAGCGTTATAAAAGTTCAAACACAAATTGGACAAAATTGTCAAATTTGTGTGAATTTATGCAATACAAAACGCTCGCCCTAGGTTCAGGGCGAGCGTTAAGAACTGCAGCTGGAGGTTTTGAGGCCTCAACGCGGAGTTCCCACTCCTTCGGACCAATCAAGTCGAGATCACGGGATAACTTGTTCTCTAGGAGGGGGTCAGAGCCTGCCCTCTGAAACGTTGGGGGACCTATTTACGACGTGTCGGATTTCCTCGTCGTTTTCGGCGCCCGCGTGTCCCGTTACCAACCCATGTCCTGATGTCACTTGGATGCCTCCCGCGAATGGATATCGCGTGAATCGTCCAAGTCAGCTTTGTACTAGTTCTGTAATAACTCTACTCCGCGCTAAATTTGTGTCAACACTTATTTATAGAAGATTTTATTGCCAAACCTTAAATCTATATAAGAATTTTTTATACCACCAAGCCCATCACTTAAATCGGTTTTGGGATTCGAAAGTAAAGAAGTTAAATTATTAAGTGTTAGTTTGTCATCCTCGCGTAAAGATACATACAATGAGCCATGACTTAAATTAAAATAAATGTCTTCGTTTGGCTGAAACACAACTTCCTTTGTTTTTAAACCGAGTATTGAAAATTCTTTCTCTAAATCATTTAATCGCTTGAAAATATTATCATCTGTTATTTTTTGCCCAATAGGATTGTCGGTATCTGAGCCACCTCTATAAACAGTGTAAACAGGTGAAGAAAATTCCGGAGCAATATCGTAAAGAAACGCGCTTTTGTCTGCAAAAAAACATTTCTTATAATCTTGGCCTGAACACCACAAAACAAATGGTTCTCTTTCCTGTATCTCTATAAGCAAGGTATTTGGTGTATGAAAACTTAACTTTGCATCGTAAATTAACGGAAACGTCTTGAGAATTGTCTCCTTGAGTTTGGACTTACCTGCCGTCAAAAAAGTTGCTCTAGGAAAAAATTTAAGAAATGAGCCATTTAAATATTGCGTTGATAGCTCCGAAACAGTAGTTGGGTCTACAGTTTTTGTACCTTCAACATTTATATGTTTTATTGAAAAGAATGGAATTCGAACAAACAATGGAGGCACAACCAGGATTATTAAAACCAACGCAAAAAGATAAACACCTATGCGGATTCTTTTTTGGCGTTTACGCGCTTCAATCTTCTTAGACTTAAGAATGTGGTCTTTACCCTTTTTCATTTTAACGAACGACTATTTGTTACCAATAACTTCAATACCGCCCATATATTTTCTTAACACCTTAGGCACAACGATGGACCCATCTTCTTGCTGGTTGTTCTCTATTATTGCAATAAGCATACGTCCCATAGCAGCCAAAGTAGCATCATTCATATGTAATGGCTCTGTATCGCCGTTTTCACGCTTTACACGTGTGTTTAGGCGGCGAGATTGAAAACTTGTAGTGAGATCGGCAGAGTGTGTTTCTCTATATGTATTCTGTCCCGGCATCCAAGTCTCAATATCAATTTGACGGTAATTTGGGAAACCCATGTCACCGGTACACAAAATGACTACTTGATATGGGAGTTCCAGTGTTTGTAATAAATGCTCTTGGATGGCCACCAAAAATTCTTGTTCTTGCACAGAATTTTCCGGCAAACAAAATGTTTCCATTTCCAATTTATCAAATTGGTGCTGACGCAAAATTCCTTTTGTATCTTTTCCGTATGAGCCCGCCTCTCTTCTAAATGCTGTTGAGTAACCAACGAAACGGAGCGGTAATTCTTTTTCAGCCAAACTCTGATCCATAAAAATTGGGCCAAGAGTGTGCTCAGCGGAGCCCACTAACATCAAATCGTCGTTTGGAAACATATAGTGTTCCTCTGGGGTCAGAAATCTCGCCATTCTGTTTTGAACTGCAGGTTTTACAAACACTGGAGGAATTACAACTGTAAATGGCGTGACTTTAATTGTAAGCCCGGCCTTGTCGGCAATTTCTTGCAGAACCTTTTTGTCAGTCAAAATGTCAAAACAGTGTTGAATGACCGCAAACTGCATTCTTGCTAAATCGCCTTTAATATATGAAAAGCGAGAACCAGAAATTTTTCCTGCTGTTTCAATATCAATAATCCCTAGTGGCTCCCCTATTTCATAATGTTCTTTTGGAGTAAAAGAAAATTCTGGTTTTTCGCCCCAGTGTCTTATAACTTTATTTTCACTTTCATCCTTACCAATTGGTGTATCTGGTGAAAAAATATTTGGCACTTTTAGCATCAGCGCCAAGAAATCCTTATCTACTATTTTAAATTTTTCTTCAAGACCCTCTAGTTCTTTTTTTATCTTGGCCCCCTCTTCTCTGTTTTGTTCTTTAGCGGCCACATTTCTTTTTTGATTTAAATCATCAATTTGGGTCTTGAGTTCTTTGCGCTCATCACCCAACTTCAAAAGAGCATCTAGGTCTACCTCCCTATTTTTCGCCTTGATAGCACTTTCTACTATCTCTTTGTTTTCTTTTATAAATCGAATATCAAGCATGCAATTAGTCTAACATGCTAAAATTATCTTCAAATGTCCTATGAAATTCAGGATTTACCTGTTTCAGATTGGCCACCTCTTTTAAAGCATATTCCTGACCCACCTGAAAAATTGCGCTTTTCAGGTACCTTGCCACCAAAAGAAAACAAACTACTTGCTGTTGTGGGTTCACGGGAAATGACTCCCTATGGCAAGGAAGTTATTGAAACAATCATGGGCTGGCTTAAGGGCGCACCCGTTTCAATTATTTCTGGACTGGCACTCGGTGTGGACGGCACCGCTCACCGTCAGGCGCTAAAAAATGGTTTACACACGGTTGCAGTTCCAGGCTCAGGCCTTTCACAAAGAGTTATGTACCCGTCAAATAATGCGAGACTCGCTGAAGAAATTATTGAAAGCGGCGGTGCTCTCATTTCAGAATTTGACGATAACTTTAGGGCAACCCCTTATAGCTTTCCTCAAAGAAACAGAATTATGGCAGGTATGGCGGATGCCACACTAATAATAGAGGCGAAGGACAAGTCTGGAAGCCTAATAACTGCCAGACTGGCCATAGATTACAATCGCGATGTTGGGGTGGTACCAGGAAATATTTTTTCCCCTCAATCTCAGGGAGTAAATAAACTTTTACGAGATGGCGCTCATGCAATTTTAGAAAAACGGGATATCTATGAACTTTTAAAGCTGAAACTGGAAGATGTTGAACAAAATAATAATCAAGAAAAACTTTTTGGCCTATCACCTGAGGAGGAAGAAATAGTGGAATTACTAAAAAATGGTCCAAAAGAAACAGATGAAATAATTGAGCACACATCGCTCTCTGCAAGCACGGCACTATCGGTAATATCTTCGCTTTCTCTAAAGGGATTGATTAAGGAAGCTATGGGACAAATTGAATTGAAAAAAGAATAGCTGATTTGCCAAAAGAATACATACCGTGCTATTAATTAACGCCAATGACTAAACTTGTCATAGTAGAGTCTCCGTCAAAAGCGAAGACCATAGAAAAATATTTGGGAGAAGATTTTCGGGTAGTCGCATCTGTTGGGCATGTGCGTGATCTTCCAAAGTCTAATAGAAAAGCCATCGATATCGAAGGTGGTTTTATTCCTCATTATGAAATATCTAAAGGCAAGGAACATATTATTGAAGATATAAAGAAGTTGGCAAAGAAAGCTGACGAGGTGCTTTTAGCAACCGACCCCGATCGAGAAGGAGAAGCAATTGCTTGGCATATTGCTGAAGTAACTAAACTGCACAACCCTAAAAGAATTGTATTTCACGAAATTACAAAAGATGCGGTGCTTGAAGCTATGAAGCACCCGCGCCAAATAGATGAGAAGTTGAAAATAGCTCAGGAGGCACGTCGGGTGTTGGACCGCTTAGTGGGCTATGACCTTTCTGGGCTTATCTGGAAAAAAGTTCGCTATGGTCTTTCCGCAGGAAGAGTACAGTCTCCGGCACTACGCATATTAGTAGAACGCGAAAGAGAGATTAAGAAATTTATTTCGCACCCATTTTTTATAATTCACGGGGAGTTTAAGAATCTAAAAGGAGAACAGTTTGAATGTGTATCTGCAGAAATATTAGACGAAAAAGAAGCAGACAGAGTGGTAGCAGATGGAAAGAAAGCAGATTGGAAGGTTTCTTCTGTTGAAGAAACTAAAGTTATGCGCGCACCTCGTGCCCCATTCACTACATCAACCCTGCAACAAGCAGCATCTACAAGGCTTGGATTCTCCCCTTCAAACACTATGCGCATAGCCCAGAAATTATATGAAAAAGGTCTTATCACTTATATGCG
>Ga0172379_10006183_pt1 | contig 16214 bp, 20 predicted proteins | sample GrowelOW334metaG_FD_119756 | JGI IMG/M metagenome (GOLD analysis project Ga0172379, IMG submission 119756) | Groundwater microbial communities from an aquifer near a municipal landfill in Southern Ontario, Canada - Groundwater well OW334 metaG | ecosystem: Environmental > Aquatic > Deep... | reverse complement strand
TTTTGGTAAACTATGATGAATAACTAATCGCACATCAGGTTTATCTATCCCCATACCAAAAGCAATCGTAGCCACCATAATATTAATTTCATCTTTAATAAATCGTTCTTGATTTTCTTTACGTTGTTTTGAATCTAACCCCGCGTGATACGGCAAAGCGCTAAATCCATATTTATTTAAATTATCAACTAATTTTTCTGTATCATTACGTGAGAAACAATAAATAATTATACTTTCTTCTTTATAATTATTTAATAAAGCAATGATTGATTTGAGTGAATCTTTTTTAGGTAAGACTTCGTAACTCAAATTGGGACGATTAAAACTAGAAATAAAAACTTTTGAATTTTCAAGATGAAGTTGTTTAATAATATCTTCGCGTACTTTTTCTGTTGCAGTAGCAGTAAGAGCAATAATGGGTATTAATGGAAAATTATTCCGTAATATTTTTAGATTTCTATAGTCAGGTCTGAAATCGTGACCCCATTGCGAAATACAATGGGCCTCATCAATAGCAATTAAACTTATTTTTAAAGTATGCAAAAAATCTTCAAAACCTAAAACAGGTAATCGCTCTGGAGCTATGTATAAAATTTTTAATTCCCCACTTTTAGCTTTATCCATAACACTTGTAATTTCATCTTGAGAAAGAGTGCTATTTATAAAATCAGCTGTAATTCCATTTGTATAAAGTGCATCAACTTGATCTTTCATTAGAGAAATAAGAGGTGAAATAACAATCGCTACACCATCTTTCATAATTGCTGGGAGTTGAAAACAAAGAGATTTTCCTCCGCCCGTAGGCATTAAAACTACGCAATCTTTACCCAATAATACTTGCTCAATAATTTCTTTTTGTAAAGGCTTAAATTCTTCATACCCAAAATATTTTTTTAATGTGTCTTTCATATTATATGTTTAATAATTTACTATAAAATTTATTTCGCTTTTTGAACTGTTTATCAAGAAATTCAACCCTTTCATCATGAAAATCGACGATATGTTTCACTCCTCCCCCACGAAGTCTACCAATGTATTGAATAAGTTTCCCTTCAAATGAAAAAGGAAATGCCAGCACGATTGTATCAATATTTTGAATATCAAGGCCCTCACCAAGTAGTTGACCTGTTGCGAGTAATACTTGGAAATTATCATCTTTAATTTGATCAAGTTTTATTTTCCTAGAATGCGTCCCATCATCTCCTGAAATAGTAATGGTTTCTATTTCTTTTCGTAAAAATAAATTTAATACTTCAATATGTTCTTTGCGTTCAGTAAGCACAAGCACTTTTCTTTTGGATTTTACTTCTTTCAAAATAGCCATTGAAATTAATTCATTTCTAGCAGAATCAAAAGAAATTACTTTTGCGAGTATTTCATAATGATCTGTTTTGTATCGAAAAGGAATAATCATTTTTGTTGGATAGATAATAACTTCAAATGTTCTCTCATTTGAAATATCTGTTTCTTTTATTTCAACAATAATTGGTCCAATCATATACTCGGTAATTTGTTCTGTCCCATGTTTGCGTTCATGCGTAGCTGTAAGTCCAAATAAATATTCACTTTTAAAAGAAGAAATTAACTCACGATATGTTTTAGCTGGTATATGATGACATTCATCAATAATAATTACACCAAAAGTATCATAAATTTCAGAAAGGTTTTTATATCTTCCTAAACTTTGCAATGTTGCAATAGTAATTTCTTTACCAATCTTTTTCTTAGCTCCTCCGATTACACCAATTTGTATTTTGGGAATACCTAAAAATTGTTCAGTGCGTTCAATCCATTGAGAAAGTAGTTGATTACGATTCACTAAAATAAGTGTGGGTAAGCCAAGTTTTGCAATAAGTTCTAAAGCGATAATGGTTTTTCCACTTCCTGGAGGAGAGATTATAATACCATTTGTTTTATCCTTTACTACTGAGAGTATCTTTATTTGTTCATTACGAAGTTTAATATCACTTTTAAATTTTATAGTTTTATGTCTTTTGTATTCTTCTTCGATTTTGTAAGTGATTTTTTCTTCTTTAAAATAATTTACTAGTTTTTCAATAAATCCTCTCGGTAATAGTATTTCATTTTTGTTATCTTGTATTAAATTGAAGTATTTTTCAATTTTGAAAACTGACTTACCCAATTTCTTTTTCACCATATATTCTTTATTAAAAATATTCAATTCTTCTTTTATAAAAGAAATAGTTTTTGGTGAAAGTTCCTGTTTTTTTATTCGTATTGAACCATTTAAAATAATATGAACACGAGAATCACTAGAGATTGTTGATGTTATCTTCTTGTTGTTTTTTTGTGTAAATAACTTTTCATATATATTTTCAAGTTCTACTGTTGAGTGTTTGCGGATTGTTTTTAAAAATTCCCACTGATCAGAATACGGAATAAAAGTATCAGAATCACAAAATACAGATGTGTTATTCTTAACTCTTTCTCCTTGAAGTGGTAATGCTATTAAATTACCAAATCCATTATCAGTGACAGTGTCTTGATTCGGAAAAAGTCGATCAAAACTGACTTCTTTAATAAATTCTGAATAATTAAAAATTCTTCGTACAAGCTCCAACAAAATAGATCTTGACTTCCAGCAAGGGTAATTTTCTTCAAAAAATACCCACACGTGAGCACCATTTCCGGAACGAGAAATTTCTGTATATGCTTTTAATCCAGTCTTTTCACATTCTTCAATAAATTTTTGACTATCATTTTTCCAATCTGCTTCATCAAAATCAGCTACTATAAAATATGAAGTGTTATCTTTAAGTATTGGATATATTCCAATTGTTGCTTTCCCTAATAAATGATTAAGTAAAATTTCGTCTGTAAGTAATAACAATTTTTTATTTTCAAAATCTTTAATCGTTCCACCCTTTGCTCTATGTGAATTAAATTCATTCCAATCAAAAGAATATGCGGGTGTCCACCCACTTTTACCTTCTTTCTCCCAACGCCTAGGATATACATCAGCGCGACCTCGAAAAATTCTAGTATAGAGAGCAAGTTTTTCTTGATTGGTCATATATACTTTTATCTTTTCTTATACCTCGTCGTTCTTCCTTGCCCAATTCTTTCAACTTTTTTAAGTTTTAAAAGCACATCAAGTGCTTGTGATACTGTCGGGCGAGCAACTTTTGTTTTTTTAGAAATTTCTCCAGGTGTTACTTCTGGTACATCTTCTAGGTATTGCCAAACTAAAAGTTGTTTTGGTGAAAGAAGTTTTTCGATATTTTCTTGTGAAAGTAATTCAATCGCTTGTTCAGCTTGTGTAAGTAATACTTTCAAAAAGAATTCAATCCACATAGTTATATCTTCTTTATCTGTTTTTAAAGTTTTCTGGCTCTTTCTAAGAGCAAGATAATAATCAGCTTTATTATCTTCAATCAGTTTTTCGTGTGAAATATACGGCACATAAGAATAACCTGCTTTAAGAAGAAGCAAATTGGTTAACACTCGAGAGAGTCTACCATTTCCATCTTGGAATGGGTGGATATTAAGAAATTCAACAAGGAAACTAGCGATGATAAGTAGGGGGTGGATTTCTTTTAAGATAGTTGCTTCCTTTGTCCATTCTATAAGTTCTTGCATTTCTTTGGGTGTGAGCCAAGCAGGAGTAGTATCAAACAATACGCCAACAGACTGACCAGCTTTATTTATCATTTCAACTTTATTTTCAATTTTCTTGTATTCTCCACGATGTAATTTGTCTTTTTCTGTATACTTCAAAAGTTCTCTATGAAGATGTTGGATGCTACTTTCTGAAAAAGGTATTTTATCCCAAGCATTAAATACATTTTCAAGTAATTCATAATATCCTTTAACTTCTTCTATATCTCTATCTTTAAATTTTTGTACTGAAAGTCCACGCATCATTTTTTCGATGTCTTCATCAGAAAGTTGTGCTCCCTCAATACGAGTTGATGCACCAGTAGAGGTAACAAGGACAGAACGCTTTAGTCGCCCAAGTACTTGCGGATTCATTTTTGCACCACCAACCCATTGCCCCTTTAACTCATCAATTTGATTTATAAGTTTCCAAAGATTTTGTGGTATATTCTCAATATGTTTATTTTTGTTCATATAATAATCTAATATATTAACTATATGAGATTATATTAGATTAGAGATAAAAAGTAAAGGTTTTACGATCAAAGTAGGTATACCATATAAATATGCTTGTTCTTGAGGGTATTTAGAGAATTTTGTTATTAAGTCCTATTTACGCTGACGGAAGGATTTTCATTAAAATTAAAATCAACGACATACCTGTTACCTTTTATAATTCTACTGGAAAAGCAAAAAACAACCAAAATAACCATTTATTTTTAAGACTATCCCATGTATCCCTAAAAACATTATCCTCTATTTTTGGTTCTAAAAATTTATGTGCCATATTTTAAATAAATTAAAAAATATTTTAATAAAACCTATACAATACTGTTATTCAAAATTCACCACAAAGCTGTACATCCCCATTCCGCACACTCCCCTTATCGGAACGCCTGCTTTTGGTGTACCTAAATCAATAACTTCCTCTCCTGTTTTTGGGAGAATTTTTTGATAACCAATAGCTCTTATTACAAGCGAAGCTGAGCAGTCGTATGTACCATTTGTTTTTACAATAAGCTTTGTTGGGATTCCAGATTTGGCATTTGACACTCTAGGCAGATATCCCCCTTTCGCATCTATGGTCACATATTGAATACCATCTTTTACAGAAACGTTTTGTACTTGCTCTGTTTTAGAATTAATCACACCATAGGTATTTTTATTATTACTTTTTGAACTTCCCATAAAAATAATCCCCATACCAACAATAAGACCTAATGAAATGATAATTAATGATGTTTTATTTTTCATATTATTTTAAAGCAAAACAAATTATTTATAATTTGTGAAGCGTATGTAAATTATATATTAAATAGTGGATTAATAATACCTACTCCTGCAAGACCGGCAAGGAAAGCAAAAACACCGAGCCCAACAACAACAACTCCTGCTGATTTGAAAAACAATGGAGCATATTTTGAATGAGCAAAAGAAACAGAACCAAATGACAACAACGCAAGTACAGGAAGTGTCCCTAATGCAAATGAAAACATTATTAAGAAACCAGACGTAAATGAACCACTAGAAAGTGCCGATATTTGCATTGATTGAGTAAAACCACAAGGCAAGAAAAATGTCCCAAGACCTATCAATAGTGGCGCCCATGTGGCATGTTCTACTTTTCTAAAAAACTTGAAAATACTGCTTGGTAAAGTTATTTTATTTTTCTTGAAAATTCCCAATAAATTGAAACCCAATATTATCATTACAAACGAAGCTACGAGACCAAGAATCGAGGAGAGCAAAAAATTTATTCCAATTGCACTTCCTATCAAACCCAGAATTCCACCCAAAAAAGCAAATCCTAAAAGTCGTCCAACATGAAAAAGTACAAATGGTTTTTTTGTTGATCCACTGTCTTGCGAAACTTTTGCTGAAAGTGAAAGCACTAATCCTCCAACGATAGCAAGACAAGAAGAAAGCGAGGCAATGACTCCGATAATAAAACTAGTTGCGGGTGTGGTTTCTCCTCCTATACCAAGATTCAAAATACCTGATTTTTGCAAGAAAAAAAATAATCCTAAAAAAACCAAACCAATAGGAATTGCTTTCCAAATAACATCATTGCTTTTCTTATCAATTATTATTTTTTCCACAGAAAGAGTATATCCATTTGGTTTTATCTTACTTGATAAAATTACTGCGATTTCTTCGGCATCCTTATCGCTTTCTGTTTGAATCTCGATAGTTTCTTTTTTTAGATTAACTACAGCCTTCTCAACAAAATTCTCTTCATTCAAAACATCTTCAATCAAGATTTTACAAGACGGGCAATGGGTTCCAGAAACATGATATTTATATATTTTCATATTATAATTTTTTTGATTTAGCGAAATAATGTCGCATAACCGTCAACTAAATGCGACGCGCTTTAATTCTTAATGAATTCGACACGACTGAGACAGATGACATCGCCATAGCGAAACCTGCAAAAACTGGATTGAGTAACCATCCAAAAATTGGAAACAATAATCCTGAAGCTAGTGGTATACCAATAATATTGTAGAAAAATGCCCAAAAAAGATTTTGTTTTATTCCACGCATTGTCATTTTTGAAAGTTTAATAGCTTTTACAAGTTTAGAAATATCTCCATGTAACAATGTTATTCCTGCTGACTCAATAGCAACGTCAGTTCCAGTTCCCATCGCTATTCCTACATCAGACTGAGCAAGAGCTGGGGCATCATTCACTCCATCTCCAGCCATGGCAACAATCTTCCCTTGTAATTGTAACTCTTTTATTTTTTCTAATTTATCTTTTGGCAAGACATGTGCAACTACACTATCAATCCCCACTAGTGAGGCAATATAGTTTGCTGCTTTTTCATCATCCCCTGTAACCATAACAACCTTAATTCCAAGTTTATGAAGATCTGAAACTGCCTGCTTTGATTCTTTTTTTATTTCATCAGACACCATTACGAAACCGAGCACTTCCTGTTTTGAGGCAAGAATAACCGGAGTTTTCCCTTGTAATGTATATTTTTCAATATTTGAAACATCAAAATCAAGATTCAAATCTTTTATAAGTTTTGCGCTTCCAACAAAATATTCAATATCATTAATAATCCCCCTTAGCCCATGACCTTCTATGTTAGAAAAATCTGAGATCGATAAAGTCTGTATATTATTCTCCTTTGCATAGGACATAACAGCATGAGCAATTGGATGCTCTGATTTGCTTTCCAGTGTTGCGACCAAAGAAACAAAATCTTTATCATTTATTCTGGAAATGTTTTTAATATCCACAAGAGTTGGTTTACCTACAGTTATAGTCCCAGTTTTGTCGACAATAACAACATCAACCTTATGTAATTTTTCAAGAGTAGCGGCATCTTTAATTAAAATTCCTTCTTTTGCGCCTTTCCCCACACCCACAATAATCGCAGTCGGAGTAGCGAGCCCTAGAGCACATGGACACGCGATCACAAGCACCCCCACAAAAGACATAAGTCCATAAGAAAGTGCTTGTGAAAAACCAAGTGCATTCGAACCAAAAATCAACCAAGCCCCAAGAGAAACAAAAGAAATTACAAGAACAATAGGCACAAATATTGCAGAAATCTTATCGGCGAGTGCTTGTATAGGAGCCTTACTTCCTTGGGCATCTTCTACCATCCTAATAATTTGAGACAAAAGTGTTTCAGAGCCAACTTTTGTAGCCTTAAAAATAAATGAGCCTGTTGTATTTATCGTCCCAGCCACTACACTATCTCCATTCTTTTTATGCACAGGCATTGGCTCTCCTGTAACCATTGATTCATCAACGAAAGAAGCACCCTCTGTGACAACTCCATCCACTGGAATTTTTGCTCCCGGTTTTACAATTATTAGATCATCGTGCTTTACTTCGTTTATTGATATTTCAATTTCTGTTCCATTGCGAATAACAAAAGCAGTTTTTGCTTGAAGATTCAAAAGTTTTTCTATCGCATCTCCTGTTTTTATTTTTGAACGTGCTTCCAAATATTTGCCCAGAGCAATGAAAGTAATAACCACAATCGTCACATCAAAATAAGAATTCTCGACATTTAAAAATGGCCTAAGTAAATCCTCAAAAGAAAATATAGAAAAACTATACAAAAACGCCGCAACAGTTCCCATCCCGATCAGAGTATCCATATTCGCTTTTCCATAACGGAGAAATCGATAAAAACCAAGAAGGTATGGTTTACCAACTACAAATAAAGTATATGTCGCCATGAGTGGAAGTAAATGGTGGAAAAATTCTTTCATAGTATAACTCATCTCTGGAATTATTTTATACAAAGAAAGAGCATCCCACGACATAACAAAAATACTAATAATAGCTATGGGAATTGCAGATAATAATTTTGTCTTCATTTCAGAAAGCTCTTGGAGTTTTTCTTTTTTTGATTGACCTATACCACTGTGCATTGCATGCTCATCGGATGACATGTTCATATCATCTGCAGTTGGAAGAACCAAAGAATAACCCAAGTGTTCTATCTTATTAGAAAGATCTACGGGGGTTACTTTCCCTTCATCAAAAGAAACCTTGGCCCTTTCTGTGCCATAATTTACTTCCACAGAATCAACTCCTTGAACTTTTTTGAAAGTTCTTTCTATTATCCCCGCACATGACGCACAATGCATTCCTTTAATTTTGTAAGTTTCTGTTTTCATGTAATTTTTTAACAAAGCAAATTATTTTATGAAAAAATGTCTGGCTCCTCGTCCTCCCTCATCCGAGGACTTTTTTCAGAATATAATTTGCTTTGTTTCATTTTATTCTGTTATTAATAATTACTTCCTCTTTAGTCCATAAACTTTTAATATTTCCTTTGTCGCCTTTTCTGTTTGTCCTTTTTGTATCTGGTTAACCAAGCAAGTTCCTAAATGGCTTTCCATGAGAGCATCCTCTACTCCAGAGAGAGCTTGCTTGATTGCTGATGTTTGAGTAATAACGTCTATGCAATATTTATTATTTTCTATCATTAATTGCAAACCACGAACTTGACCTTCAATTATTTTAAGTCTTTGTATTAATTTTTGTTTATCTTTAGTCATATTGAGAGTATATACCCCATGGGGGTATATGTCAACCCCTCTTCCCTATTGTTTATCTTTTTCTTTATTTAGTGGTAAAATACATACTATGGAATCAATATTAAAGTCGGATATCTTTTTTTTCATTACTTCTATTTCAGTGGTTATAATCACCTTCATCTTTTTAATAGCTGGTTTTTATTTTATAAAAATACTAATAAATTTTCATAAAATATCAATTACATTAAAAAACTATACAGAAGATGCGGATGGTGAACTCAGAGATATCGGCAACCATATTCGACAAAGTTCTTTATTCACTTTTATTTTTGGTAAAAGTAAAACAGAAACAGCGAAGCATTCAAAAAGGTCAGTTTAGGGATTGTTTATAAATTATTAATTAATTCGCAAATCGTAAAATAAAATTATGACAAAAAAAGAAAAAGCAGGTGGGTTAGGAGTGAAGACAGCATTAGGAATAGGAGCAGGAGTTGCAGCTCTCAGCGCAGCAGCTTATGTACTATTTGGTCCAGATGGCAAGAAGAATAGAAAAATCATAAAGGGTTGGGCAGTGAAAATGAAAGGTGAAATAATAGAAAAATTTGAAACCGCAAAGGAGCTTACAGAACCAGTTTATCATCAAATAGTAGATAGCGTTCAATCAAAATATGCAAAACTAAAAAATGTAGACCAAGAAGACTTGGCAAAAACTATTGCCGAAATAAAAAAACATTGGAAATCCCTCCAAAAAGATGCAATAGGAAAGAAATCAAAAGGATCAAAAAAGAAATAAACCAAACAAACACAAAATCTCTCCTAGTGGAGAGATTTTGTGTTTCAGGAGACGAGACTGTTCCCTTTCTTTATAAACAGAGTATTGATATAATATAAAGGTAAGTTTGATTCAAATATATTATTGATTATAAACATTAACCATACAAAAATTCTCCAACTTTTTGTATTTAATAAAATGGATGAAATAAAAATAGATACAATACAATGGTCTGCACCTGAATATTCACACAAGGAGCGTGGCAATGATTGGTTTTGGGCTTTAGGTCTCATTACTGTTGTTGCTTGTGGAGTTGCATTTTGGTTCAAAAATAATATCTTTGCGATTTTCATACTATTGTCTGGTTGTTCTTTAATAATGTTTACATTGAGACAACCCAAAGATGCATCATACACAATAGAAACAAAAGGTCTTACAATGGGCAAGGACTTCCACACATGGAAAAGTATAAAAAGTTTTAATATCAAAAAAAAGGAAAAAGATCCATACTTTAAATTATTAATAGAAACAAGTAAATACTTTTTACCAATATACACTATTCCTTTCCCAGAAGAACTAGAGAACCAAATAAAAGAATCCCTTTTGAAAGTATTACCTAGATCTGAAATAGATGAATCAAAAGCAATGGTATTTGTGGAAAATCTAGGATTTTAACTTGCGAATCACTAGATAATAGTGTAGATTTAAACGGTATTATTGGTCCCGTCGTTCAATGGATAGGACGCAACTTTGCGGAAGTTGCGATGTAGGTTCGATTCCTACCGGGATCACAACAAAGCGCTTCGGCGCTTTTTGTGTTCCCGAAGACGTGAACTACTTCACGTCTGTGTAGGAATCGAAAAGCTTTTCTGTCTTTTTTAAATTTACTAATTTGAAAAAGTAGAAAAGGTCTACTGTCCTCGTAGAGGAAGATATCCTACCGGGATAACGATAACCAAGCCCAACTACTTTACTTACCAAAATATATGATACAATATTCATAAGTCGTATTTATAAATTTTAATTAAAATAAAAAAATGGAAGAAAATAAAAGTTGTACGAATTGTGGAAGTGATAAAGGTAAAAATGGTCATTGCTGTGGTCATCATTGTTGCGGAAAAGGACTTAAAATAATAATGGTCATAGTTGTTCTGGTCATTGTGTTTTGTCTTGGATCTCTATATGGAAGAAGTAATAATAAGTTACGTTATGGATACCCGGGATTCATGATGAATAGTTTTTATGGACCTAAAGACAACACAAATAATAGTGCCACCGGTAGTGCTACTGTTGAAGTTTTACCACCACAAAAAACTGACACAAAAACAAACACTCCACCTGTATTAGAATAAACTCATAAATCAAAAAACTCTTTGGATTTTATCTAAAGAGTTTTTTGATTATTTTCCTTCCGCCCAATTTTTAATTTCTTTATATGTTGCTTCTCCACAAATAGTTTTACTTGTATTCTGATTTAAGAAAAATGGTACTCCACCGCACATATTTTCCCCGACATCCAATTCAACCAGCATTTTGTCGTTCTCTTCATTGTGCCAAACTTCTATTTTTTTTATATTTACACCTTCACTTATAAGCTGATCTACATGTTTTTCAACCACAATACAATGAGGACACTCTAACCCATAAAAAAATAATAAATCTTTATTCATAGGTTTAGTATATCACTGAGCTCAAAAGAATAAAAACATTAAAATTTTTATCAGCGTAGGGCCCCTCTGGGGTAAAGCTGTGAAAATTTTAATGTTTTTATTCTTTTGGGTTTTATTTTGTTATTTTTGAAAGTCTTGATTTTTTACGAGAAGCAGTATTCTTTTTTATTACTCCCCTTTTTGTTGCCTTATCTATAACACTGTAGGCTTCTGGTAGTAATTTCTTTGCTTCTACTTTGTTTTTTTCTTTTACAAGCTTTTCGATTTTCTTTATGGACTCTTTGATGTTCTTCTTATTACGGTCGTTCATGGCTTTTTTAACGAGCGAACCGCGGAGAGCCTTTTTTGCTGATTTTGTAATTGGCATAATTTGTTTAATTAATATTTAGTAATGATTGACTGAGACAGTTAAACAATACCAGAAATAGCCGAAAATGGCAATATTTGGTATTATTTAATAATGATTGCAAGATTAGAGGGAAACGTAGTCCATATTGCTGACAAATTTTTAATTGTCGATGTTTCTGGTGTCGGCTACAAGATACACGCCACAACAGAAACTATTACCACGTCGGAAATTGGAGAGCATTCTTCTTTTTGGATACACACAGCCGTTCGAGAAAACTCCATAGATCTATATGGGTTTAAAACAATGAATGAAATGTCTTTCTTTGAGCTTCTTCTTGGTGTTTCGGGGATCGGACCAAAGTCTGCATTATCGGTTCTCATTGTCGCACCTATCGATACATTGAAGAGAGCTATCGCCACAGGTGATACTGGCTACTTAAATAAAGTTTCTGGTATAGGAAAAAAGACAGCTGAGAAAATTATCATTGAGCTCCGAGATAAATTAAAAAATTATAAAAATGAAAATGATACTCCCAAATCAATGCGAGATGAAAGTGACATCCTAGAAGCTTTAAAATCTCTCGGATATTCTCAGTATGAAGCTCGTGATGCACTCAAAGAAGTTCCCGCTACGGTAGTAGGAACAAATGCTCGAATAAAAAAAGCTCTCCAAGTTTTAGGAAAAAGATAATTGTTTCTAAATTTTTATGCCAGAATTACCAGAGGTCACAATTACAGTAAATGGATTACAAAAAGTTTTACCAAAGCTTGTTTTTATAGATGTATGGACAGATCTAGCAAAGAAAAATCAAATAATCAAACAATTCCAAAATACAATCAAAAATGAAAAATTCTTTGATAATTTTAAAAAAAGAGTTATTGGGGCAAAAATAATTAATGTAGAAAGACGAGCCAAAAATATTCTAATAAATATTTCTGGCGAACATACAATACTGATTCACCTCAAAATGACTGGACATTTACTGTACGGTAAATATATTTTTAATAAAAAGGAGAACAAGTGGACACCAGACAAAAATGAAAAGGAAAGTCTGTCTGACCCATTCAATAGATTCATACATGTGGTTTTCACATTCTCAAACGGCAAACATTTAGCATTTTGTGATTCAAGAAAATTTGGAAAAGTAACCATTATTCCCTCTCAAGATTTAAATACTAATTTGCATTTAAAGAATATAGGACCTGAACCACTAGAAAAATCTTTCAGTTTTCAAAATTTTAAAACTCGATTATTTCTGAAACCAAATGGAAAAATAAAAACTGTATTGATGGATCAGTCAATAATTGCTGGTATTGGAAATATTTATTCAGATGAAATGCTTTGGCTCGCTGACATCTACCCAGAATCAAATCCGAAGAAAATTCCTGAATCACAGTTATTAAAATTATATAATGCTATGAAAAATGTGCTTACAAAAAGTATCGGCTTTGGCGGAGATTCAATGTCTGATTATCGAGATATCAATGGGGAAAAAGGAACATTTCAAAATCATCACAATGTTTATAAAAAGAAAGGCACAAGATGTGTGAAAAAAGGGTGCCGTGGTGTTATAATGAGGAAGGTTATAAATAGTCGTGGCACACATTTTTGTAACATTCATCAAAAATTATTTAATTAAAATAAAAAAACGAAACAAATTATATTCTGAAAAATAATTTGTTTCGTTCAAAAAATCATGAAAAAATATAACGGCGGAGAAATAAGTTTTGGGCTTGAAGTTCTCTTTTTTGTTCTAGGTATTTTTATAATATGGATTCTTATGGGTGGAGCTAAAAAGCCTGCAGATAAGCCATTCATCAAACCCCTCACAGACCAAACAAACCCCGGAGCAGTTTACGGACCAAATGATTCGATAAGATAAAATAAAAAACGATGCCACCGCATCGTTTTTTATTTTATCTTAGCAAGAGTTTTTGGACCCGCTATTCCATCTGCTTTGAGTTCATTTGCCTTTTGGAATTTTATAACGGCTTGTTTGGTTTTAAGACCAAAATAATTTGTTTCTTTGCCTAGAGAACCAGCTCCTGTTGTTGAAACAATATATCCATGAGTATTTAGATACACTTGTAAATCTTTGACATCGTTGCCTGTCATTTTCAATTTGAGAGTTCTGTTTATACTTACAGAGCCTGAGGTAACTGTAGAGGATTGTTGCAATGCCAATCTCTTTGCCTGTTGTTCAGCCAAGAATTTATCTCTAAAAGCCTTGGTCGTACCAGTAACTGAATTTGTTGTTGCAGTAACAGAATAAAGATTGGAACCATATGTTCCTTCTCCATAATTAGCATTTACATATGAAAAAACTGAGAAAAACAAAAAGATATAAATGGAAATTGGCAATCCATATTTGTATATAATATTACGCATTTTTCTTTTCGCCACCATACGAGTAATTACCATAAACGTTACCCTCTTTTTTAGGAGTAAGTTCTTTAACAATAGACGGCACCTTACTTACAACAAAAAGCGTAGCAATTGATAGTGCTGATAATAAAAACTCTTTTCTTGTTACTTTTTTGTCTAGCATAATATGTATATTATATAATAATTTGGTTTAAAAAGTAAATTTTCAAACCTAGCAAAGTTTGTTAATCATAAGTAATTTGATATATTACATTGGCATTTTGTGAAGAATATATGTACAAAAACCCCAATTCCCATTTCCATTGATATTCTCCAACAATCTCAGAAACAGAATTCATTTTTACCCCTAAAACATTATTAAAATAAACGTTTGTTAGTTCAGAAGATAATACAGCGCGATAAATATTCGCAACTTTTGAGCTCATTTCAGCAACAAAAATATCAACGTTATTATATCCATAACTAGTTACGGCTGAAATTGTAGCTGGAAATACTCCACCATTTACATTGCCATCATGCCCCCAATTATTTACACCTCCCGCTGCTTTTGTACTGTAATAACTTCCAGTAGATGTTATTGCAATCCAATAATCTCCAGCAATTAATTCAAAGGGCGATGATATTTTAATGTAGCTCCATCCATCTCCAACCAAACTAGACCAATTTGTTACGTCTGAAAGTACTAAACGAGAAGTAGGTGTATCTGACCCGTTTGCATAAATTGCTGCCGATATTGTTCCTGTTGTTGGCATAGATGAAGCATACAAATATAATCCTATATAGTTTGGTGTCATCGTAGAAGAAACTGTAATTCTATATAGATAAATGAAGTTGGCTACTTTTGTATTTGGTGTGTTTGAGTAAATTATATCACCCGCAGTTTTATCAAACTCTATTGGCAGTAAGTGACTAACTACAGTTCTATCTTGAAAATCTGTTACTCTTGTTTTTGTTGTTGGAAGTGTTACGGTGGAATATTTAAGCACTGAATCTGCGTAATTTTCATACCACAAACAAACTAATCTATCTAGTGGATTAGTCCCCGAATAAAGAATGGGTGTTGTGGCAGTCACTCTTGCCCCTGAAGTGTTGGTTATCACTGGATTTAAAGGAGATTTTGTCCATGTAATTAAATCTTTAGATGTAGCAAGCCCACACTGCATAACAAGACCAGTGTTATCTCCATAATACCACATATACCATGTCCCATAAATATAAATTGGCAAAGAAGGTCTTACATACCAATCTTCCCATGAGCCCGGCTGGCCAATACTTATAATTGGATTAGAAGGATGTTTAGTCCAATTTATACCGTCAGTGGATGTTGCTAAACCTATGTTTTTAACGAAATGACCATATGGTTTTGGAGCACCGCTATAATACAAATAATAAATACCATTATGTTTTAAACAAACAGGATGGTGGAGATGACCTTCATCCCATTCTCCAACACCACCAACATCTAATATTTTTCCATATTTTGTCCATGTTTCTCCATCAACTGATGTTGCGTAACCCAATGTCCATTTAATATTAAGAGGCGATTCTGTAGCGTCATACCACATTTTCCAATCACCATTCCCTTCATATATAACAGAAGGGTCAGCCTGACCAATCTCATCAAACTCACCAACACCACCATTAGTTAATAAAGCCGTTCTATTATCTGTAAAAATTAATCCATCTGAAGACGTTTCTCTTATTATTTTCCATTTTGAATCTACGTATAACTCACCAAAAAATATGTATATACCATCTTTTAGAATTAAACGTCTTATATTTCCACCACTAACAGTACCTGAATACAAAACAGGAATACCTGTAAATTTATTTTTCCAATATAAGTTAAAGCTTGGTGATTGTTGTCCTCCAAATGTATTTCCAAATATTCCCATGTTAGCTGTAAACTTCTATGTTTATAAATCTATTTGTAAGTACGTCATCAGCAAGAACGGTTATGTTAGAAACTGAATAAGTTAAAAGAGTTAACACATCCACACTTGTGCGATTAATTTTAAACAGATTACCTGTCTGATCAAGATAAACGTCTTCTATGGGGACAGTCTTATTTGCAACAAAAACGCCTGTTTTCGTTAGCGTATAAGTTCCTACGGCTGTTCTTGCCCAAGAACCTAAAAGAGTATCATTGATTGAAGTAAAAACTGGCGCATTATTTCCTGTTTGAGTTAAAAATCCTTTACATTCTAATGTTGGGGAACCTTTTGAGGTTCCATCTGAATTATGTGATACAGAAAGATAGTCATTGAGGACATTACCCCAGTCGTTGTTGTCTGATCCTACTGTTGGGAGGCGTGACATATGTTTAAATAATTAAGAATTAATAATGAAGGATTAGGAATTGAAAATTCAGAATACAGTGTTAGCCGACAGGTTCATTGTAATATAT